>Ga0208130_1000051_pt1 | contig 61780 bp, 52 predicted proteins | sample ETNtaG_31_FD_185771 | JGI IMG/M metagenome (GOLD analysis project Ga0208130, IMG submission 185771) | Marine microbial and viral communities from oxygen minimum zone, Eastern Pacific Ocean - ETNP201310SV78 (SPAdes) (version 2) | ecosystem: Environmental > Aquatic > Marine > Oceanic ... | reverse complement strand
CTATCTGCTTCTTCTTCTGTTTCTAAAGTTGCTTCTTGCCAAGACTGTACATTCATTGCTACAGTAACACCTTTTGTCATCTTTTTTTGTATACCAATGATCATCATATTTCCATCTTTGCTTAAATTCCACTGATTTCCTAGATTATCTTCCGACTCAAGTACATCATATCGTCCAAATACTGATAAATCATTACCTAATGAATAATCTCCATATACGGATCTACCAATTTTTTTATTATCTATAACATTATCAGCATTTTCTTGAATGTTGTATTCTCCTCCAATTTTAACAGCCCCCATATTATATACAGCGGCTAGAGTATTAATTGTTTGGTTATCAGTGTTTGCTTCATAAGAAGATCTTGGGGCAATATCTGTTGCTGCACGAAAAGAAAGCTTATTTATAGAATAAATTAAGCCAACACCACCTCTCATGAGTCCATTACTCCCTTGAACTTTTTTGTATCCATCACCATTTAAAACTTGGAAATCAAAAGAAATATTTTTGTTTAATGAGTAGTCCAGTGTAATACCTAAGTCTGCTGAGTTGGCCCACTTATTTTGATCTTGTAAAGATTTGTAGATGTATCTTTTCCCCCAAGCTTTTTCCATAAACTTAAAGTTTTTGGTACCAATCATACCAAAGTTAATATTTATATTATCATTATACTTCCAATTTAGTTGAGCTATTTTTAAGAACGCAGTATAGGCAGTTCCTCCAGTGTTATTTCCAACGTCAAAAGTTATTTTTGTTGAAAATTTGTCGTCAATTTTATAGCTGTATCCAAGATATGCTCTTTTAAGTTCAAATTCTTTAAAACTATCTTCACCGTCTTCAGGTGTCATGTCATAATTGAAATTTGAGAAAACTTTACCGAAAGCCTTACCTGATTGTGCATTTGTGTTGTAGCAAAGAAAAGATAACACAAAACTTAAAATTATTGTTTTTTTCATGTTCATATTTTTAATTACAAAATTAGTTATAATATTGTTAGAATTGTTAAAAAATGTTTATCATTTGGTTAAGATTACATTAACAATAATTAACAAAATTTAAAAGCCAAGTTTTGAGAAAAACTTTACTATTCCAGAAACGAATTCTTGTGGAATTGTATTAAGCATTAATGATACTGTTAATTGTTCGTTCACACCTATTGCTATAGCAATGGATATAACTAGTCCCATAAGCGCATATGACATATCTTTAATTCCAAGCTTTAGAGCTTTTAAAATATTGTTGTTTCCAGTTTTCATTATAGACATTCCAAGCTCCCTACCTGCCAGAAGACCAATAAATACCCATGTTGTACTCATTGGAACCTTAGAATGAAGTTTAAAGTAGAACAAGATCACACAGTATATTAAATCTATTAATGTTGCAAACCTAACATCTGTAACAACAGATTTTTCAGTTACAATTTTTTGTATTCTACCCCCTTTGTAAAAAAGTAATAGACCAAGACCAACAACAACAACAGATGTAAAACCTATAAACTCACCTATATTTAAACTTCTTGGCAAATAAACTGCGATATTTGCAGCGTCTTGCATTAGCCAAACCGACCACAGTGTTCCGGATGTTATCCATTGTGCAATTGTCCATCCAAATTTCGCTTGTCCAGTGAAGTATTTTTTCGATGCTTTTGCTACGGCTAAAAAGAAAAATAAGCCTATTAAAAATGATAATATATAACCACTCATACTCTTAGCAAGCACTCCGCCAACAGCAGTTGGTGTGGCGGCAAATGATGTTAAAAGAATGAAAGTAGTAGATACCGGCATTCTTAATCTAGTTAATATTAGTAGAAACACTGGCGCTGCTATTTGTAGGAAATGAAAACTAGTTGGTGCATTTTCAAATCCTTTTGATGTCAATCTTCCATGACTAACATCACCCCCTAATGTTAGCCAACTGTAAAGCATTGTGAAGAAGAAAATACCACCAATGAAAATCCATAATACCCACCATTTTTTATCTTGATTAGAAGCTATAAATGTTCCGATTGTTTGTATGCTATCGTTTGCGATTGCTGCATAAGCTGCAAATAAAAATCCAGCCCACATAGCAAGGTTTGGGTATGGAGCCACAAACATTGCAATAAGAAAACATATACATATAAACGCTAAAAATGACCTTTCGCCTTTAGGAAGCCATACAACTTCTGGATAGCCAAAACTTTTCAATATTTTTTTCATTTTCTAATTTTTAAATTCAGCACAATTTTAAATATTCTTCTAAATTTTAATGTTATGAAAATGTTAAGAAAAAGATAATTTTGTAAAAAAAAAGCATAGAATACTCTATGCTTATGTTTTTATAATGTAGTTGTAATAAATTTAAATAGCGATAAAGAAAACTGTTATCATTAGTGCTAAATAAATAACTGCAGATAAATCTTTAACCTCTTTAGTAGTTTCCATAATTTGAATTTTTTGACAAAAATAAGCATCTGTTTTTTCATATTTGTTAATATTTCATTACTTCAATGTTAACAAATTGTTAAGTGTTCTTATAATTTACTAAATTTTACTCAAAAAAATAATATTTATTAATCTAATAATTAGATTTGCTAAAAATATTTCACTTTATGAAAATATTAATAGTAGATGATGAGAAGGATATTTTAGAATTTTTGTCTTATAATTTACAAAAGGAAGGATATGAAATTTTTAGAGCAAATAATGGTAACAGTGCTTTAAAAGTTGCAAAAAAAGAAATTCCAGACTTAATAATATTAGATGTGATGATGCCAGAGATGGATGGTATAGAGACATGTGAAAAGATTAGAGAAATAGAGTCTTTAGATTCAACTCTTATACTGTTTTTGACTGCACGATCAGAGGAATACTCAGAATTAGCTGGCTTTAGCGCTGGAGCAGATGATTATGTAACAAAGCCAATTAAGCCTAAGTTACTTATTAGTAGAGTGAATGCTTTATTAAGAAGAAAAGGTAAAAATAAAGATCAGAAACTAATCAAGATTGAACATATTGAAATAGATAAAGATAAACACTTGCTCTTATATCAAGGTAATTCTGTTGAACTGGCGAGAAAAGAATTTAATCTACTATATTACTTAATGACTGTACCTGGAAAAGTCTTTACCAGAGAAGAAATTATCTCCAATGTTTGGAAAGATACTTTTGTTGGTGATAGGACTATAGATGTGCATGTAAGAAAAATTAGAGAAAAGTTAGGCGATCAGTACATTAAAACTATTAAAGGTGTTGGTTATAAGTTTGATGTTTAAAATATATATTTGAAAATGTTTAATATTAATAATCCTTTAAAGTTATCAATTTTTGTTAGCCTTATAATATTTACGTTATCTATAATTCTCGTTTCTTTATCTGTAGGTGCATTATTGTTATCCATTTTAATTACACTATTTACATTTGTAGTAGTATTTTATGTTGTTAAACAATTTTTTTATGAGAAAATCAGAATTATTTACAAAAATATTTACAAATTTAAAGGTACATCTAATATTAAAGAGTTAGATATTGACACAGTAGAGAAAGAAGCTGAAGAGTGGGCCGAAGCTAAAGAAGAGGAGTTAAGGCAAATGAAACAAGATGAAAACTATAGAAGAGAATTTATTGGTAATGTCTCTCATGAACTCAAAACACCAATATTTAATATTCAAGGTTATGTACAAACTTTATTGGATGGCGGTTTACAAGACGATACTATTAATATGAAGTATTTACAAAGAGCTGATAAAAGTGTTGAAAGAATGATAAATATTGTTGAGGATTTGGAAGTAATTTCTAGACTTGAAACAGAACAGTCTGAACTTGATATTCAGACATTTGATATTAATAAGCTTGTAGAAGAAGTATTTGATCAATTAGAAATGCGTGCTAATGAAATGCAAATTTCATTACAATTAAATAATCAGTCTAACTCTAGTAAAACACTTGGTGATAAAGATAAAATTCAACAAGTTTTTATTAATTTAGTTAGTAATTCTATTAAGTATGGGAAAAAGGGAGGAAAGACAAGTGTTAGATTGTTAGATATGGACGATAATATACTTGTTGAAGTGGCAGATAATGGAATTGGAATAGATGAAATTTCATTAAATAGACTGTTTGAAAGATTTTATAGGGTAGATAAAAATCGTTCAAGAGAGATAGGCGGAACAGGATTAGGTTTAGCAATAGTCAAGCACATACTAGAAGGACATAATCAAACAATTAATGTAAGAAGCACCAAAGGAGTTGGGTCAACCTTTTCGTTTATTTTAGAAAAGGGAAAATAAATCTTCCCACTTTATTTTATCCCTCTTTTTTGAGTTTGAAAACCCCGAATACTCTTCGCTTTTTTTGAATATTTTATCTAAATCAATATCATTTTGATGTATTGAATAGCAAATTTTTTTCTCTTTCAAATAGTTGGCTAAATATTCTTGTTCAGTTTGTCCAGGAGTTGGAACAAGAACAGCTTTTTTTTCTAGTTTGTGTAAATCCATAATTGTTGAGTATCCGGATCTAGAAATAATTAAATCAGATGATTGAATAGCAATATTTAAATCGTTTGAATTAAGAAAAGATTTAATAGTTAGATTATTTATTTTTTTGGTCTCATAGCTTTCGGGTTTTCCTAAAACAAGTAGCATTTTTTCTTTCGATTTTTGCATAACTTCAATCAACTTCTTTTCAAAAATTGTTCGTTGTGGTTCAGGACCAGATACAATAGCAATCAACTTATATTTTTTTACACTTTTTATTTTTTTAAATCTAGAGAGTGTTCCGATATATTTACTTTTTTGTGGTAAAGATTTAGGCTTTGATAGGCTTCCTGCTAGGTTAATACTTTCGTCATCAATGATCCAACACTCTTTAAATTTTGAAATAAGTTTGTAGTTTATTTTTTGAATTATAGTTTGTAAAATAGGGCTTTTTATTTGCAGTTGATGTGTTATGAACACACATGGCACACTTTTTGTGTAAAGTCCATATCTATTATCGGAAATGACACCATCAATTTTTTGTGATTTGATGATTTTGTTAAGAATCTTTTGCTCCTTTTTGATTGCTAAAAATAGTTTTGGAATTTGAATTAAAATATTAATACTCATTGGTAAATAACTTGAGTAGTTAATATTATAGTCTTTAAATTTAATAGATTTAATATGTGGAAATTCTTCTTGTAGCAATTGTAATGGTCTTCCACTTGTTGCAATTAATACCTCAAAGTTATTTTTTATTAGATTTTCAATAATTGGAATACATCTAGTTGCATGACCAATGCCCCAATTTAGAGGGGCAATTAAAATTCTTTTTTTTGATTTCACAAAACAAAAATAGTAAACACTGTGTATTTTTGTATCAAAATTTAATTTTGGCTAAGAATAAGTTAAGAAAATTTCAACAAATAAGTAGCTATAGTCATGTTTTCGAACCTACTATTGAGGTTTTGAATAGTGATTATCAGTATAAAGGAAATTGGAAGTCTGAAGTATTTAAAAACAATAATCCAATAATATTAGAGCTAGGTTGTGGAAAAGGGGAGTATTCAGTTGCATTAGCAGAGAAATATCCTCAAAAAAATTTTATTGGAGTAGATATTAAAGGGGCTAGAATTTGGAAAGGAGCAACTGAAAGCTTATCTAAAAAACTTACAAATATTGCTTTTTTAAGAGTTAGGATTGAATGGATAGAGCATTGCTTTGATAAGAACGAAATTGATGAGATTTGGATTACATTTCCTGACCCTCAATTAAAATTTAGAAGATCAAGTAAAAGACTAACACATCCTAATTTTTTAAAAAAATATAATAAGATTCTTAAAAAGAGTGGTGTTGTACATCTTAAAACAGACAATCAGTTTTTACATGCATATACTTTGGGGATACTTGACGGTCAGTCGCATTCTATTGAATATTCATCAAATGACATATATAATTCTGAGCATTTGTATGAGCATTTAGAAATTAAGACTTACTATGAACAAAAATATTTAGAAAAAGGAATGCCAATCACTTACGTAAAATTCCGTCTGAATTATTAATTTTGCAAAATGAGTAACATTAACAAAGATCTTGTTTTGGTTGAGTTAAAAAAATTTTTAGCTAACATTAAAGATAAAGATTTAAGTTCAGATTCCATTAAAAATCTTTTAGTTTTTGGTAATGACATAGAAATAGATCTTAATATAAAAAACCCCACTTTACAGTACAAGAAAAAAGTTGAAGATATTATAATAAAAAGCTTGACTGAAATTTTTACAGATATTGGTAACATTAAAATTAATTTTAATATTCTAAAAAAGGATGATTTACCTAAAATAAAAGGAGATCAAATTCCAGGTGTAAAAAATATTTTTGCTATCGCTTCTGGTAAGGGTGGTGTTGGTAAATCAACCGTTACTGCAAATATTGCCATAGCCTTATCAGAGATGGGGTATAAAGTTGGAGTTATTGATGCGGATATTTATGGTCCGTCAATGCATTTAATGTTTGATTTAACTAATTCTGTCCCGAGATCTATCGAGGTTGAGGGAAAAAGAAGAATGAAGCCACCTGAAAATTATGGTGTTAAAGTTTTATCAATAGGCTTTTTTACTGATGCGCAGCAAGCAGTTGTTTGGAGAGGCCCAATGGCTTCTAAAGCCTTGAATCAATTGCTTTGGGATGCGCATTGGGGTGAAATGGATTATTTATTAGTTGATTTGCCTCCAGGTACTGGTGATATTCATTTATCGTTAGTGCAATCAATTCCATTAACTGGAGCTGTTGTAGTAAGTACACCTCAAGATATTGCGCTAGCAGATGTAAAAAAAGGTGTAAATATGTTTCAAATGCCAAGTATTGATGTTCCAGTAATTGGTTTAATTGAGAATATGTCTTATTTTACTCCTAAGGAGCTTCCTGAAAATAAATACTATATTTTTGGAAATTCTGGTGTAAAAAACTTATCGGAGAAAATGAATATTGAATTTTTAGGTGAAATTCCACTTGTTCAATCAGTCCGAGAAGCCGCAGATGCTGGAAGACCGGCAGTTTTGCAAGATAATACTGCAATTTCAAATACTTTTATGAAATTAGCAGCAAAAATTGAAGATCAAATTAAAAAAAGAAATGTAAATTTACCACCAACCAAAAAAGTTGATATAACACACCAAAAAGGTTGTTCATAAAATAGCATGAAAAATACTCAGACAATTAATAAAATTGAAAAAGCTCTTGATGAGATTAGACCATACTTGCAAGAAGATGGCGGAGATATTAAATTTGTTGATTTAACAGAAGATATGGTTGTTAAGGTTAGTTTCACTGGTGCTTGTAAGACTTGCCCTATAAGTTTTAGCACATTAAAAAATGGTGTAGAGGCGAGCATTAAAAGTGCTCTACCAAAAATTACCTCCGTTATAGAAGTTGAGTAGTTTCAATGTCTTATTTAGAATAAATATAAATTATAAATAATTTTATTATTCTTGCATCTATAGTTTTCATAAAATATTTAAATTCGTGATCTGAAAATGATGAATGATTTTATGAAAAGAAATTTTCGTTTCTATATTGGTTTATTTTTAATTTTAACTGTTTCATTATCAACAGTTTTTGCTCAGGAATCCGGTGAAAATTTATTTAATCAAAATTGTACTGCTTGCCATTCTCTCGGTAGTAATAAACTAGTTGGTCCTGGATTAAAGGGAGTTACTGATAAGTATGAAACAGAATGGTTAAAAAAATGGATAGTTAATTCTCAGGCTTTTATTAAGAGTGGCGATGAAAGAGCTATTGCAATATATGAGGAGTATAATAAAGTTGCAATGCAATCATTCGATTTTTCTGATCAAGAATTAGATTCTTTACTTGCTTACTTAGCAAATCCACCAGTTCCAGAAGTTGCTGTTGCTGTAGCTGAAGGAGGAGCAGTAGTGGATGAAGGAATGAGCACCTCAACGTTCTTAATGATTATAGCTGTAGTCATTGTTGCAATACTACATCTACTAGTTTCACTAAAAAATAAATTAAAATCTGTTTTAGGATATGATACTGAAACAATTCCTCAAACACTTATATCTCAATTTAATTTATTTATATCTAAAAATATAAATAAAGTTAGTTCTGCTCTAGTTTTTGCCATAGTTGTTTTAAAATTTGTTTATGATGCTATGATGGGAGTTGGTGTAACAACAAACTATATGCCAGAGCAACCAATTGCATTTTCACATAAGCTTCATGCTGGTATAAATGGTGTTGATTGTAATTATTGTCACTCTTCAGCAAGACACAGTAAGCATTCTGGGATTCCTTCTGCTAACGTTTGTATGAACTGTCATACTTATATAAATGAAGGTCCATCAGGAACCGAGGAAATTCAAAAAATTTATACTGCTGTTGGCTTTGATCCGGACTCTAGAACATATATTGAGGGTTATGAACAACAACCAATTAAGTGGGTTAGAATACACAATTTACCTGACCATGCATACTTTAATCATTCACAACATGTTGTCGCTGGAGGTCTCGAGTGTCAAGAGTGCCATGGACCTGTTGAGGAGATGGAAGTATTATATCAATACTCGGAACTTACCATGGGATGGTGTATAGATTGTCATAGAGAAACAGAGGTGAAGATGGAAGGAAATAATTACTACACTCATCTTCATGAGCAGTTAAAAGAAAAATATAAAGGCGAAAAGATAACAGTTGATAAGATTGGGGGGCTCGAATGTTCAAAGTGTCATTATTAATAAATTTACAGCAATGGAAACTAAAAAGAAATACTGGAAAGGTTTAGCTCAATTAAAGGATGAGCCAGTTGTAAATGATTTAATAAACAATGAGTTTAGAGAGTCTCTTCCAATTGATGAATTTTTGAGTAATAAACAGATAGCAACAACTAATACATCTAGAAGAGATTTTTTAAAGTTTTTAGGTTTTAGTACAGCTGCTGCTACTCTAGCTGCTTGTGAGACACCAGTTGTTAAATCTATTCCTTATCTTGTTAAACCTGATGAAATCATTCCTGGTGTTGCAAATTATTATGCAAGCACGATATTTGATGGAAGAGATTTTGCAAGTGTTCTTGTTAAGACTAGAGAAGGAAGGCCAATTAAAATTGAAAATAATAATTCGTGCTCTAATGCTAGAGTTCAAGCAAGTGTACTTTCATTATATGATTCAGCAAGATTAAAATACCCATTAATTAACGGTAAACAATCTAATTGGCAAACTATTGATAGTGAAATTAAAAATAAACTAGCTGATTTAAATGGTAAAAAAATAGTTTTTCTTAGCTCAACAATTATAAGTCCTACAACTAAAAAGTTGATAAAAGATTTCAGTAAATATTATTCAAACGTTAAGCATGTAGTTACTGATTCTATTTCTCATGATGGAATTCTAAATGCCAATAAGAAAGATTTTGGTTTAGGAGCTATGCCTCATTATCACTTTGATAGGTCAAATATTATTGTTTCTTTTGGTGCTGATTTTTTAGGTAATTGGGGTTCGACTCAATATTCAAATGATTACATTAAAGGAAGAAATCCAAAAAATGGTAAAATGTCTCAGCATTATCAATTTGAGACCAATTTATCTCTAACAGGAGCTAATGCAGATTATAGAACACCAATTAAACCATCTGAAAAAGATGATTTGTTGTATAAAATTTATTTAGGAATTAAAGGAGGAAAAACGAGTGATGAAAGAATATCTGTTGTTGTAAATAAACTAAAAGAAAATAAAGGAAAATCCATAGTTGTTTGTGATAGCAATAGTACAAATACACAACAAATAGTTAATGCTATAAATTATGAGTTAAATAATTATAATAATACTATTAATATTAACAAGCCTGACTATCTCAAGCAAGGAAATAATAATGAATTATTAAATTTAATTGATGAAATGAAAAAAGGTCAGATAGGGGCATTAATTATCCACGGTTCTAATCCAGTCTACTCATATGTTAATTCTAAAGAATTTACATCTGCTTTATCTAATGTAGAGTTAACAGTTTCAACTTCAATGTATTTAGATGAAACAGCATCATTAATGAACTATGTATGTCCTGATCACCATAATTTAGAGAGTTGGGGTGATGCAAATCCATCACATGGAAAGTATACTTTGATGCAACCAACTATTCGTCCTTTATTTAACACAAGACAATTTCAAGATACTTTACTGAAATGGTGTAATGCTTCTGATTATCAAAATTATCTACAATCATATTGGATCTCAAAATCAGTAGATTGGCACAAATCATTACATGATGGGTATTTTGAAATAAGTGACAGAGAACTAAATTTAAGTTATAAAAAGCCGAATTCTTTATCACCTAAAAAATCTGTGAAAAAAAACAGTAATGATTTGGAGCTTGCAGTATATGAAACAATTGGACTTGGTGATGGACAGCAAGCTAATAATCCATGGCTCCAAGAGTTTCCAGATCCAATTACAAGAGCATGCTGGGATAATTATCTTACAATCTCCCCTTCAACAGCTGAAAAGTTAGGACTTAAAAACTGGAATGTTTCTAATGGAGGTCTAAATGGTGATGTTGTAATACTTAAAGCTAAAGATATTGAGATAAAGATACCTGTTTTAATTCAACCAGGTCAAGCAAAAGAAACAGTTGGAATTGCAGTTGGTTACGGAAGACAAAAAGCAGGTAAGGCGGGTAATAATGTTGGTGTTAATGCATTTCCTTTAATAAATACTAACACAGTAACTATTACTAAAACAGATGAGGAGCATGAGTTTGCTTCTATTCAGTTGCATCATACAATGATGGATAGAAATTTAGTAAAGGAAACAACTTTAAAGGACTTTATTAAAAATCCATCTTCTGGAAATAAGAGAGATAAGTATTATTATAATAAACAAAAAGTAACAGGTGATAAAGTTACTTTTTATGATGATCATGATTTGGAAACTGGTCATTTTTGGAATTTATCTATTGACTTAACTGCATGTACAGGATGTGGTGAATGTGTAATATCTTGTCAAGCTGAAAATAATATTCCTGTTGTTGGAAAAGAGGAAATAAGAAAAAGTCGAGATATGGCATGGATAAGAATTGATAGGTATTATTCTTCTGATATGACTAAAGAAATTGGAAAAGAAAAAGGTTTATCTGCAGTTAAAACATATGCTGAAATGGAAGAGCCTTCGGAAAATCCTGAGGTTGTGTTTCAGCCAGTAATGTGTCAGCATTGTAATCATGCACCATGTGAAAATGTATGTCCTGTTGCGGCTACAACTCATAGTGATGAAGGCTTAAATCAAATGACATACAACAGATGTGTAGGTACTAGATATTGTGCTAATAACTGTCCTTACAAAGTAAGAAGATTTAATTGGTTCCAGTACTCTGATAATGATAAGTTTGATTTTAATATGAATGATGATCTTGGTAAAATGGTTTTAAATCCTGATGTTGTAGTTAGATCAAGAGGTGTGATTGAAAAATGTAGTATGTGTATTCAAAAAATACAAGCTTTAAAGTTAAAAGCTAAAAACTCTGGTCAACCCATAAAAGATGAGGATGCCCAAACTGTATGTGCTTCTTCATGTTCAACAAATGCCATAGTATTTGGTGATAGAAATGATACGCACAGTGAAGTGTCGAAATTAAGAAAAGATACAAGAGCATATGATTTATTAGATCACTTAAATGTTAGACCTTCTGTATTTTATCAAACTAAGATTAGAAATAAATAATGCAAAAAGAATCAAAAATAAGAGACCCGTTAATTATTGGTAACAAGACATACCATGATATTACTGTAGATATTGCTAAGCCTGTTGAAGGTAAGGCAAATAAATATTGGTGGATATTGTTTGGGTTATCCGCTGCATTAATGCTTTGGGGATTTGCATGTATGGCATATACAATTGGAACTGGTATTGGCGCTTGGGGTTTAAATAAAACAATTGATTGGGCATGGGATATTACAAATTTTGTATGGTGGATTGGAATAGGTCACGCTGGAACTTTAATTTCAGCTGTGTTATTACTTTTTAGACAAAAATGGAGAATGGCAATTAATAGGTCTGCAGAAGCAATGACAATATTTGGTGTTGCTCAAGCAGCATTATTCCCTTTAATACACATGGGTAGACCTTGGTTAGCTTACTGGGTATTTCCAATACCTAATCAGTTTGGTTCATTGTGGGTTAACTTTAATTCACCATTGCTATGGGATGTATTTGCTATATCAACATATTTTTCTGTGTCAGTGGTGTTTTGGTATATTGGACTCATACCAGATTTTGCTATGATTAGAGATAGACTAAGCGAGAAGTTAAGTCCAATGCGAAAGAAGTTATACACTTTGATGGCATTTGGATGGAGCGGTAGAGCAAAACATTGGCAGAGATTTGAAGAAGTATCACTTGTATTGGCGGGTCTATGTACTCCTCTAGTTTTTTCTGTGCATTCAATTGTAAGTATGGACTTTGCTACATCCGTAATTCCTGGATGGCATACAACTATTTTTCCTCCTTATTTTGTTTTAGGTGCTTTATTTTCTGGATTTGCAATGGTTGAAACACTTTTGATTATTGTAAGAAAGGTAGTTAATATGGAAGCATACATTACAATTAAACATATTGAATATATGAACGTTATAATTTTGTTAACTGGTTCACTAGTTGGTGTTGCCTATATAACAGAATTATTTATGGCTTGGTACTCAGGTGTTGAATTTGAACAGTATGCATTTTTAAATAGAGCAACAGGTCCTTATTGGTGGGCATATGCAAGTATGATGACTTGTAATGTTGTAGTTCCTCAATTATATTGGATTTATAAAATCAGAACCTCATTTGTTGCTACTTTTATACTTTCAATATTTGTTAACATAGGAATGTGGTTTGAAAGATTTGTTATTATAGTTACATCATTACATAGAGATTTCTTGCCTTCATCTTGGACAATGTTTTCACCATCATTTGTAGATATAGGAATATTTTTAGGTACAATAGGTTTCTTTTTTGTATTATTCTTACTTTACGCTAGGTCATTTCCTGTTATTGCTCAGGCTGAAGTAAAAACAATTTTAAAATCATCGGGATCTGAATATAAAAAATAAGAACATGAATAAAAAAATATTATATGGGATATTTGATGATGAAGAAGTACTACTTTCATCAGTTAAAAAAATAAAAGAAAATAATATAAAAATTGCTGAAGTTTATAGTCCTTTCCCAATTCATGGTTTAGATCATGCACTGGGATTAAAGGAAACAAGAATGGCTATAACAGCATTTATTTATGGATGTATTGGTATAACATTTGGAGGTTTAATGATCTATTACATTATGATTTCAGGTGTTGCTAAAAGTTGGCCTATGAACATTGGAGGAAAACCAAATTGGACATTCTATCATAATTTACCTTCTTTTGTGCCAATTATGTTTGAGTGTACTGTTCTTTTTGCAGCTCACTTGATGGCGATTACATATTTTATTAGAAACAAATTATACCCTGGTTCTACTTCTAAAAGTCCTGATCCTCGTACAACTGATGATAAGATTTTGATGGAAATAGAAGTTCAAGATAATGAAGATGAAGTTAGAAAAACTTTATTAGCAACTGGAGCTATAGAAATAAATGAAATGAATCATGAAAAATAATGTAATCATAATTTTATCTTTTTTCGTAATCATTGGCTGTGACAATGACGGTAGAGGTTATGAATATATGCCTGATATGTATAGATCTCCTTCTTTAGAAACGTATGGACAAAATAGTGTCTTTAATGATAGTTTAAATGCCAGAGAACCAGTAAAGGGAACTATAGCTCGAGGTTATTTATCAACTTTTTATTTTGACGGATCTTTGGAAGGGTATTTAGAGGCTGGTATTAAAGCAGAAAATCCATATGCTTTGAACGATAAAAACGTAGAAGAAGGAAAAAAATTATACAATATGTTTTGTACTCATTGTCACGGTGAGTTAGGTGCAGGAGGTGGATCTATAACCCATCCAATTTATTCTGCAATTCCTCATTATAATGATAATAAATCTATTAGAAGACCAAATGTACCAATGTCAAAACTAACTGCAGGACATATTTTTCATGCAATAACTTATGGACTTAATGCTATGGGCCCTCATGCATCACAGCTAAGTGAAAAAGAAAGATGGCAAATTGTTTTATATGTTCAAGAGCTACAAAAAATACCTGTAGAATAAATTTTATAGATATGTTTAAAACAAGTAAAAAGATAAATTTAATGACCTCAATAATGATATTATTGGGATTAGTTTCTGGTATAATAGCATTTATAACAGATTCGCATGCTGCTTGGACTAATTTATTATTTAATAATTATTTCTTTTTAGGAATCTCTTTATTCGCTGTTTTTTTTGTTGCATTACAATATGTTGCAGAAGCTGGGTGGTCAACAGTTATTAAAAGAATTCCAGAGTCTATTATGACTTTTCTTCCTGTAACATGTTTGATAATGTTATTTATTGTGGTAGCTGCAGCATTACACTGGAACCATATTTATCATTGGATGGAACCTGGAATAACTGATCCCACTGCTGAAAACTATGATAAAATTATTGCAGGAAAAAAAGAGTACCTTAACATACCATTTTTTCTTATACGTTCATTCATCTATGTTATTATTTGGGTATTTTTTGCTAAAAAGTTAAGAGATTTATCATTGGAAGGTGATCTTGAGGGTGGTATTGGTGAAAAATCATATTGGAAAGGATTGAAGGTTGCTGCTTGGTTTATTGTACTTTTTGCAGTAACAAGCTCAACAGCATCTTGGGACTGGATAATGTCCATAGATACACATTGGTTCAGCACATTGTTTGGGTGGTATATCTTTAGTGAATGGGCTGCAGTAGGTTTTGCTACAATTTTATTATTTACATTATATGTACACAAACAAGGACATTTAAAGGATTTGAACAATAGTCATATTCATGATTTAGGTAAGTTCGTTTTTGCTTTTTCTATTGTATGGACATATATGTGGTTTTCACAGTTTATGCTAATTTGGTATGCTAATATCCCGGAAGAAGTAGCTTATCATCTACAAAGAATTGAATCTCCTAATTACAGGTTTTTGTTTTGGTTTAGTTTAATTCTTAACTTTCTACCACCTACAGTACTATTAATGAGTAGGGATGCTAAAAGGAATATAAATACATTAATGATAGTATGTGTAATAATTTTAATTGGTCATTGGATTAATTCGTATCTTCTTTTCGCTCCAGGAACATTATTTGATGAACACGGATCTCTAGGAATTTTAGAGGTAGGTTTAGGAGTCGGATTTTTAGGTCTTTTCTTGAAGATAATATTTTATAATTTAGGTAAACGTGATGTTGAAATAAAACATCACCCTTTCCTTGATGAAAGCAAGCATTTACATACATAGCCTAATATTAAGATAGCATTAGTTTATTATTTACCTTTTCTTTATTAAATTTGTGAATAATGTCAGAGGATATTTACAATACAGAAGATGCTGAATTAGAAAATGAACAAGTTCTAAGACCAAAATTATTTTCAGATTTTGAAGGTCAAAATCAAGTTGTAAATAATCTTGAAATTTTTATTGCAGCTGCCAAGCAAAGAGGTGACGCACTTGATCATGTTTTGCTACATGGACCACCAGGACTAGGAAAAACAACTTTAGCAAATATTATTGCTAATGAATTAGAAGTAAATATTAAAACAACATCAGGCCCAGTTTTAGATAAACCTGGCGATCTTGCAGGATTACTAACTAATCTTGAAGAACGAGATGTATTATTTATTGATGAAATACATCGACTTAACCCGATCGTTGAGGAATATTTATATTCTGCAATGGAAGATTATCAAATTGATATTATGATTGAGTCTGGGCCAAATGCTCGAACTGTTCAAATTAAAATAAATCCTTTTACACTAATTGGAGCTACAACAAGATCTGGTTTATTAACTTCTCCATTAAGAGCAAGGTTTGGAATTAATTCTCGTTTAGAATACTACAAAACAGATCTTCTTTCTAAAATAGTTAATAGATCTTCATTAATACTTGATGTGAATATTGAAAATGATGCAACATCTGAAATAGCTAGAAGAAGTAGAGGGACACCTAGAATTGCAAATGCTTTACTTCGTAGAGTTAGAGATTTTGCACAAATTAAAGGTGATGGAAATATAAATAGTGAAATAACAAAATTCTCCTTAAATGCGTTAAATGTTGATGAACATGGTCTAGATGATATGGACAATCGTATTCTATCAACCATAATTGAAAAATTCAAGGGAGGGCCAGTTGGTTTAACAACTATTGCAACAGCTGTAGGTGAGCAATCTGGAACAATTGAAGAGGTATATGAGCCATTTTTAATTATGGAAGGTTATATTATGAGAACGCCTAGAGGACGTCAAGCAACTGACAAAGCATTTAAACATTTAGGTTTGGAAAAATCTAATGATGATCAAGGAAACCTTTTTTAGATTGTTTGATCATATACATCTAATATGATCTTCTTATATTGTGTAAAGGTTGTTAAAGCCCAGATTTTAAGAAGTATTACTTCTTTTTTGTCAAGCCATCCAATATTCTTATGTAATTCTTTTTTAAATAATTTTTTGTCAAAACTTACACTATTTAAAATCTTTTTGCTGAATTCAAGCATTACAATAATTTTTTTAATTATTATAATAACTTAATTATTTTAAAATTATTGTTCTCCCCACATATAATGATCGTGTTTAATTTCAGCCAGGTTAATTACCCTATCAACTACAGTTGCTGCAAGTTCTTCAAAGTTTTTAGGTTTACTATAAAAAGATGGTGTAGCAGGGCATATTATTCCACCAGAAGCAGTAATTTTTCTCATATTTTCAATGTGAATTAAATTATATGGAGTTTCTCTTGCTACTAAAATTAATTTTCGTCTTTCTTTTAGTACTACATCAGCAGCTCTTGTTGTAAGATCATTGGATATTCCATTTGCAATTCTACCAATTGTACCCATTGAAGCTGGACAAACAATCATAATATTGTAATTTGCTGATCCTGATGCAAAAGGAGCTGAAAAATCTAATTTTGAATAATGATTTAAATTATACTTTTTATAATCTTCATTTTCAAGCTCCTGTTTCCATACATATTTTGCATTATCTGACATAACTAATCCTATAGATTCAATTTGACTTTTTAGTGTTGTTAATTTATCTAGTAAAACTTTAGCGTATATTGCACCACTTGCCCCAGTTATTGCAAGAATTATTTTATTTTTTTTCATATGTAATAATAAATTGAAAAATTAATTGTTGTGTTGTATTTACCTTTTTTATTGGAGTTATAAATAGTTGAATTATCATAATCTTCATTTCCAATTGGCAAAATCGAATTTGTTAACCTTGAATTCAAACTAATATTTTGATTTATAAAATAATTTATACCCAATGCGATACTTAAGTCGTTCTTAATAAATGGATCTATTGTACTATTTATTTCACCTATGTTATCACTGTAATATCCATTTATTAATTGCGCCCACTGAGCACCTAGCTCATATTCCAGAGTGTTACTATAGTTAAGCTTCAATAAAATTGGAATTTCGATATAGCTTAAACTAATATATGGTCTGCCATAGTTTATAGATTCTTGATTAAGTATGTCGGGGTTTCTACTTCCTTTTTGTATAAATACTATTTCTAGTTGGAGACTATTTATATTGGATAATGTTCTACTAGTAAAACCACCAAGAATCAAACCGGCTTTATTAAAACCAGCAAGATTATCTCCAGAAACTTGAGATGTACTTAAACCAAGAATTATACCCCCTTTGAAATCTTGACAATGAGAGCTTATATGCATTATGATGAGAATAAAAATAAAAGATATTTTTTTCATATTATCTAAAACTAATACCAGCTCCTAATGTTGCAACTGGGTATTTTGAAATAGTGTAATTTGCTTGAATTGCAAGGATAGCAATATTAAACCTAAATCCTAAGTTTGCTCTTATTTCAGTATTACTTTCATATTCAATATTTGCTAATTCTTCTACATTTAGTTCAAGCGCACCAATTGCATAATTACCATCAATTTTAAATGATGATTTTGAAGAATTATAACCAATACTAGCATAAGGAGTAAACATTAAAATTTTTTTAGATAAAATTACGTTTACTGTCATCGCTTCAACATCAAAAGTAAGTTCATTATCCGAATTATCTAAGACATTTTCTAAAGCAACTGTAGAGTTAAATTTAGTATAACCACCTTGAACAGAAAAACTAAAGGGTAATATTTTTCCACCAGGTATCCATTGGAGTAAATCATGTTTAACAGCAAGTCCATACAAATTTATTTGGTCTACTTTTCCTACATTTATCTTAGGAAGATATCTAATACTAATTTCGGTATCTTTTATTAAACCTATTCCTGCTTGAACTATTGGTACAGGAATAAGTGGAATATTTAGACCAGACGGCATTTTTACATTGTTGCCATTATATGTTATTTCAGATGATTCTTTCTCTCCAACAATAGTAGGTGTTTCACCTCCACTGAAAGAATTACCACCAATTTCTGATATTGAGAATGTTTTATATGACTCAGGAATCAAAACAATATTACCAGATATAGTAATATCAAAACCGCCAAATTTATGTGGTTTGGCCGTATTATACCATCCATTGTTTAATCCAGCTGAAAAACCATCCGCTATTGGTCTAATATATTCTTTTAAAATATTTTTCCCGTAGTAAATGTCAGTGCTACTTTGTGAATAAGTCAAAGTAGAGCAGAAGAGTAAAATAATTAGTGTTCTTTTTTTAAACATAAATTAATTTAAGTTTGCTTCTTCAACCTGAACAATTTCTTTGTTTTCAGTATTATATATGAATGCGATAACAGTCATGTTATTAATATTCCAACCACCTGAATTTCCATTACCTAGCTCTATACTATTTGAATAATCAATATTTAATTGTTCTAAACTACCTATATCATAGCTATATTCTTTTTCAATTATTTGTCCGCTAATTAGCTCATAACTGTTCGATATCGATTCATCAGAAATAACACTTCTAAGTACGTGATTGTGGCTATAATTTTCCACTTCTAATTGCCCATCTTTTTGCCAGTCAATGATATTGTTTTCTGCTAAGCATACAATAATTTTATGCTCGTTCAACAATGTATTTACTACTTCAGTATTTACATATATTTTACTATTATCTGATGTGATAGAAATTTTAAAATCTACTTCTTTTCTTAGCTCTTCAGCAACTATTCCTGCCCATTCATCTTTCCCAAGTTGATGATTAGAGGGGTATGATATTCTATTTACCATACCTCTTGGTAAACCCAATGTAGAAATAGCAAACGTTTCATCCCAATTATCTCCCCACTGAGTTCTAAAATCATATTGAAATTTTGGAGATTGACTTTCAGGATATGGTCTAGCAAAAGTTTTACTTACATGTATTGCTAATCCAATTACTTGATTACCATAAATATCTTGGATTGCTTTTATTTCTCTTCCAGCCTCTGGGCAATTTGGACAAAGATGACCAGTAAAATCCTCAATTAAAACTTTTTTTTCTGGATTAACATAAGTATCGTAATCTGCTATGTACGGTCCTTCTTCAATATCACATGATATTATTAAAAATAATGTTGAAAATATTAAGATATACTTTTTCATTTTAAAAACTTGATGATACACTTATATTAAATCCATTTGAAGAAGGTACAAGTTTGCAAACTCCTCCAACACAAAAAATCCCCTCTCTTTTTTTACCATAGCCAATTTCAAAACGATTGCTTTTTTTAGAGTAACCAACATTTAGGTTTAAATAATGAAGTCTTTTTTTTGAATCTTCATGACCCCAGTTATACATATCTTGGATAGTAAAAAACCAATTTGGTGAAACTGTGTATTCAATTAAACCCATGCTCCAATCTCCTTCAGCTAATTTTTCTGCCTCTTTTAGTTGTTGAGAAAATAAATTTTGGAGTTCCATTCTAACTGAATGACCTTTCTTAATTTTATATGTAATATCAGCTACAATAATTGATGAGCTAATCATTCCATTTTCACCTTCAGTTTTACCTTCTAGAAAATCTTTGTTATAAATTTGATTCGCTAAAACAAATGTTGATCTCGTTTTTTTATTTATTTTTTTATTTATTTCTAAATTAATATCTTGAAAAAATAATTCTTGTGCAAAACATAAAATCATAGGTGTATAGTTAACTTTGTCATTTAAAAATGAACTACCATAATTTCCACTCAACCCGTTCATTCTAGAAATATTCAAATTTAATTTCGTTCCGTATTTTCCTCCAAAAAAAGTTCCTTTTTTGATATTTAAAAATAAATCTAGCTGTACACCAATTTCACCATCCAATTGAATAGCATATGGATATAGAGTAAGTAATGAATATGTATGGGGTTTGCTTAAAGTTGGTATATAATTAATTAAATATGCTTTACCATCTCTATCCCTGTCAGATTTAAATGTCATATTATCAATACGGTGAAGTGCTGCAGATATACCAAATCCTTTTTTAGAATAATTTAGATTTGTTAAAAACGCACTTCCACTAGCATAATTCATTTGACTTTCAGTTAAAACATTAGCTGGGTCATTAACTTTATATGCAAACTCAGTATATGAGTTCCATCCACCACTATTTATGTTTAGTCTTGTAGAATATGATCCGACATTTTGTGGAATTTTAAACACTATATTTGATCTTTCTTGGTATCTACTTACAAAGCTACCACCAATAGAAAACCGAGTTTTTATGTTTGAATTAAACAAATCATTAATATTTACTTCTCCATCAATTCCTCTAAAAATTCCATCTGCATATGTAAAATGTGTTCTGCTTTTTCCAATGAATCCTTTAATGCTAGTTGCTTTTAATCCATCATATTTTAATCTTACTCCGTCCATGGCATTATCAATTCCTAATCCTTTTTCTTCATAACTTCTAAAAATAAGTCCAGCACCAAATTGTTCATAAAAATTTCCTGCTGTGATTTCCAAATCATATAATCTATAGCTGGCGTATTTAAAAGGAATTCCATTTCCTTTAAATTCAGGATCAAAATCAGCCAACGCATTAAGATAACTTTCGTATCTGATTCCAGATCTAAAATTTCCTTTTGTGTAGTTTAGATTAAAATAAGCATTGCTTAAAACAATTTCGTCAGCAGCTTGAGCATCAATTAAAATATCTTCTTGATAACTTTGAAGTGAAATATTAAAATCTCCATTTATTTGTTCATCTTGACTAAACAAAGAAAAATTAGATAATATGAAAAAAAATATTAAAAATCTTTTTTTCATTTACTTTATTAAGCTTTGTATTTTATCAAATAGTTCATCTTCATCTCCATCAACATATCCTCTGTGTTGCCAAACTATTTCTTTTTTACTATTGAGCAAAAAAGTATGAGGAACAGTTGATACTCCCATGGATCGTTTTAAATCTCCATTTGGGTCTAAATATACTTCGTATTCCCAGCCAACTGAATTTATATACGGTACTACCTTTGACATAGATCTGGTATCATCAATGGAAACGGCAATTATTTTAACTCCCGTTTCATCTTGCCATTCATCGTAAACTTCAGCAATGTTATTTAATTCTTTTTTACATGGTTTGCACCATGTAGCCCAAAAATTTATAACAATAGGCATCTCGTTATTATTAATTGAATTTATATTGATTGATTTTCCATCTATTGTTTTTACGTCAACTGATGGGAGTAATTTATTTTGTGAATAAGATGTTATTGTATTAATTAAAAATAGTATTAAGATAATTTTTGTCTTCATTATAAAAATTTATTAGATACAAATATACTTATAATTAGTTAGTGAAAAAATTAAGTCATTATTTATAAAAAAACCCTGAAGTATTTATCAGGGCTTTTTATAAATTAACAGTTTTTTTTAATGAGAAATAATTATTTTCTTAACAATATTACCGTTTTCAGTATCAGCGTCTATGAAATATACACCGTTTTGCAATAGAGTTGTATTTATTGTTTTGTCACTTTTAGTAGTATAAACTAATTTTCCAAAAACATCGTAAATATCTAGTGTAATATATTTTCCGTCAATTGATATTATGTCGTCAGCTGGATTTGGATAAATTGAAATACCATTGATTTTTTCATCAACTGATGATGCAACACAAGATGCAACACATTGGCTGTATGAAGTGTATTGTCCACTTCCATCACCAGGATCAACACAAGGATCTGTATTTCCAACTATGCAGTTCCATGATGCTGCTGGTCCTGTTCCATTTGTTTCAAAATAATCTTCTTTTTCATTAAAGTTTGAAAAACTCATAGCTGAACCTCCTCCTGCTATTATATTTCCATTTGCATCAGTTACGGTATATGAGCCTTGACCATATGTACAGCATATTCCATCACCATATGTATCTACGAATATAAAGGAGTAACATTTGTTTGGATCTAAATTTGCAGTTACAGTAGGCTGAACAGAACTTGCAGTTAACGATCCAATTGGAGCCGAAGCTACTACATTGCCGCTTTCGTCCTTTAATTCCCATCCGTTTTCAGAATTCCCATATGAATCTGTTGTAACATTAATCGAAACAGTTCCAGCCATCACTCCAGATTGTACTTGACCTGCTGCTAAAAATTGATTAAAAGTAACAGAAGAATTGTCATTGTTTGTGTTTTGATCGGTGTTACCATTTGGATTAGATGTTGAGACATTTACGGTGTTATTTGCTGCAGGAGTAAAAGCAACATTAGATATTGTTATAGTTTCGGTACCTGCTGATGGTAGATTTCCAGACCATGCATAAGTTTGAGTTGTACCACCATTAATTGAATAATTAATATCTAAAGATGTTAAAGGTACATTTCCATAATTTCTAAATGTAACTTCAATATCAGTATTTGAACCGCATATAACGTCATTAGCTGAAGAACTCATGCAATAAGCATCAAACGAATTTGCAAATATTACATTAGGGTATACTTCAGTTCCTGTAATAATTTCTTGTTGTCCTTCAGACACAAAAGCTACAATAGCAATATTAGTTGGATCAAGAGCAACACCATTAATATCAGCTGGCATTGTCCAAGTAAATTGGTCAGCATATAAAGTACCTGTTGTAATGGTATTAATTGGAACTCCCCACTGACCGGTCATCATATGCCTTAACATATGTTGGTGATTGTAATTACCATTAGCTAAAACAGCGGTAGAATTAAACTGAGAGCCACCAGTTTGAGGTCCTTCAACATTATTTTGTACTACAGCAACATTAAGCATATTAGATGTTATTGTTTGAGATCCTGTGTAGAAAACTTCAACATCTACTGTTAAGATATTTGTTGCCATATCAACATTAGCTTGTATTCCAACATTAACAGGTGAGGACATATTCATAATTTGGTTGGCAGCACCAGCCCAATCTCCTCTACTCATAGCAGTAATACCACCACTAAACACGTGTCTATTCACGGTTCCACTTGGATATCCAGAAACACCACTTTGTGCAGCAATATTAGATCCAATAGGATCAACTCTAAAATCTGTTCCAGGACCTTGTGGATTTGCATACCCCCCAGTATGTATGTTAATTAAAAATACATCGTTTGGGTTAGCATTGTGTAAATCTTGAGCTATTCTATGTCCATCAGGGCAGTACACACAGCTTATTCCAGTAAATTCTTCTAAAATTACATTTTTATTTTCAGGTTGAGTACTAACAATTGTTTGAGCATTAATTGTAAATACACAAAACATTGTAATAAGAACAATTAGTAAATTTTTCTTCATATTATTACTTTTTATAAATTATCAAGGTAACAAATATAATACTAAATTATTAGAAAGAAGACAAGTTATATTATTTAATTTACCTAGTCCTCTATGATAAGATTTTTTATATATTTGCTAAAACACAATTTCATGAAAAAACTATTAATATTAGTTCTGATTTTATCCTCTTATTTTAACGTTATTGCACAAAGTTTATCGGTAACAGGAAATGATTTTGCAAATCCCTTAGGAAATGACCCTTGTTTGCAAACATCTGCTTCTTTAACAGTTAGAAATATTTCATCTAATACTATTGATGTGCTATGTGAGAAAATTATTGTTGATACAACAGCGGGAACAGATAATTTTTTTTGTTGGGGTGCAAACTGCTATGGAACAGAAACATATATTTCAACTTCACATAATACTTTAGATCCTGGAGAAGTCGACAATATAGATTTTGGAGGCTACTATGATGCATATTGTGATCCGGCTCCAGCAACCGTTCAATATTGTTTTTATCCAGATACAGACCCAAATGATAGAACATGTGTTACGATTTCGTATAATGCAATAATGAGCAGTATAGTTAGTAGTATTGCTGATATTCAGACTTATTTTTATCCTAATCCGTCTTCGAGTACTACAAAATTCATTTTTTCTGAAAAGAATTGCTCAAATTTAATTGTATTTAATAATTTAGGTAAAATTGTTAAAGACATAAATTTATTTAATCAACAATCAATAGATATTGATATTTCAGATTTGCATCAAGGTATTTATTTTGCTCGATTAGTTAAAAATAATAGAATTATATCAACCAAAAAATTAATAATTCAATAAATAAAAAGTATATTTTTTTTTAAACCCTGCTCTAATATTAAAGTGTAGGGTTTTAATTTATAAATATTAAATTAAAACAAAAAAATGATAGCACACATTAATGGTAAGTTAGTTGAGAAAACTCCAACATTTGTTGTAATTGATGTAAATGGTATTGGATATCATATAAAGATTTCATTACAAACATTTTCATCAATTAAAGACGATTTCTGTAAATTATATACTCATCTTTCAATAAAAGAAGATGCACATACACTTTTCGGTTTTTTCGAAAAAAGTGAAAGAGAATTATTTATAAAATTAATTTCTGTTTCTGGTGTTGGACCTAGTACTGCACAAATAATATTATCAACATTTAATTCGCATGAAGTTATACATTATATCACTTCTGCAGATGTTAATGCTATTAAGAGTGTCAAGGGAATTGGCTCTAAAACTGCACAACGTATAATAATAGATTTAAAGGACAAACTAAGTCAAATTAATGATTCATCTGATATAATATTTGATAATGTAGACAATACAATTAAACAAGAAGCGTTATCTGCATTGAATGCTCTTGGGTTTGGCAAAAAAATTGCTGAAAATAAAATAGAAAAAGTTTTAAAAATGAATCCAGATATTGATAATGTTGAAGAACTTGTAAAGACTACCTTAAGTCAGATGTAAATTCGTTAAGAATTGAAAAAAATATTATATATATTAATAACTTTAGTATTTTTCAATGCTGGAGGTTCTTTTGCACAGTTTAATCTATCAAATTCAGACACAACACTTAATTACCCATTTAACAATTCCCAAACTGGAGGCCTGTTTTTAAATAATCCTTCAAATTATAAAACTAATACCATATACGATCCATCATTAAATTTATATTTTTTTGAAAATAAAATAGGGACATTAAATACTGGCTTGAATAAAAGTTTTTCTTTTGAAGAATACAATATTTTACAAACTAAAAAAATTGTTTCTGATTATTGGAATAGTAAAAGCAAGCAACGTCTTTTAAGTAATAAAAGTTACTCTGGACTACCTAAACTATATGTGCCTGGAAAAACTTTTGATAGAATATTTGGAGGCAATGCAGTAGATATTAGACCGCAGGGATCAGCAGAGCTAATTTTTGGATTAAAGACAAATAGACTTGATAATCCAGCACTCACAGAAGATCAAAGAAAAACAACATCTTTCGATTTTGAAGAAAAAATACAAATGAATGTCATTGGAAAGATTGGTGATAAATTAAAGTTAACAACTAATTTTAACACCGAAAGTACTTTTGATTTTGAGAATCAAATGAAGTTGGAGTATACTGGCTACGAAGATGAAATTATTAAAAAAATTGAAGTAGGAAACGTTAGTTTACCTTTAAACGGAACATTAATTACAGGTAGTCAATCACTTTTTGGTCTTAAAACACAAATGCAATTCGGTAGAACAACAATTACAGGTATATTATCTCAACAAAAAAGTACTACTTCTGAAATAGAAGTTAATGGTGGCGCTCAAACATCTGAATTTGATATTTATGCTGATCAATATGAAGCAAATAAACATTATTTTTTGTCTCATTATTTTAAAGACAATTATGATGTTGCACTTCAAAATTTACCATTTATTAACTCCCCAATTAACATAACAAAAGTTGAGGTTTGGATTACTAATAAAACAGGTACAACTAATAATACTCGAAATATTATTTCTTTTTTGGATTTAGGTGAGACAACAGCAAATATATATAACACACAATTCACCACTTCAAATGGAGGGTTATTTCCAGACAACAGTGCAGCTAACGACTTATTCACGACTTTAATTACAAATTTTTCTGAAATAAGGAATATTAATAATGCAAACTCTGTTTTATCTTCTGCAATACCATTAAACTTTTTAAATGGTCAAGATTATGAGAAACTTGAAAGAGCAAGAAAGTTGTCAGAATCAGAATATACTTTACATCCTCAACTTGGATATATATCTTTAAATCAAGCCTTAAATAATGATGAGGTTTTAGCTGTTGCTTTTCAGTATACTGTTGGAAATAAAACTTATCAAGTAGGTGAATTAACATCAACTGGTCCTGATGCTCCTGATGCCTTAATTTTAAAAATGCTGAAGGGAACTAATTTTTCTCCAAATTTACCAAACTGGCATTTGATGATGAAAAATATTTATGCTATTGGTGCATATCAAATGAGTAGAGAGGGATTTATATTAGATATTGTCTACGAGAATTCTGAAGAATCTGGCGCATTAACAAATTATATAAGTGAAGGGGTTGTCGAAGGGGTTCCATTAATTAGATTATTAAATTTAGATAATTTAGATCAACAAATGGAATCTAGACCGGATGGTTTGTTTGACTTTATTGAAGGGGTAACAGCACGATCTTCTAATGGTCGAATTATTTTTCCTGTAAGAGAACCATTTGGATCTTATTTTCAAGAAAAATTTTCGGATATAAATATTGCTAATAAATATATTTATAAAGCTTTATATGATTCAACTATTACTGTTGCTCAGCAATATCCTGAATTAAATAAATTTAGATTAAAAGGAAGTTATCAATCTTCTTCAGGAGCAGAAATTAGATTAAATGCTATGAACGTTCCTGAAGGATCAGTTACTGTAACTGCAGGATCACAAAAACTTATAGAGAATCAAGATTATACCGTTGATTATATGTTAGGTAGAGTGACAATTATTAATGAAGGAATTTTGACATCTGGAGTACCAATAAAAATTTCATTAGAAAATAATTCTATGTTTGGTATTCAAAATAAAACTTTAGTTGGTATACATGCAGATTATGAAATAAATAAAGATTTTGTTATTGGAGCAACAATGCTAAACTTAACTGAAAGACCTTATACACAAAAAATAAATACTGGTGAAGAGCCTATTTCAAATACAATATGGGGTATGGATGGTAATTTTCAGACTGATGCACCAATAATCACAAAAATCGTTGATAAATTACCATTAATAGAAACTAAACAAAAATCATCTTTAATTGCCACTGCTGAATTTGCTCATTTAATACCAGGTCATCATCGTGCGGTAGGTAAAAATGGTGTTTCGTATATTGATGATTTTGAAGCAAGCAAGACCTCAATAGATATAAAAAATATGAGTGCATGGAAATTATCTTCAATTCCTATTGGAAATGGACAAGATTTAGTTTTTCAAACATCAGCGGAATTTTCGGGATTTTTTGATCCATTAAAATATGGATCTAAACGAGCAAAATTAGCTTGGTATGCTATAGATCCTTTGTTTTATCGTAACACTTCAATTACTCCTGATAATGTTAATCAGACCTTAAATTTGTCTAATGGAAACACAATCAAACAACAATCTTATCATTATTCAAGAGAAATTTTAGAAAATGAGGTTTTTCCAAATAAAGATCCTGATTTAGGTAGTCAGATTACAAACTTATCTACTTTTGATCTTGCGTACTATCCATATGAAAGAGGACCATATAATTACACTATAAATAATATTGATTCCGAGGGAATTCTAGATAATCCTCGATCCAATTGGGCAGGAATTATGAGAAAATTGGAAACTAATGATTTTGAGTCTGCAAATATTGAGTTTATAGAGTTTTGGTTAATGGATCCTTTTAATTCTGATGATGGTTTAATTAATCATTCTGGTGGAGATATGTACTTACAATTAGGAAATATTTCAGAAGATATTTTGAAAGATGGATATAAAAGTTTTGAAAATGGTTTTCCAACATCAGCAAATATTCAAAATGTAGACACAACTTCTTGGGGAAGAGTTCCTACAAATTTTTCAATTGTTGATGCTTTTGATAATGACCCAGTTTCAAGACAATTTCAAGATATTGGATTAGATGGATTAAATAATAGCGATGAAAGATTATTTTTTGATTCGATTTATTTATCCAGATTAGAAAATTTATACGGATCATCTTCTCAAGCTTATATCAAAGCTAATGATGATCCATCAGCAGATGACTTTCATTATTTTAGAGGAACAGATTTTGATAATAATGCTACAACAATTTTGGAAAGATATAAAGACTTTAACAATACTGAGGGAAATTCTGTAACTTCTGAAAACTCTCCAGAAAGTTATCCTACAGCCGCATCTACACAACCTGACTCTGAAGATTTAAATAGAGATTATACACTTAGTGAAACTGAAAGTTATTTTCAATATAAATTAAGACTCTTTCCAAACATGCAAATTGGAGACAGTTATGTTTCAGACATTTTAGAAAATACTGTTAAAACTGAAAATGGGTCATCAAGAAAAATTAAATGGTATCAGTTTAGAGTACCAATTTATCAACCTCAAAAAGTAATTGGTGGTATAAATGATTTTAAATCAATAAGATTTATGAGATTGCTTTTCACTGATTTTTCTGAACCAATAATTTGTAGGTTTGCATCATTTGATTTGGTAAGAGGCGAGTGGAGAAGATATAGTTTTGACCTTTCACAACCTGGTGAATATATTCCATTAGATGATCAAAATAATACACTATTTGATGTGTCAGCCGTAAATATAGAAGAAAATGGCAATAGATCACCAGTTAATTATGTTTTACCACCAGGAATTGAACAAGAAATTGATAATACAACTACAGCTACAAGACAGCAAAATGAACAATCATTAGTTCTTAAAGTTTGTAATTTAAAAGATGGAGATGCTAGAGCAGCTTATAAAACAACTGATATTGATGTTAGGTCATATAAAAAGTTAAAAATGTTTGTTCATGCAGAAGGAGAAAATGATGATCTAAACTTTGGTGATTTGTCTTGTTTTATAAGATTAGGAACAGACTTTTCATCAAATTTTTATGAGTATGAAATTCAATTAAAACCAACACCTCATTTTTCTAGTTCTCCTGATGAAATTTGGCCAATTGAAAATAATATTGATATTGATTTTGAAATTTTTCAGATTGTAAAGCAGGAAAGAAACTTTTATTCAAGTGACGTAAATACACCTTATGTGAGTAATATGTCAGGAGGAAAAGTAACTGTTGTAGGAAATCCTAATTTATCTCAAATTAAAACTATAATGATTGGTGTCAGAAATCCAAAAAAAGAGTCGATAGAATCTGTCGATGATGGACAACCAAAGTGCGGTCAAATTTGGGTTAATGAGTTACGACTAACTGACTTTGATGATTATGGAGGATGGGCAGCTAACAGCCGTTTAACAACACGAATAGCTGATTTTGGAAACATAACGGTATCAGGAAATATGAGTACAATTGGTTTTGGATCTATAGAGAAGAAGGTTAATGAAAGACAGAAATATAATGCTTATCAATACGACTTTTCATCAACATTTAACTTAGGAAAGTTATTTCCGCAAGAGTTTGGAGTTAAGGCTCCAATGTATATCGGAGTTTCAGAGTCTTTTAAAAACCCTCAGTATAACCCGTTAGACCCAGACATATTATTTTCAACTTCATTAAAGACGCTTGATACTAAGGAGGAAAGAGATTCTTTAAAATACATTGCACAGGATTATGTTAGTAGAAAGAGTATTAATTTTACTAATGTTAGAAAGATCAGGGTTCAAAAAAAAGGAGAGAAACCAAAAAAGCAGAAAATATATGACATTGAAAATTGGACATTATCATATTCTAAAAACAAAACATTAATTAGAAATATTAACACAGAGTTCAATAGAACTATTAATTACAGAGGAGCAATTACATATAACTTTAACACTCAGCCTAAAAATATAAAACCGTTTGGAAAAATACAGTTTCCTAAATCACCTTATTTTAAACTCATAAAAGACATTAATTTTTATACAATGCCAAAAACTTTTTCTTTTAGAACTGATTTGGATAAAAATTACAATGAATCTAAATTGAGAAATTTAAGTAACTCTAATTTAATTATTTATCCTACATACAATAAGTTGTTTAATTGGAATAGAATGTATGATATTAAGTATGATATAACAAGAACATTGAAATTAGATTTTAACGTTACACACAGAGCTAATATTGATGAGCCAGCGGGTAAACTATCAAAGTCAGACCCTTTATACAGAGAAAAAATGGATACAATATGGTCAAACTTTAGGAATTTTGGAAGACCAACATCTTACAGACAGGTTTTAGGCTTAAATTATCAAGCACCTTTAAATAAAATTCCAATTTTAAATTTCGTATCTTTAAATACTAGATATAATTCAACTTATGATTGGATTTCTGCTCCAGTTACTTTAAGAAATTTAGGAAATAATATTCAAAATTCTAGAAATAGACAGTACAATGGTCAAATTAATTTGACAACACTTTATAATAAAATTCCATATTTTAAGAAGATTAATCAAGTATCAAGAAGAGTAAGAGCTAGAAATGCTAGTAAAAAAGAAGATATATCTGAGATCAATAAAAAAGATACGAATGGAAAATACGACATCTTGAAACATTTGACCAGATTTATGTTAGCAGTTAAAAATGTATCTGTTAATTATTCATTAAACGAAGGAACATTTATTCCAGGATATAAATTTCAACCTCATTTTTTAGGCATGAAGTGGGATGAAATGGCTCCTACTATTCCATTTGTTTTTGGAAGTCAAAATGATATAAGAATGCGTGCTGCAAGTAGGGGATGGCTAACTGTAGATTCTACACTTAATACTATGTATAATCAAAATAAGTCTACTAACTTGACTATAAGAAGTACTGTGGAGCCCATTAAACAATTTCGTATAGAACTAACCGCTAATAAAACATCTTCAAATAATCTTAGTGAGTATTTCAGATGGAACTCTCAATTAGATCAGTTTAGTTCATTTAGTTCAAATCAATCTGGAAGTTATAGTATATCATTTATTTCATGGAGAACAGCATTTACATCTGATAATGATGATTATCAGTCATCTGTTTTTGGTAAATTTAGAGGTTATAGAATTGATATAGCTCAGCAGTTAGCAGCAAATAATCCAAATTTTGATGGAGGAATAGATCCAAATACTGGCTTTCCAATTGAATATGAAATATCTCCTAATGGAGATACCTTGATCACAGGTGGTTATGGTCCAACATCTCAGGAGGTAATGATTCCAGCTTTTTTAGCTGCTTATTCTGGATCAAATCCTCTGAGTTCAAGTCTGACTGCATTTCCAGCAATCCCGAGGCCAAATTGGAGGATTACATATGATGGTTTGGTTCGAGTACCGTTTATAAGTAAAAAGTTTAAAACATTTAGTCTTTCACATGCATATCGATCCTCATATTCTGTAGGGTCATATCAAACTAATTTAGATTATGGTGATGGAGATAATTTTAATGTAAATAATATGAGTTACCATGTTGATAAAGAAATATCACAAGTGACAATAAATGAACAATTTAGCCCTTTATTTAAAATTGATATGCTTTGGAAAAATAGTTTTCTTTCAAAACTTGAGTTTAAAAAAAACCGAATGTTAGCGCTTTCTTTAACGAATAATCAAATAACAGAAACATCTACTAACGAATATGTATTTGGTTTGGGATATAGAGTCAATGATTTAAAATTTAGATTTATTTCAGGTATGAATAAAAAGAAAGTTAGTTCTAACTTGGACTTAAAGTTAGATTTTAATATAATGAGTAATAAAACAGTAATTAGAAAAGTAATAGAGGATGTCGAACAAATAACAATGGGGCAGCAAATTATGAAAATTAATTTTTCAGCAGATTATGTAGTTAATCAAAGGGTAAATTTTAAATTATTTTATGATAGAGTAATTACTAACCCATTTGTTTCCACTACATTTCCAGGAGCAATTACAAATGCAGGATTTAGTTTACGATTTACTTTAGCTGGATAATTTTGTGAGAAACTAAAAATATGTATTTTTGAAAAAAAAAATGAATTTTCCAAAAGAACTAAAATACAGTAAGGATCATGAGTGGTTAAGAATTAATGGTAATTTTGGCTACATAGGTATTACAGAATTTGCTCAAAGAGAGCTAGGAGATATAGTTTTTGTAGATATTGATACAGAAGGTGAAAACCTTGAAAAAGAAGAGGTTTTTGGATCAATTGAAGCAGTAAAAACCGTTTCAGATTTGTTTATGCCGATTGCTGGAGAAGTTGTTGAAGTCAACTCAAAATTAGAAGAAAATCCAGAGTTAGTGAATTCTGACCCTTATGGAGATGGTTGGATAGTTAAGATACAAATTAATTCAATAAATGAAACTAATGAGTTGCTTTCAAGTATGGAGTATGAAAAACTAATTGCTTAAATAAATAAGTTTAATTATGGAGATTAAGAAAAATCCAAAAGTTGATTTAGAAAAAAAAAGAAGTTTGTATTTACAGATAGGTTTTATCATTGCCTTATTGTTAGTTTATGTAGCTTTCGAATACAAAAATTACGATAAATCTAATTATAATTTGGGAGATTTAAATTTAGATGACTTAGAAGAAGAAATTATTCCAATTACAAAACAGGAAAAGAAACCTCCACCTCCGCCTCCACCTCCACCTGAAATAATTGAAATTGTTGAAGATGAGGTTGAGATAGAGGAAGAGTTAGAAATTGAAGATACTGAGTCAGACGAAGATGAGATTATTGAAATAGAGGAAGAAGATGATGATGAATTTTTCATGGTAGTAGAAAATATGCCTGAATTTCCTGGTGGTGATTTAGGGCTTATGAAATATATCCAAAAAAACGTTAAATATCCACCAATAGCAAAAGAGTATAATATTACAGGAAAGGTTTATGTTCAATTTATAGTTGATAAAAGTGGGACTGTAACAAATGTTAAGGTTGTAAGGGGAGTAGATAAAAATTTAGATGCTGAAGCAGTAAGGGTTGTTAAATCTTTACCTAAATACAAACCAGGAAAACAAAGAGGAAAACCTGTTAGAGTAATGTTTACTATTCCAATTAATTTTACATTAAATTAGTTTACTGTTTGTGGGTAGGATTTTTAATGTAGTTTTGCAAAAAAAAAAATGACAGCAGACAATTTACATTTCCATAAACATCGAGTTTCAAGAGAGTTAAAAGAGTTAAGAAATAATCATAAATCTAAGGTAATTTGGTTTACTGGTCTTTCAGGATCTGGAAAATCTACTGTTGCAAATGCAACTGAAAAGTTATTGCACGACATGGGTCTACAAACCTATATATTAGATGGAGATAATGTTAGAATGGGATTAAATAAAGACTTAGGATTTTCACCGCAAGACAGAACTGAAAATATTAGAAGAATTACTGAGGTTGCAAAATTATTTGCTGATTCAGGATCAATTGTTCTTACAGCTTTTATTTCTCCATATAAAGAAGATCGAAATAGCGCTAGGAAAATTATTAGCGATGAAGATTTTATTGAAGTTTTTGTAAAAGCAGATTTATCTGTCTGTGAATCCAGAGATCCTAAAGGATTATATAAAAAGGCAAGATCTGGTGAAATCAAAGGTTTTACAGGTATTGATGCACCTTATGAAGAACCTATTAATCCGGAAATTGTTGTTGAGACAGACAAATATGACATTTTAGCATGTGCTAATCAAGTCATCGATTATTTGGTTAAGGAAAATATTATTAAAAAATAATTATTATGAGTATAGAAAAATGGGATGTGCAAAATCATGGAGGTAATCCAACAACTAATGAAAGTAAAAAATACGCTATTTTTATCGGCAGATATCAACCATATCATCAAGGTCATATTTCACTAATTATGCAAAAAATTAACAGTGGAATTCCAGCACTGATTATGGTCAGAGATATTGCGCCAGATTCAAAAAATCCATTTACAACTGAACAAACAGTTGAAATGATTAAGAAGTATCATGCAGCTCATAATCACGATGTTAAGGTTATAATAATTCCAGATATGGAAAGTGTTAATTTCGGTAGAGGTGTTGGTTATGAAATAAACGAATTTACACCACCAAAAAACATAGGTTGGATCTCAGCAACTAAAATCAGAGACTCAATAAAAGATGGTAATAATGATTGGAGAAAATTAGTAGATGAATCTATACAGGAGGATGTAGAAAAATATCTTTCTGATACCAAGTTAAACATCTAACATTCTAATAAATTATCCTTTCTATTGCATAAAATTTAGTTAATACTAATAAATAATTAGATTTGTAATGTAATCATTGCAAAAATATGGATATAGCGAATTATTTAGAATCTACGTATTTAAAAACTACTGAAGAGAGTAATCTTTCAAATAATCAGATAAAATCCATAATCAAAAGTTTGGTTAATGAAGCTGTGGCTAACAACTTTAAACTTATAATGGTTCGAGAAAACTATTTGAGCTATGTAGAAAGTTTGCTAATGAATATAAAATCAAACTTACTTATTGGAACAGTTGTTGATTTTCCTTTAGGAGACAAATCAACTGTTGATAAAATTAAAGAGCTAAATAGTGTTTTGAATTATACTGTTTCTGATATTGATTTTGTTTGTGATTATAATGCTTTTAAAAGAAAGGATTTTGAAAAATTTGATACAGATGTGATTGAGTTAAGTTCTTTATGTGTAAAAAAAAATAAAACCGTAAAGTGGATTATTGAAACAGGCGCATTATCAAAGAAAGAAATTTTTGATATTTCAGAAAGAATTTCTGAAATTATAAACAAAAATTTTTCAGAAAACATAGATAATTTTTTTATTAAAACATCAACCGGATATTATTCAGGATATGGCGCAAATTTCAATGATATAAAAATAATTAAAAGAGCTGCAAAAAATATTAGTATTAAGGCCTCTGGAGGTATAAAAAGTTTTAAAGATGCAATTAATATGATTGAGTTAGGTGTAGATAGAATTGGAACCTCAAGCGCACTTGATATTTATAATAAAAAATAAAATGGATTTAGAAAAACTTCTACTTAAAGCTATTAAGACTTCTATTAAAGGAGGTCAAGAAATATTAAAAATTTATGAATCTGAATTTGATGTTGATTACAAAGAAGATAATTCTCCGCTAACAATTGCAGATAAAAGATGCAATCAAATTATTGAATTAGATCTAGCGTCAACTACTATACCTATTTTAAGTGAAGAAGGCAAACACATTCATTTTAATGAAAGAGAAAAATGGGAATATTTATGGATCGTTGATCCTTTAGACGGTACTAAAGAGTTTGTTAAAAAAAATGGAGAGTTTACAGTAAATATAGCTTTAATAAAAAATGGTAAACCTATTATTGGTGTTATTTATGTTCCAGTTAGTGGATTAATTTATTTTGGAATGAAAAACCTTGGTTCTTTCAAATGTAAATATGAAAATAATTCTATTGCTGATTTAACTTCTTTTTTAAAGCAAAGCAAAAAATTACCAATAATTAATGATAGAGATACTTTTACAATTGTTGGCTCTCGCTCACATATGTCTCCTGAGACAGAAATGTATTTTTTATCAATGAAAGAAAAACATAAAAAAATTGAAATACTAAGTGTTGGATCTTCTTTAAAACTATGTATGGTTGCTGAAGGTAAGGCTGATGTGTATCCAAGATACGCACCAACAATGGAATGGGATACGGCTGCAGGCCATGCAATTGTCAATTTTGCAGGTTTTAATGTAAAGAAATATGGTTCAAGTGATGAAATTATATATAATAAAGATAATTTATTAAATCCTTGGTTTATAGTTGAATAAAATTTATGAGCTTTAAATTATTAGATAGATTTAAGGATGCTGATTTTACAGAAATAATCAAAGGTTCGAGTATTTCATTTATTTTTCGAATTTTCGGATTATTTTTAGGTTATGTCTTGACCATTATCATAGCTAAATTTTATGGTGCACAAGGTTTAGGAGATTATGTTCTTGCTCTAACAGTATTAAAACTATTCGCTTTAATTTCAAAGTTAGGAATTGATACAAGTTCAATTCGATTTATTGCTTCTTTTTCATCTCAAAAAAAATGGTTGAGTATGCGTGATTTTAGAAACAAAATTTTTTACACTCTTTGTTTTACATCTCTTATTTGCTCTTTATTTATGTACTTTTTTGCAGATAGTATTTCTTCTTTAGTTAATACTAAAGAGAGTTTTATAAAAATTAATGCATTCTTTTTAATGCCATTAGTTTTTTTTATGGTTAATTATCAAAGTCTAAGAGGGTTAAAAAAAATAGCTGAATTTTCATTTTTTTATAGAGCCTCTCAATCACTTTTTGCTATTATCAGTATCTTAATTTTATATCAATTTATAGACTCATCAATTGTTCCAATTTATGCTTATTTAATTAGTTTAATAATAGTATCACTATTATCTTTTTTATCATTTAAATTTTGGTTAAAGAAAAAATCTAACGGTCAAGAAGAAGCTAAGTTAGATATATTAAAATATTCAACAATATTTAAAGTTTCTTTACCTCTTATGTTTGCGCAATCTGTTCAGTTTTTGATGGCATGGACAGACAAGTTAATGATTGGAGGAATGATCAACTCAGAAGCTGTTGGTATTTATCATACTGCATTCAAATTATCTATGTTCTCGGCTATTGCATTAATGTCTATTAATAGTATAGCATCACCTAAATTTGCTGAAAAGTTTTATAACAATGATTTTATTGGACTAAAAAAAATATCTAATCAATCTACTAAATTGATTTTTGTTTCAACTCTACCACTAATTATTTTGTCATTTTTATTTCCAAAATTTTTGTTAGGTATTTTTGGTAAAGAATTTGTAGCGGGAACTATAGCTTTCTTAATATTATCAGTTGGACGGTTGATAAGTTCTTTTTCTGGTCCCGCAGGAAATATTTTGCAGATGACAAATAATCAAAACATTTATGCCAAAATTTTATTTGTAGGAGCCTTAGTGAATATAGTTTTAAATTATATGCTAATTCCAATTTATGGAATTAATGGAGCTGCTATTGCTTCAATGTTTAGCTTAGTTATATGGAATATATTGATGATTTATGAAGTTCGACGAAAATTTGGTTTTTACACTTTTTATCTTCCATTTAAAAATGACTAAAAATTTGCCAAATTTTTTAATCGTAGGTGCCGCTAAAAGTGGTACAACCTCATTGCATAATTACTTAAATCAACATCCTGAAATATTTATGCCGGATTTTAATGATAAAGGTGAAAATGTTAAGGAGCCTCAGTTTTTTGTTAAAGAGAGTGTTCAAAGTAGAATACATTTTGGTGTATGGCAATTGGAAGAGTATATTCGATTATTTAGAAGATCTAAGGGTTACAAAGCAGTTGGCGAAGCTTCTGTTTTTTATTTATATTATTATAAAGAAGCAATTTTAAATATTAAAAAATATTTAGGAAAAGACGTAAAAATTATTATCATTCTGAGAAATCCTATTTACAGAGCATTTTCTGCATATAAACACGTTTCAAAAGGAGTTAAAGAAAATTTATCTTTTGAAGAAGCTTTAAGTTCAGAAGAAAAAAGATATTTTGAAAATCCATCCATTACTCCTATGATTAGATATAAAGATATGGGAATGTATTTTAATTCAGTATCAGAGTATATAAAAGAATTTAAAAATGTTCACATAGTCTTACACGATGATTTTTCTCAGAATACATATTTAGAATTAAAAAAGATTTACAATTTCTTACAAGTTAAAAATTTGCAAGTTGATACAAAAAAGAAATATAATGTTGGTGCTTCACAGTGGAACCACAGATTGCTAAAGGGGTTTTTTGTTTCTGAAAATTCACTTAAAAATTTTTTCAGAAAATACACAAATAAAAGAATTAAGATTTTTTTATGGAAATTAATTAATTTATTGTTTAAAACAAAAAATCAGTATTTACGTAAAGAAACAAAAGATTACTTAATAGATTATTTTCGAGAAGATATTAATAAACTAGCTAAATTAATTAATAAAGATCTTTCTTTATGGCTAAAATAAATCTGCCAAATTTTATGTGTATAGGTGCAGCAAAATGCGCTACAACTTCATTGTATAATATTTTAAAACAACATCCACAGATTGGTTTGTCATCATTTAAAGAGCCACACTTCTTTGATGATTATAATAATTTTAAAAAGGGTAAAGAGTGGTATTTAGATAGTTACTACAAAAATTTAAATTCTTTTACGGCATTAGGTGAATTTACCCCAACATATTTGGTATCAAAAAAGGCTCCTAAAAGAATATTAAATTTTTTTGGTAATAAAATGAAATTTATAATCATTTTAAGAAACCCAGTTGATAGAGCATATTCACATTTTTTACACACAAAAAGAGATTTTCATGAAAAATTAACCTTTACTCAAGCTTTAGAGAATGAAGATAAACGTCTTGAAGAAATTAATTATAATCAAAATTTTATATCTTTTTTAAGATATAGCTATATATATCAAAGTAAATATCATTTACATATTAAAAACTATCTTAGATTTTTTAATATTAAACAATTTCATTTTGTGAAATTTGAAGACTTTGTAAATGACAGAAAAAACACTCTAAATAAGATATTAAAATTTTTAGAAGTATCATCTAATCAAGATCTTGATATAAATGTTTATAGTAACAAATCTAGTGTTGCTAGGTCTAAAACTTTAAAATCATTAATGAAAAAAGACAGCCTATTTAAAAGAATTTTAAAATTAATGATTCCTTCATTAGTAGTTCGTCAAAAACTAAGAAATATTGTACATGCATATAATAATAAAGATAGTACTAAGCCAATTTTGACACAAGAAGTTAGAAAGCATATATATAATGAGTTTTTTCGTAAAGATATTTTAGATTTAGAGAAAATGTTAAATTTGGATTTAAACTTATGGAAAGAATGTTAGAATTTATACAAAACATAAAAAACAAACTCAACAAATTAATGTTCTTATTATTTTATAGATCTAGTTTTAAAAAATTTGGAAGTAAATCAACTATTTGTATGCCTTTTCAAATTAATGGAGCAAGGTTTATCAAAATTGGAGAAAAGGTGCATGTTCATACAAATTCTTGGCTGTTAGCTTTAAAAAATAGTTCTGCAAAACCAGAAATTAATATTAATGACGGAGTGTATATTGGACGCTTTGCTCATATTGTTTCAACTAATAATATTAACATAGAAAAGAATGTTTTAATTTCTGATAAAGTATATATTTCTGATAATGTACATAATTATAAAAACATCCAACAACCAATAAAAGAGCAAGAAATATTAACTATTAATAAAGTAAATATTGGAAAAAATAGTTGGCTAGGAGAAAATGTATGTGTAATTGGTGCTTCAGTTGGCAAACATTGTGTTATTGGTGCTAATTCTGTTGTTCTATCAAATATTCCAGACTACTCTATTGCAGTGGGTACTCCAGCTAAGGTGATAAAGAAATACTGTGCAAATGAAAAGACTTGGAAGAAAATTTAGTTTTTTATGATATATTCGATTAAAAATAAAATAATTGATACCATACTTTTTTTTCTAATGATAATTAGTACAGGAGGTATGTTTTTTGTTTTGAATAGAAATATTTTGTCAATAGGTCTTTTTTCTCTTCTTGTTTTTACAATAATTTTTTTTGGAACTCAAATTAAAAAAAAAATATTTTACGCATCAATTTTAACTTTCCTAAGCATTTTTATATTAGGAACAATAAACTACTTTTTTGCTATTTCAGAACAAAGTATCAATAAATATGGCTTTCATTTTTTATCATTAACTATAGGGGTTTTATTTATAATACATTTTCAAAATAACAGAAATGAAAAGATATTTTTAGATAGATTTTATTTTGTTTTAAAAATAATTGCATTTCATGCTCTAATAAATTTTCTTTTATATTTTGTAGTTCAAAATAATCTTTCAGATGTTGTTTTAAGAGATAAAGATATATATAAAACATTTTTACATGTTTTTTATTATATCCCTGAAAAAAGTATGGTTTCAATTTTCAATTTTGAATTTTGTAGAAATCAAGGATTGTTTTGGGAACCTGGAATTTTACAAATATATCTTAATATGCTGTTTTTTTTAGAAGCATTTATTTTTAAAAAAAGTAAATTAATTTTACTACTAACTTTTATTTTAATTATAACAACTTATTCTACTACTGGTTTACTTTTGTTATTGTTTCAAATATTTTTATATTTAAAGAATTCTTTTCAAACGCAAAAAATATTAGTACCAATTTTATTTATTTTTTTAATTCCAATTTATTTAGTCTTAAGTTTAAATGTTAAAGATAAAATAGCTGGTGAAAGAGAAGCTTCTTTTCAGAAGAGAATGTTTGATTTGACTCAGCCATTTTTTATAGCTTTAGATTATCCACTTACTGGTATAGGTTTAGATTTAATTCAATTTCAAAAAAAACGACAGGAGTTTTATATTTCATCAAATAGATTACAAAGTATAAATAATTCATTAGGTGTTCAAGCAAAATTTGAAACAACTGAAAGAGGAAGTAGTAACTCCATAATGTTTCTTTTAGCTTGTACTGGTTTCCCAACTACAATAATCCTATTGTATATGTTTTATAAACAAAAAATTATTAAATCTAAAAAACATATTTGGTTAATATTAATTACTGTATCTGTTATTTCGGAACCATTGTTGCTTAGACCTTTCTTTTTTATTTTTATTATTTCAGGATTTGTTAATATATTCACGAAAATAAATAATCAAAAAGTTTTAATATGAAAAATATATTGATTACTGGAGGTGCAGGTTTTATTGGTTCTAAGTTAGCATTACATTTGCTTGACAAAGGTTATAACATAACTGTTTTAGATAATCTTTCTAAACAAATACATGGTAGTTCTAAAAATTCTTATTTATATAATTCTATTAAAGATAAAGTAAATTTTATTTTAGGTGATGTATGTAAGATTTCAGATTGGAGATTAGCTATTAAAAATCAGAATGCTGTCATTCATTTAGCTGCGGAAACAGGTACAGGTCAATCTATGTATGAAGTTACCAAATACAATCGTGTTAATGTTTTAGGTACAGCGAATTTATTTGATGTTTTAGCAAATGAATCACATAATATACAGAAAATATTAATTGCATCTTCAAGATCTGTGTATGGTGAAGGCAGGTATTTTAGTCATAATCTTGGTGATGTATATCCACTTTCAAGATCTGAAAGAAGATTAAAAAATAAAATTTTTGAACCAACCTTAGATTCTAATGATTGTAAGCTGATTTTAAAAGCGACTCATGAAGAAGCTAAAATATCACCAGCATCAATTTATGCAGTTACAAAATACAATCAAGAGCAAGTTACAATGCTTATGGGAAAGACATTAAATATTCCATCTATTTCATTAAGGTATCAAAACGTATATGGCCCTGGTCAGTCGTTATCAAATCCATACACAGGCATATTATCAGTTTTTTCAACAAGATTACTAAATAATAATGATCTTGAAATATATGAAGATGGAAATCAAAGTAGAGATTTTATTTACATTGATGATGTTGTTGATGCGACAACTTTAGCACTTGAAAAAAATGATAAATTATCATATGTTTTGAATGTAGGTTATGGAAAACCAATATCAGTTCTTAGTGTTGCTAAACAGCTAATGAAAAATTATGAAAAAAATCAAAAAATTAATATTACAGGTAAATATAGATTAGGTGATATTAGACATAATTATGCAGATCTAACTCAAGTTAAAAAAATTTTAGGTTTTTATCCTAAATTCACTTTTGCACAGGGTCTCCTAAATTTTACAAATTGGGTTAGACAACAAAAAGTTGAAAATGATATGTATGTAATTTCTGAAAATGAGTTGAAAAATAAAGGATTACTTAAATGAAAAAATTTATTTTATGTTGTTATCTTTTTTTGTTTATGTCAAAAATGATATTTTCTCAACAAGAAGTATCTAATATATTTGGTTTTGCCACTTCAAATACATTCACATATTGTGATTTAAACGACACAAATTTTTTTAATAAAGTAGTTCGCTTGAATCCTATGCTACTTAGATTTCCTGGTGGAGCAGTAGGAAATTATTATCATTTTGGAGGTTCTGGTTATGGATTTGATTTTGAGGAAATAAAAAAATATGATGCTGGTAAGTTTTTAAAAAGATCAAAAGGACTAGTCAGGTCAGCACAAAAAAAAGGCCATAAACATGATTACATTGACGATTTTATAAAATTAGTACAAGCAACAAATGCCAAAGTGATATTAGTTGTAAATATGTTTTCTTATTCAGATGATATATTACATATGATTAGAAAAATGAAAGATAATAATATAAAAATATCTGGCATTGAACTTGGTAGTGAGTTAACTAATCGATATTTTTTTCAAAAAGGATATACAATAGAGGATTATATAAAATCTTGTTTGTATTATGCAAAAAAAATTAAAGATTTTGATAGTAGTATAAAAATCGGAGTAGTAGCTGCGCCACTTGGAAAGAAAAAAAACCATAGACATAATATCTGGAACAATAAGTTGTCAAAATTAGATTTTTATGATGCTGTTATAGTTCATTCATATCCAAAAATCATTAAAGGAACAGCTGAATATGGGCAAATGACAAATGAGATTATTGAAGAACAATTATCAGTCAATCAATTTAAATTATATGCAGATCGCTTGATTAATTTTTTCAAATATTTATTTCCTCAAGAAATTAATCGTTATTATGAAATATTTAATAATAAGCCTATTTGGATTACCGAGTGGAATTTACAAATGTCTAAAGTTACTGGAAACACAATGTTGCAAGCTCTATTTATTGTTAATTATTTGTTAGAAATATTAGCTAATAATAATCAAATAACATTAACAACTTATCATAATCTTGGGGGAAGAGATTACAGCGGTTCTATTTTTAAGAATTATGGAGAAACTGTTGAAATACATAGTACGTACTATCCCTTTAAAATGATATCAGAAATATTTATTTATAAAAATGTTAGTACTACAGTAAAAGAATTAAAAAGTGGACTTTTCGAATATAGAGTATCTGAAAATAACACATTAAAAAAGATTATTATATTAAATTATTCTAGCACAAATCATTTGATTAGTATGAGTAATAACGATATTAGCTCTATTTTCAGTAATAACTTATTTGATAAGCCATCATTTGATGGTAAATTAAATTCAAAGTTTTTACAGCAATATAGTGGTGATTTTGATATAATGCCGTACAGCATAAATTTTATTGATTTATGATAAATTCTCAACTTATTTTTATTGTAGGATCAAGTAGAAGCGGTACAACAATGATGGGTAGAGTTTTATCAAACAATAGAAAAATTTTTACATTCAAAGAATTACATTTTTTTAATATACTTTCAAAATCTAATTTTTATAATAAATTAAGTGTAGATGAATCTACAGTTTTACTTGCCAAATTATTGTGTGTTCAAGACAATAGTATTTTTGAAGTTAATAGATACAAAAATTATATATCTTTAGCTAGTGATATATTACCTAATAAACGATTTTCCTCATTTGGTATTTATGATTTTTTTATTAATTATATTTTAAAAAAAAATAATAAAACAATAGCATGTTTACAAACACCAAATAATATTCATTTTATAAATGATATTAATAAATATTTTCCAAATGCACTTTTTATAAATATGGTTAGAGATCCAAGAGATGTTTTACTTTCTCAAAAAAACAAATGGAAAAGACGATTTTTAGGAGCTTCAAAAATCCCATTTTATGAAGCATGTAGATCATATGCAAATTATCATCCTATTATTACTTCTAAAATTTTGGTCGCATCAATGAAGAAAACTCTTTTGTTCAAGGAAAATCCTAATTTTAAAATTGTATTATTTGAAAAGTTTTTAAATAATCCAGAATTAATCCTTGAAGAGATTTGTTTATTTTTATCAATAGAGTATGATAAAAAAATGTTGTTAGTTCCTTTAGTTGGCTCATCTACTGAAAACGACTTAACTGGTAGGCTTTTTTTGGATAAATCAAAAATTCTTAAATGGAAAAAAGGTGGATTAAATAGTTCAGAAATCTTTTTGTCTCAATTAATTTCACAAGAATTTATGATGAAATTTAATTATCAGACTACAAAGTTTAAATTATTTCCACTATTGCTAATTTTTTATTTTTTAACATTACCAATTAAATTATCATTATCTTTAATATTAAATTTAAACAGAACATTAAATTTCTTCAATTATTTTAAAAAATTATTTTTTACAAAATGAAGGTTGATTTTTTTATAGTAGGAGCACCAAAAGCAGGCACAACTTCGCTATATTATTATTTGAGTGAACATCCTAATATTAGCATGAGTACTGTTAAGGAGCCTAACTACTTTTCATATGAAGATTTAAAGAATCAAAAATTATATTATAAATCTAAGAAGATTGATAGTTTAGATAGATATCATAATTTATTTCCAATTAGAAACAGTAATTATATTTATGGAGAAGCTAGTGTTTCATATTTATTTTACAGAAAAGTTCCTGCTAAAATCAAAAGATACAATAAGAATGCAAAAATTATTATACTTTTAAGAAATCCAATAGAAAGAGCTTTTTCACATTATTTAATGGATGCTCGTCTCGGATTAATTTCTAAAAGTTTTGAATCGGTAGTTAATAGTTTTGAAAAAACTGATAAGAATAAATTATTTTACCAACAATATATAGGGTTAGGTAAATATTATAATCAAATATTAAACTATAAAAGATTATTTAATGATAATAATATTTTAATCATGGATTATGAAGAGTTTAAAAATCAAACAATATTATGTGTAAGAAGTATATTTGATTTTTTACAAATTGATAATTCTTTCATGCCAAATCTTAATTTAACTCACAACACTTTTAGAAAACCAAAATTTATTTTTATTGAAAAATTGTACTCAAATCATACCATTCGATTTTTAATAAAAAACTTAATTCCATCAGAATATAAGAACTTTATTAATAAAAAATTATTTGACAAAGATGATAAGCCTATTTTGTCTAAGGATTTACAGGCTAAGTTGAAAGTTATTTTTAAAAATGATGTAAATAAATTGAGTGATTTGTTAAATAAAGACTTTAATAAGTGGATAAGATAGGTATAATAACCATAACATTTAATTCCGCTAATGTATTAGCTGGATTTTTAGAAAGTATTTTTAGTCAAAACTATAAAAACTTTATTCTTTATGTTATTGACAATGCCTCTGAGGACGATACTGTAAATATGTTAAAAAGTATTAACGATAGTAGATCAAAAGTTATTTTTAACAAAAAAAATTTAGGAGTTGCTCGAGCAAATAATATTGGTATTAAAAAAGCTATAAATGATAATTGTGATCAAGTATTGATTATTAATAATGATGTTGAATTTGAAACCAATTTAATTAATAATTTATTAATTACTCAAAGTAAATTTGATTGTAGTCTTGTAGCACCAAAAATGAAATATTTTTATGATAAAAATAAAATTTGGTATGCTGGCTCATGGTTTAATTCATTAAACGGTTTTTTACCAATCCATAGAGGTATGAACCAAAATGATAGCAAACAATATGATAAAGACTTATTAATTCATTATGCTCCAACATGTTGTTTATTAATTAAAAAAATAGTTTTTGAAGATATAGGTTATATGGATGAAAAATACTTTGTATATTTTGATGATGTAGACTTTTTGTATAGAGTTTATAAACAAAAAAATCATAAATTATATTATTGTTATAATGTTGATTTTTATCATAAAGTCGGAAGTCTAACTAGCTCAATTGTTGAAAATAAAAAAAATATTTACAGAAGTGATTTTTTTATAAAACAAAACTTTAGAAATCATGTGTATTTTTTAAAAAAAGTAGGCGGAATATATTCTGGTGTTTTTATTTTTTTATTGTTTTTTAAGTTTAATTTAAGATTTGTTTTTAGCACAAGAATTAGAAAGAATTTCTCAACATTTTTTCTAATTAATAAATCTTATTTTAGTGGTTTATTTATGAAAAAATGAAAAAAGTAGCAATCATTGATACATTAGGAGAACATGAGGGATCATTTCATTTCTATACATTCGGCCAATGTATTGGTTTAATTAATAATAATATTGATGTTAGTCTGTATACTAATAACAAAACTAAAAATCCCAATATTAACAAATTAAAATTTTATAATTATTACAATAATTTATTTTCTAGTAGTTTCAAATTAGTTAGTGGATTTCGTTGGATAATCGGATCCTTGAAATCAATTATTCATGCTAGAATCTCGAATATTTCATTTTTTCATTTTCATATATTTTATATTAATATTTTAGTTGTTTTTAATATTTTATTAGTAAAAATTCTTTTTGGAAAAGTAGTAGTTACTATTCATGATGTTCATTCTTTTTCAAATCAAGTTAGAGTAAGTTTTGCAAAAAAAGTTTTTTACGCTTTAACAGACTTGATTTTAACACATAATAAATTCAGTAAAAATGAAATTACTAAAATTATTTCTGGTCCTTTAAATATTCATATTGTTCCACATGGAAATTATCTTCCATTTATTAACATAGAAAAAGATAAATCAAAATCTAAAAAAAAATTAAATCTTCCAGAAAACAAAAGAATAATTTTATTTTTTGGTCTAATAAAAGAAGTAAAAGGTTTAGAAGTGTTATTAAAATCATTAAGAGAAGTTGTAGATAAACATAAAGACATTAGACTTTTAATTGCTGGAAAAACATGGAAAAACGATTTCTCAAGATATCAAAAAATTATTGATGATGAAAAATTAAATGACTATTGTATTCTTCACACAAAATTTATTCCCCAATCTCTTGTTAAATATTATTATGCAGCATCAGATTTAGTAGTTTTACCATATAAAAGAATATATCAAAGTGGTGTTTTAATGATGACTTTAAGTTATAATAAACCCGTATTAGTATCAGACTTGCCACCATTAACAGAAGTAATTAATGATAAGTTTAATGGTTATGTTTTTAAATCTGAAGATAGCGAGAATCTTACCCGTAAATTAAATGAAATATTTTTTGAGTCTGAAAAATTATTAGATATTTCTAATCAAGGATTTAAAGAGGTTAAAGAAAAATTTGATTGGAATAGTATCGGTTACTTAACTGATAAAGCATATGACAGCATTTATTAATTTGTATTTTAGCAAAAAAATAAAAGATGATAAGTACTATAGATAAAGCATTACAAGAGTCTGTTAGTCTAACAAGTGTATTAGCAAATAGTGAAGAGATAAAAAGTCAAATTTCCTCAATAGTTGATAAATGTATTAATTGTTTTAATAATAAAGGTAAGGTTTTATTTTGTGGAAATGGCGGTTCTGCTGCTGATGCTCAGCATATAGCAGCTGAGTTAAGCGGGAAATTTCTTAAGAAAAGACCAGCTTTATATGCAGAGGCGTTGCATGTTAACTCATCATTCATGACAGCTGTAGCAAATGATTTTGGATATGAGCATACATATTCAAGAATGATTGAGGCAATTGGAAGTGAACAAGATATTTTATTTGCAATATCAACTTCTGGTAATTCCGAAAATGTTGTAAATGCAATTAAAAAAGCTAAAGAAAAAAGTATGATTACTATCGGTCTTTTAGGTGTAAATAGAACAATAATGAATGATTACTGCGACATTACAATCAATATCCCTTCTGATGATACTGCAAGAGTTCAGGAATCTCACATTAAAATCGGACATATTATCTGTCAGATAATAGAGGAAAAGTTATTTTGATGGAAAACAATTTTGATACACTCTTTCTAGATCGTGATGGTGTAATTAATTATAAAATTGAAAATGAATATGTAAAATCTATTTGTGAATTTAAATTTATTCCGGACTTTATTCATGTTGTAAAAGATTTGTCACTTTTATTTAATAGAATAATAATTATTACTAACCAACAGGGAATAGGAAAAGGTTTAATGTCAATTTCTGATTTAAATGAAATTCATGAACATATGCTAAACACCATTAATAATAATAATGGTAGAATTGATAAAATATATTATTGTCCACATTTAGATAGTGATAATTGTATATGTAGAAAACCTTCTCCTGGAATGATACAGAAAGCCTTTGAAGAGTACCCTGAAATTAATAGAAATAAATCATATTTAATTGGTGATTCGGATTCAGATATTAAAGCAGGAATTTCAGAAAAGCTAATTACTGTAAAAGTTAGTTCAAAATTTACTATTCTTGACTGGTTTAATAGTTTGTAGATTTTCTTATTTTTGAGCACATTAATTTAAAAGATGTTTACACTTCCAATTATTCAAATTTTATTAGCTTTAGTATCTTCTTTTGTACTTGTTTTATATACAACTCCAAGGATTATAAATATAGCAAAAAGCTTAAGATTATTTGATAAACCTGGTCGAAGATCTTCTCACCAAAAAGAAATTCCAGTAGTTGGAGGAATTGTTATATTTTGTGTTTTTATTTTGTCAGTTTTAGTTTGGGGAGGAATCAATATCTCTGAATTCAGTACTGATTATATAAAGACGCAGTACATATTTGTTAGCTTATTAATTATATTTTTTACAGGAGTTCTTGATGATTTAGTCAGTTTATCTCCGCTAAAAAAATTAGTTGGACAAATATCTTCAATAATGGTATTAATTTATTTTTGTGATTTAAAAATTGATAATTTTCATGGTGTTCTTGGGATATATGAGATTCATCCTTTTTTAAGTTATTGTTTTACTTGTTTTGTGGTTATTGTAATAACTAATGGTTTTAATTTAATTGACGGTGTGGATGGTCTTGCAGCCGGAATAGGAATAGTTTCTTCATTTTGTTTTGGTATTGTTGCTTTGTTAATGAATCAGTATGATATGGCTGTTATGGCATTTACTTTAATTGGTGTTTTATTTGGTTTTTTAAGATATAATTTTCATCCGGCAAAAATATTTATGGGAGATACAGGTTCTTTAGTTGTTGGAATGATTTTATCGATTTTAGCAATCAACTTAATTGATAGTGGTTTTGTATCTGAGCAACACAGTTATATTAATAAAGGCCCATTTTTAGCAATATTATTTTTATCACTTCCACTTTTTGATTCCTTACGTGTATTTTGTGTTAGAATTTTAAGAAAAAAACATCCTTTGAAACCAGCAAGAGATCATATTCATCATGCTTTATTAGAACTAGATATGGATCATGGTAAAACTTCAATACTTTTATATTTATTTTCAATTGTTACAATTAGTGTTTTTGTTTTTTTGATATCAGTAAATATTAGCTTTTCAATATTCCTTCTTGCTGTATTTATGAATACAGTTCTTTTTTTACCTTTTTATATTTTAAGTAAAAGAAAGAAAAAATGAGATTATCATTTGTTTTTTTATTTCTAATTAATTACAATTTATTTGCTCAATTACCTACCCCTAATCTTTTATTAGTAAAAGACTTTTCGCAATCTTTAGACAAAGACTTATATTTTAGTGAAAAACAATTAAACACATCATTTAAACCAATTATTAAATCAAATTTATCAGAAAGTTTCCATTCAAAATTTTTAGAAAATAAAGCATCGGATAAAAAGTATATAAAACGAGTATTTACTAAAGGTTTATTTATTCTTAAGGGGTCAAATTATTTTATAAGCGTAGATCCAATTTTTGATTTTAATTTAGGAAAAGAATTTATAGAAAAAAAAGATTTATTTGTAAATTCTAGAGGCTATTTAGTCAGTGGAAATATTGGTGACAACTTGTCATTTATGACTTCGTTTATGGAAAATCAAGCGATTTTTCCAAACTATGTCGACTCATACATTTCAAAAAATAAAATAGTTCCGGGGCAAGGCTATGCTAGAAATTTTAAGCAGAGTGGATACGATTATGCAATGGCTTCGGGATATTTTTCATTAGATTTTTCAAATATATTTACAATGCAATTTGGTCATGGAAAGCATTTTATTGGAGATGGCTATCGATCGTTGCTTTTATCGGATAATTCATTTAATTATCCATTTTTAAGAATCGAAACAAAATTAGGTAAAATTCAATACACGAATTTGTATGCTGAGTTACAAGATATAAGGTATTTTGACAATAATTCAATTGATAATTACGATCAAATTGGTTTTGCCAAAAAATATATGTCAACTCACTATTTAGACTTTAAGATTAACAAAAAAATACAGTTATCATTATTTGAGTCAGTTATTTGGAGGTCTAACCATGCACCAGGTGAAAATGGTTTTGATATACAATATTTAAATCCAATAATATTTCTAAGACCAGTTGAGTATTCAATTAATTCCCCTGATAACATGTTATTAGGACTAAATTTAAGGTATAATGTATTTTCTACTTCATATGCATACAGTCAACTTTTATTAGATGAATTTGTATTAGATGAATATAGAAATGATAAAAATTTTTGGGGCAATAAATTTGGTTATCAGGTTGGATACAAACACTATGATTTCTTAACTAAAAATTTAACTACTCAGATTGAATATAATTTTGTTAGGCCTTATACTTATGCTCACCAAAACCCTACACAGAATTATGGTCATTACAATCAGTCTTTAGCTCATCCTGTTGGCGCAAATTTTTCTGAAATAATATTATTAAATAATTTTTCATTTAATAAATTTTTATTTAAGACGAAGTTTGTTTTTATCAAATATGGAGGAAAAATATCTAATGACCCTACATCATATGGGAACGATATTTATATGTCAACTGGTAATTTTGCTGAACTTAATCAAGTGTCAAATATTGGTTCAGGCAGACCATCAGATTATAATATTAAAATGTACCAGGGAAATTTAACTAAAATCAATTATCAAAGTATTTCAGTTTCATATCTATTAAGTAAAAAAACCAATTTAAAATGTACAATAGAAATTATTAATAGGCTATTCAAAAATGAAAATGAAGAATTTAATTCACAAATATTTAATTTTGGTATTAAGACAGATTTATTTAACAATTATTACGATTACTAATGTCTATACTTTTAGCAATTGAAACCACTACTAAAAATTGTTCTGTAGCACTATTTAAAAATAATATTTTAATAGATTCATGTGAAGAAGTTTCTGAAAAATACATGCATGCTGAAAGATTAACTCTGTTTATAATAAATTTATTAAATGATAATTCTATTACTTTTAATGATATTTCTGCGCTAATATTAAGCAAAGGACCTGGTTCTTATACAGGTCTTAGAATAGGAACAGGAACTGCTAAGGGAATGTGTTATGCGCTTAACGTACCACTTATTTCGGTAACAACGTTAAAAGCTATGGCTTATAATATGGCTAAAAGTAAAGAATATGATTTTTATTGTCCAATGATTAACTCTAGAGGTTCAGAATTTTTTTCGGCATTATATGATGTTGAAAATAATGAAATTATTTCTACAAAGTCTAACGAAATTAATATTGCTGATTATGATATTTATAAGCAAAAAAAAGTTTTATTTTTTGGGCAAAATATTGATGTATTGAAGGATACAATTAATCAAAAAAATATTTTTTTTAAATGCAATGTTTTTCCTTCAGCAAAAGATTTAGGTGAAATAGGTTATATTAAATACAAAGAAGAAATGTATGAGGATTTAGCGTATTTTGAACCTTTTTATCTAAAAGATTTTGTTTTAGGGTAATTTAATTATCTTCTTTTTTTGAACCTATCTTTAAAAGAAGATTTTTTTGCATTTCTTTTTTGAGAGTATTTTTTCTTTTTCTTAAAACTAATTTTTTCTTTTTTATAGCTATTTTCCTTATTGCTTGGTGGTTTAGAAAGTTCAACAGAAACCTTATGGTTATTCCATTTTGCATTAGCTAATTTTTCAAGAATTAGATTTTTATATTCACTATCAATTTCGAAAAAAGAGAATTTTCTTAAAATATCAATCTTACCAATTGGAATATCTCTTTCTTTAGTATATTCGTTAATTAGTCCTATTAAATTATGTGTCTCTAACCTATTTACTTTTCCAAGGTTTATAAAAAATCTACTGTAACCTCTTTCAGCATAACCTTTTTTACTGTTTTTCTTTGTTTTTTCTTTTATATTTAAATCAGTTGAATTTTTATAAAATGAAAGAAATCTATTAAATTCAACTGATACAAAATGTTTAATAATATCACTCTTTTTAAGGTGTTTTAATTTTTTTTCTATTTCGGTTATATAATCTGTAATTTCAGGATTTATTTCTGTATTAACTACTTTTTCAATTAATTTCATTAACTGAGCTTGACATATTTCTTTTCCATCTGGAACTTTTTTTAATTTTAGTTCTTTATTAATCATTTTTTCAATTGCCTTAACTTTTCTTCCTTCTCTTGAATGTGCAATTATGAGTGAAATACCTTTATTTCCAGCTCTTCCTGTTCTTCCTGACCTGTGAATATATACTTCATTGTCATCTGGTAAATTATAATTTATAACATGTGAAAGCTCATTTATATCTATTCCTCTTGCTGCGACATCTGTTGCTACAAGTAATTGTAAATGTCTTTTTCTAAACCTATTCATGACATGATCTCTTTGTGCTTGTGATAGATCTCCATGTAACGCGTCCGCGCTATATTTATCTTGCATTAGCTTGTCAGCAATATCTTTGGTTTCTCTTCGAGTTCTACAAAATATAATACCATAAATTTCAGGATTCATATCACATATTCTTCTCAATGCTTTATATTTATCTCTAGCGTTAACCATATAGTAGAAGTGTTCTACATTGTCTGCTCCTTGATTTCTTTTAGCAACTTCAATTTTATTTGGATTGGACATGTAGTTTTTACTAATTCTTAAAACTTCTTTTGGCATAGTTGCAGAAAACAACAAACTTTGTTTATCCTTTGGTGTTGATGATAAAATTGTATCAAGATCGTCTTTGAATCCCATGTTTAACATTTCATCTGCTTCATCAAGAACAACATATTTTATAGTGTAAAGTTTTAATACTTTACGTTTAATAAGATCAATAACTCTGCCAGGAGTTCCTACAACAATTTGCGAACCTTGTTTGAGTGATTTAATTTGCGTCTGAATATTTGCTCCGCCATAAACTGCTGTAATATTGATTTTTTTTAGATATGTTGCGTAGCTTTTAATGTCTTTTGTTATTTGAATACAAAGTTCTCTTGTTGGTGATAGTATTATTGCTTGTGGTTGGTTAGTTTTCATTTCTATTTTTTGCAAAATAGGTAAACCAAAACTGGCTGTTTTACCAGTTCCTGTTTGAGCTAGGGCAACTAAATCCCTTTTTTCTTTTAATAAGTAAGGGATTACTTGTTCTTGTATTGGAGTCGGAACTTCAAAACCTAAACTATTTACTGATTTTAAAAGTTCTTTATTAAGTCCTGTTTCAGAAAATTTCATTTAATAATTTCTGCAAATGTAATCTTATAAAACAAAAAATTAAGAGTTTATGAAATTAAGTGTTGAAAAAAAATAAAAAAAACATTTTATTTTTAAAAAAGTACAACTGAAAATAATATTTCAATGCGTATTTTTGCAACATTAAAATTTTATAATTAAGATGCAATCAAATAAGTTTTCTAATAGACACATTGGTGTTAATGACGAGGATGTAAAAATGATGTTAAATTCGTTAAAGTTAAGTTCTGTAGACGAATTAATTGAAAAAACAATACCCTCTCAAATACATAGTAAAAAAAGTATAAACCTACCTAACCCACTTTCTGAAGATAAGATGATTTCTCATATGCAGGAGTTGGCTCAAAAAAATAAAAATTATAGATCATACATAGGTTTAGGTTATTTTAATACAATTCTGCCAGGCGTTATTCAAAGAAATGTTTTAGAAAATCCAAGTTGGTATACAGCCTATACTCCTTACCAGGCAGAAATTGCACAAGGTAGATTAGAAGCATTATTAAATTTTCAAACAATGGTTACTGATTTAACTGCTATGGAAATTGCGAACGCATCATTACTTGATGAAGGAACCGCAGCAGCTGAAGCAATGGTAATGCTTTTTAATTTAAGAAGTAGATCTAAGAAAAAAACTAATTCCGTTAAGTTTTTTGTCTCAAAATTATGCTATCCCCAGACTATTGAAATATTAAAAACAAGAGCTAAACCACTTGGTATTGAATTAATTATTGCTGATCATAATCAAGAAAAACTTAATGATGATTTCTTTGGATCTATTGTTCAATATCCTAGTAAGTATGGTAACGTTTATGATTACAAAGAATTCGTAGATAAAGCTAGTAATTTTGATATTAAAATTGTTGTTGCCGCAGATTTATTAAGTCTAAGTATCCTAACACCACCTGGTGAATGGGGCGCTGATGTGGTTGTTGGAACCACCCAAAGATTTGGAGTTCCAATGGGATATGGAGGTCCACACGCCGCTTTTTTTGCTACACTAGAAAAATACAAGAGATCAATTCCAGGCAGAATTATTGGTGTTTCTGAAGATCTTAATGGTAATAGAGCACTAAGAATGGCGTTGCAAACAAGAGAACAACATATAAAGCGAGAAAAAGCTACCTCAAATATTTGCACTGCACAGGTTTTATTAGCAGTAATGGCTAGTATGTATGCCGTATATCATGGGCCCAAAGGAATAAGGAAGATAGGTAAAAAAATACATTCTTTAACTGCAACATTATCTGAAGGTTTGACACAATTGGGGTATCATCAGTTAAATGAAGTTTATTTTGATACTCTACTTATAAATATTGGTAATGTTTCTAGGGAAAATATAATTACTTATGCTGAAGATGCTAAAGTAAATTTAAATTATATTGATGATCATACACTTTCAATTAGTATTGATGAAACTGATAATTTAGAAAACATTAATGACCTATTAGAAATTTTTGCTAATAGTTGTAATCACTCAGATTCATCTGATCTAATCTCAGAGGTTCTTAAAGGAGATTATACACAAGCTACTGCATTAGTTCCTGAAAATTTATACAGAAAATCATTGTTTATGCAACATGATATTTTTAATAAATATCATTCTGAAACTGAAATGATGAGGTATATTAAAATGTTAGAAAATAAAGATCTTTCACTTACATATTCTATGATTCCTTTAGGATCATGTACAATGAAGTTAAATGCTGCTTCAGAACTATTTCCGCTAAGTTGGTCAAAATTTAGCAATTTGCATCCATTTGCACCAGCTCATCAAGCAAGAGGATATCATATTATGTTTCATGAGCTTGAAGAAATGCTTTGTGAGATAACAGGATTTGCTGCAATGAGTCTGCAACCAAACTCTGGTGCTCAAGGTGAATTTACGGGATTAATGGTTATTAAGTCTTATCACCAAAGTCGGGGTGATGATCATAGGAATATTTGTATTATTCCTTCCTCAGCTCATGGTACAAATCCAGCATCTGCAATTATGGCTGGAATGCAAGTTGTTGTAACACCATGTGATGAGAATGGAAACATTGATTTTAAAATGTTAGAAGAAAAGGTTTTAGAAAATAAAAAAAATTTAGCAGCTTTAATGATTACATATCCATCAACTCATGGAGTTTTTGAAGAAGACATAATTAAAATCACAAATTTAATTCATATGTATGGTGGTCAAGTTTATATGGACGGAGCAAACATGAATGCTCAAGTTGGAATAACAAATCCAGCTTTGATTGGAGCAGATGTTTGTCACTTAAATTTACATAAAACATTTGCTATTCCACATGGTGGTGGAGGACCCGGTGTTGGCCCTATAGGAGTTGTAGAGCATTTAAAGGATTTTCTTCCTAATAATCCACTAATTAAGGTCGGAGGAAGTAATGGAATGGCAATTTCTTCTGCACCATGGGGAAGTAGTTTAATTTTAACGATTTCTTATGCATATATTAAAATGTTAGGAGCCAAAGGATTAAAAAAATCAACTGAAATTGCTATTTTAAATGCTAACTATTTGAAATGGAAATTGTCGCGTCACTACACTGTTTTATACACTGGCTTAAATGATACAGTTGCTCATGAAATGATAATAGACTTTAGAATGTATAAAGATCATAAAATTGAGGTTGTAGACATTGCTAAAAGATTGATGGATTATGGTTTTCACGCTCCAACAGTTTCTTTTCCTGTTGCAGGTACTATGATGATTGAACCAACTGAAAGTGAAAGTATAGATGAAATCAATAGATTCTGTGATGCAATGATATCTATTAGATTTGAGATAGATGAAATTGTTAACGGTGATGTAAATGTTGAAGATAGTATGCTTAAAAATGCACCACATACATTAGATATGTTAACCTCTGATGATTGGGATTTTTCATATTCACGACAAAAAGCAGCATATCCTTTAAATTGGATCAAAAAAAATAAGTTTTGGCCATCAGTCAGAAGAGTAAAGGATGCATTTGGTGATCGTAATTTAATTTGTTCGTGTGCACCGATTAGTGAGTATGCCTAATAAATATGAAATAATTTAATAATTAACTGTCTTTAAATATTATATTTGTAAGATTAAAATTTATAACACTAAAAACTAATATTAAAATGAAACAAAATTTATTAACTTTATGTTTAGCATTATCTTGTTTTTTCGCTTTTGGTCAATTAAAAAACAATAATAATCTAAATGTAAATACTAAAAGTATTTTTAGTTCTGTACCAATCACTACTATTTCTTCTAGTGCTGCTGCTGCCCCACCTTTTTGGTCAAATGATTTTTCCCTTGCTTCTGACTGGACTATGGTTGATTTATTAAATGGTGGATTACAAAATTGGGTAATTACAACTAATGGACCGCAAGGAGGGTTTTCAAATGCAATGGGACCAATTGCTTCCACAACTGCTGCAAATGGTTTTGCATTATACGATTCAGATGCATTAAATACACAGTATGTTCCTCAGCAAGCTACTTTAACGTACAATGGTACAGTTGATTGCTCACAGTATCAATATGTTAATATAAATTTTGAATGTCATCACAGAGTTTTCAGAGATTCAGTATTTGTTGAAATAAGTTTAGATAACTTTCAAACTGTTGCAGGTAGATATCGTTTTCATGAAGAAATAACTACCAATAATTCCTCTGTGAACCCTGATTATGTTTCGGTTAATATTTCTTCATCTGCTGGAAACCAGTCTAATGTATACTTTAGATTTATGTATGAAGGTGAATGGGATTATGCTATTATGATTGATGATGTTTCATTTTCAGAAACTCCAAATAATGAAATCAAATTTGATGGAGAAACATTTGGAGGATGGTGGATTGCGTATGCAACATCTGGTGGTTATGGATCTGATTTCACATTTAATCCTTTAGATCAGCTAACGGCAATGCCTTACAGATTTGAAGGTTCTATTGCCAATACAGGTGTTGTGACTCAAAATAACGTAGTAATGCATGTAGATGTTGAAGATGCTCAAGGAATGATGTTGTCAAATCATACTTCAAGTCCAATATCATTAAGTATGGGAGATGCTGATACAGTTGCAACAACTACTAATTTTACACCAACTAGCTACGGAATTCATAATTTTAACTTCTATGCAAGTTCAGATTCTTTTCCAACTACTGATACTGTAACTCGCTCCGCGATAGTTACTGATACTGTATATGGTGTCGATTTTGATTGGAATAGTGATGGTGCTAATGCTGGAGGTGGTTATTTTCTTGGAAGATCATGTGGAGGTCAAGTTTTAGGAAATGCATTTGATATATTTGCTCCAACATATGCTACATCAATTACATTTTTTGTAGACGATGAATCTGTAGTAGGTGCTGAGGTAACAGCACAGCTATATGAGGTTGATCCATCACAATCAATTGCTAACGCTCCACCACTTTTATTAAATGAATCAGATCCTTACACATTGACAGGTCCTGATATTGGTAATTGGAAAACTTTAAAACTACAATCAACAGCACCTATATCATTGTTTCCAGGATCATCTTATTTAGCTGCTGTTAAGGGCTCTCAGCATCCGCTGGATACTTCTATGATAAGTTCAAACAGTAATCCAAATAGCGCAAGTTATTTACAAAACAATTGTCCTGATGCTAATGGAAATGTTGGTAGCTGGGGAGGACTTGCAAGTGCGCCAATGATAAGACTAAATGTGTCTTCCATAGCACCACCGACAGGAGTTAAAGAGATATATTATAATGGTATTAGTCTGTACCCAAATCCATCAAATGGAGAAATTAGTATTGATATTTCAGATTTTAATGCTTTTGAATTAAGTGTTGTTGATATTTTAGGAAAAGAAGTATATTCAGAAAAGATTAACGATAATAAATTTAAAATTAATTTATCTCATTTAGAGAAAGGTGTGTATTTAATTGAATTTAAAAATAACATTAACAAATTAAGTAAGGAAATTATTATTCAATAGTTATAAAATTACAATAAAAATAAAGCCCGAAATTTTCGGGCTTTTTTTATCTTTACAGAAATTAACAGTTAAAAATATAAATATGAAAAATATCTACACTTTCTTTTTAATCTTGTTATCACCTTTTTTAATAATTGCACAAATTATGAACAGTGAGGTGATAGAGCATCGAATAAATACAATTGATAATGTATATCATTCTGTTCAAAATCAAACAAACAATTCCTTAGCAATGTCTGCAACACCAATTTGGGAGGAAGATTTTGCTAATGGTTTTCCATTAGGTTGGTCTTCATACACAAACAATACACAAGGTGGTTTTGCAACTTGTCCGTGGGTTCATAGTTTTGATGGGTCATGGGGATATTACCAAGGGACTAATGGAATGTCTGGGGCTGCAGCTATAAATTCAACAACCGCATCAAATGGTTTTTTAATTTCAGATTCAGATTCAGCAAATCACCATGCATATGGGCAACCATCAGGTACAACTTATCAGTATATTGAATCTTATTTTACAACATCGGCTATCGATTTGTCTATGTATCCAGCTGTTAGCTTAGAGTTTGAACATACTTTTAGATACAATAATTTAGGACAGGCTGCCTTTGTTCCACCTACAGTCTCAATTAGTAATGATAGTACAAATTGGACTGATTATGTTGTGAATGCTGCAGTACCAAATAATACAGGATCTAATAATCCTGAAGTAGTAAGTCTAAATATTTCATCTGTTGCAGGTAATCAATCTACGGTTTACATTAAGATTGGTTGGACTTCAAGGTGTTATTATTGGATGCTTGACGATATGAAAATTGTTGAAACACCACCACACTTAATTGGTATGCAGGATGAAACTTTTGGAGGATGGTTATTAAGTAATCCTACTACTACTGGAGATATGGGAATACCATATACTTTTAACCCAATGAAGCAAGCTATGGCAAATCCATATAGAATTGAAGCAAATATTTTAAATATGGGAGGTGTTGACCAAACAAATACTCAGTTAAATACAGTTATTTCTGATCAATCAGGTACAACAGTTTATTTTTCAGATAATAGTTCGCCTGTTATATTACCAGTTATGGATACAATATCAGTCGGTACACAAAATACGTTCACACCTACAACTTATGGCTACCATAATGTAGATATTTGGGCTTCTTCAGATTCAGCTGTGACAGATACTACTTCAAGAGGAACAGTTGTAACTGATACAGTTTATGGTAGAGATTATGATTGGGCTAGCGATGGAGCCAATGCAGGTGGTGGATATTACTTAGGTAGAGTAAACTGCGGACAAGTCTTAGCAAATGCTTTTGAAATATATACACCGGATACAGTGACTTCGATATCTTTTCATGTTAGCGATCAATCTGTTGTAGGAGCAGAGCTTAATGTTGAGGTTTATGAATATGATCCTACAGGAAATATTAATACTACAGGTCAAATTCTATTAGGGCAGTCAGATCCGTACACATTAACTGGACCTGATATTGGAAACTGGGTAACATTAAAATTATTAAATCCTGTTTCATTAATACCTGGAACAGGAAACGTTGCTTATTTAGCTGCAGTTAGAGGATCACAACATCCACTTGACACTTCACTTATAAGTTCTTCTGGTGAAGATGGTGTAGTAAGTTTCGTTCAGGATAATGGTTGTGATATAGGTTCAGGAGGGCTTAATTATTGGTATTCAGTAGCACGAACATTAATGATTAGAATGAATCTCGGTGAAATTGCCGCTCCTGCTAGTATATTAGAAAGTCAATTTAATGGAACATTATCTTTGTATCCTAATCCTTCAAATAATATTGTAAACATAGAATTAAATAATGTTCAAAATGACTTTTATTTAGTATCTGTGAAAAATATTTTAAGTCAAGTTGTTTATTCAAAGTCGTTTAAAGTCAACAACTATTTAACTGAGAGTATAGATTTTTCAAACTACGAAAAAGGAACATATATTGTTACAATTAAAAATTCTGATTCTATTACTACAAGAAAAATAATTATTGAATAAATAATACATTTAATAGTCTTTATAAAAAACACCTTTTCCAAGGTGTTTTTTATTTTAAGATATTTTTAATTTGAACTTCAGTTAGTTTACCATTTAACCATTTTGAACTTATTCTGGCATTGTATTTTTTATAAAAGTTTATGGCAGGTTTGTTCCAGTATAAAACTTGCCAACACATTCCTTTACATTTCATTTTTTCACAAACTCTCAAGGTTTCATAAAATAATTTGGAACCAATATCATTTCTTCTATATTCTTTTTTTACTATAAAATCCTCTAAAAATAAAAACTTTCCTTTCCATGTTGAATATCTAATCCAATAAAAAGATAGCCCTACAATTGTACTATTTTTTTCGGCAACTAAAAACCCAAAGTATGGTTTTTCACCAAACCCATCTTTTTCTAGTTCCTGTACAGTAATTTCTACTTCAGAAAGTGCATTTTCATATTCAGCAAGTTCTCTAATTAAGCATAGAACCTCTTTCAGATCCTCTTTTTTGCCATGTCTTATAATCATAATTATAAAATTAAAAAAAAATAAATATTGATAATATCTTTAGAATACTAATTCATAAATTCATTAATTTTGCAGTATGTATACAGTTGTTTTATTATCGGGGTGTGGAGTCTATGATGGTTCGGAAATACATGAATCTGTATTAACTTTACTTTCACTAGAAGAAAATAATATAAAATACCATTGTGTAGCTCCAAATATTGAACAAAAACATGTTATAAATCATATTAATGGAGAAGAAAAAAGTGATAAGAGAAATGTTTTAGAAGAATCAGCAAGAATAGCGAGAGGAAAAATATCGTCGTTAGATGAATTAGATTACAATCAAATTTCTTCATTGGTTATTACAGGTGGTTTTGGTGCTGCTAAGAATTTAAGTAGTTGGGCCTTTG
>Ga0208130_1000050_pt1 | contig 61881 bp, 69 predicted proteins | sample ETNtaG_31_FD_185771 | JGI IMG/M metagenome (GOLD analysis project Ga0208130, IMG submission 185771) | Marine microbial and viral communities from oxygen minimum zone, Eastern Pacific Ocean - ETNP201310SV78 (SPAdes) (version 2) | ecosystem: Environmental > Aquatic > Marine > Oceanic ... | reverse complement strand
TGACATGGATATCCCTCAACTATTTTTTATTATTAGCGTTGAAGACAAAATTACACTAGAGCTAGATTTTGATGTTTTATTAAGTTTAGACTCAACAATAGAACTTTTTTCTAAATCAATCCCTCAGTTTATAACAGAGCAAAAAAATGTTAATAAACCAAACTCTTTATATACGAATGCTTGGTTGTGTACAGATGATGACACTGTTTTTGTTGATGACCTTTCAACTCAAACAGAAGAAACTTGGAAATGTTTTGTAGATATAGAACTCTCTGATGATTCTGTAATAGTTACTAGTACAGGCATACCTAATCATGATTTTCAGTCTGGATTAGGTTGCTGTGCCGAAGAAGTTAATTATCAATGGATCATTCCTACAAATCCTCAGATTAATGAGACAGTTACTTTTGCTCCTAACAGAGGGGCAGTAGCAATTACAGTAACAGGTGTTCCAATATTTGGTCCTGAAGAAGGTCCTGGGGGTGACGCTGTTGCATTGCACTTTGACTATTTTGAAGAGGACAGGCAGCCTATAGAGCTAGGTGTATGCGGAGGGCATTCAGCTGGGGCTTATTTTCATTATCATTTTGATGCCAATTGTATGCATTGGCATCCAGAAGGAACAGGCTTAGATTGGGAAGATTGGGATTATAAAACTTCTTTAGATTCTAATGAGCACTCCCCTATAATCGGATTTGCTTTCGATGGATTCCCTATTTATGGCCCATATGGTTGGGATGCTTATAAAAATGTTATAGAAATTACTTCTAGCTATAAATTAAAAAAAGGTGCTAATGGATATGGCGGTATAGATGATTGGGAATATATTGAAGGATTAGGAGATACTGATGAATGTAATGGCCTTTCAACACCTACGCCTGAAGTTCCAGATGGTATTTATCACTACGTTAGCTCCATAAGAAATGGAGATGGGGATATTGGGTTCCCTTATTTTTTACTTTGCTACCATGGAATTCCAGAGCAGTCTAATTTTGATCAAGGAGGAACACAACAAAGGCCCTCGGCTAGAAATCAAATGCAAGGTGGTGCAAATATTGTAAGGAATCAGCCTCCTAATTTTTCTGAAGCCGCTTCTAAGTTAGGAATTTCTCAAGAAGAACTCTTATCCGCATTAGGGGGTCCGCCTCCTGATCTAGAAAGAGCATCAGAATTACTTGGAGTTTCGATTGATGATCTATATAAAATTTTGCCCCCTCCTCCAATTAGATAAGTAGTAATTTTTCACACAAAATAAAAGATCTTGTTTTTTTATAAATCTTGTAATTAATTTTGTTGACTTAATTAGAACACCTGTTCTAAAATGAACATATGTTCTAATTAAGGAGTTTATTGATGACAACAAAATTTTCAGAAAACATTTTCAGTAATACTGAAGAAACAAAATTAATTACAGACAACAATTTAATAAGATCTATAGCATCGAACATAATAAATAAAAACGAATGTCAATATGATATTGGTGTTGAGTGTTTTTATTGCTGGCATGAAGCAATGAATGATTTAAGAATATGGACATTAGTAAAGAATAATCATGAATATTATAAGTGTGCTGTTTTTAGTTCTTTAATAATAGAGTGTTTATATCCAGCAGTTTTAAAAATGATTAATAAGGTCAATGAATTTAATGATTTTGATTTTCTTTTTTCAAAAAATCATAACGAAATATCGTACCAGGATTCAAAATATATCTTTTCTAACAAATTGAATAAAACTGATAAGTTTTTGATAGCAGAAAATATAGATCTATACGATCAAAGCTTAGACTCAATAAATGCTTTAGTGAAAATAAATATTATTAAAAATAAATATTCTCAAGAATATTTTTATATTTCTAATAATTGTAATCATATTTAGGAGTTTCGATATGACAATGATTCAAAATAATGATTCGTCTGCTAAAGATTTTTTCCTTGATGATGGGTGTGAATATTCAAAAAGTTGTTTAGAATGTCCTTTGACTCTTTGTAAATACGATGATCCGATTTTGGATAATTCTAAATCTAAAAATAATAGAAATATGATTATTACTAATATGAAAAAAAGTAATATGACCAATAAAGATATAGCAGAAACATTACGTATCTCGACTAGAACTGTTCATAGAGTCTTGAGCCAAGAAAATAATATTGATCAAAAATTTGTACTAGACTTAAAAAATCAAAATATAATAAAAAAATCTCATTTGATAAGCATGAGAAACTGAGTAAATCTCTTCTTTAGGTAAATGTTTTTATAAGAAATTTTATTTTCAAAATTTTACCCCCAAGAATAATAATTGAAAAATAGCATTTCTATTTTAACTACCTCGAACACTTTATCTGAGGAAGAGATATGAGAGAAAGTAAATTAATTTCCTACAAGAAGCATTGATCTTTCAGCGATATTTACGCCTCTATCTGCAATTCTTTCAAGATTGTGGGCAACCCAAAGCAGATAAGTCGCTCTTTCTATCTCATGAGGTTTATTTTTCATTAGCTCAATCAATCTTCCTCGGACATCGGAATTGAGAGAGTCTATTACGTCATCTTGCTTTTTTATTTTATTGAATCTAGATTTTACTTCTTTAGGATCTTTTATTAGAAATGTTTCTGTACTCATTCTTAATATTTCGACCGTATTTATACTCATCTGTGGAATAATTACAAGATCAGTAGGAAGTGGCCTTACTCCCATTTTTATGGTCAGTACTGCAATTCCTTCTGCATAATCTCCAATCCTTTCTAATTCCTCAATAACATACATGCAAGAAACAATTTCTCGTAAATCAGATGCTAAAGGAGCCTGCCTTCTAAGTATGCCCATACATAGTTCTTCTAAGTCATCGCACATTTTATCAATTGCATCATCACCCTTGATAACATCTTTTGCTAATTCCATATTTTGTTCTAATAAAGAATTAATTGATTTTTCAATGGAGGATTCTACAGTGGAAGCCATAATCTTAATTTCAGTTTCTAATCTTTCAAGCTCTTGATCAAATTCTACTCTAGCCATTATCCTATCCTTCCAGTCACATAGTCTTCAGTTCTTTTATCCTTTGGATTTCCAAAGACTGAATCATTGGTGCCATATTCAATGAGTTGTCCAATCCTTTCTTGACCTGCCATCATTACAGCTGCATAATCACAAATTCTTGTAGCTTGTTGCATATTATGAGTTACTATAACTATAGTGACATTTGTTGCCAATTCTTTAATTAGGTCTTCTAATTTAGATGTAGATACAGGGTCTAAAGCAGAAGCTGGTTCGTCCATTAAGATTATATCTGGATTGACTGCAAGTGCTCTTGCAATACAAAGTCTTTGTTGTTGTCCACCAGAAAGCTCTAAACCGTTATCTTCAAGTCTGTCTTTCACTTCATCCCATAGAGCAGCTTTATGTAATGAGTTTTCAACAATACCTTCTATCTCATTTTTTTTAAAGCCATTTATTTTAGGACCAAATGCAACATTTTCAAAAATACTTTTAGGGAATGGATTTGGTTTTTGGAAGACCATTCCAATCTTAAATCTGATATAAGTTGGATCTGATTTTGCAGAATAAATAGACGTTTCATTATACTTAACATCTCCTTCTACTTTGGCTGAAGGGATCAAATCATTCATTCTATTAAAACATCGAATTAATGTGCTTTTACCACACCCTGAAGGTCCAATCAATGCAACAATTTTATTTCTAGGAATATTAAAAGTTACCTTGTCAACAGCTTTGGTTTTGCCATAATAAACAGAAAGATCTTCAGTCTTAAGTATAGATTTGTCTTCATCAATTGTATCTATAAAACTTTTTTCCATTTTCAAAATAATCTGTAGTTGTTTATTCTTATATATATTAACACATCATAATTTATAATTGTTAACAGACTATTAATAATGAGATCCGATGGAAGATATTTATAACTTAACCAAACAAAAAATGATTGATCTAATGGAAAAAAATGAATTTCCAAAATTTCGAGCAGATCAGTTATGGAGATATTTGTACAAGAATGATGTTAATAATTTTGATGAAATGAATAATATTTCAAAAGATTTAATATTGTTCTTAAAAAATTCTTTTTATATAGGAAGTGTAAAAGAAGTAAGAAATATCATTTCAAAAGATAAATCAACATATAAAAGTTTATTTTCGTTAAAAGATGGCCAAAAAGTAGAATCAGTTTTGATGAATTATCCTTCGGATGATCACAGAAAACCAAGAAAAACTATCTGTATCTCAAGTCAAGTAGGGTGTGCTTTAGGGTGTACTTTTTGTGCAACTGGTCAACAAGGGTTCACTAGGCATCTTTCTGCTGGTGAAATTATTTCTCAGGTGCTTTATTACAAGAGATTAGATAATAATGGCTTTTTTGACAAGATTTTAGATAATCCTGAAAAATCATATAAAGGTATAAAAAATATAGTTTTTATGGGTATGGGTGAACCATTGGCAAATTATGAAAATACAATTAATGCAATAAGAATACTAAATGATAATCAAGGTACAAATTTTGGTGCTAGAAATATTACTGTATCAACAGTGGGATTAGTTCCTCAGATATTGAGGCTAGCTGATGAAAATATACAAATAAATTTAGCTGTGTCTATTCATGCTCCAGATAACGAAACAAGGTCACAAACAGTACCTATAAATAAAAGATATCCTATAGAAATGTTGATTGAAGCATGTAAGGAATATATAAAAAAAACTAATAGAAAAATATTTTTTGAATATGTTTTATTAAATGAGCAAAACGATACTTTAGAGCATGCTAATAAATTGGGATTATTACTTAAGGATATGTTATGCCATGTGAATCTAATTCCAGTTAATCCTACTGCAAAATCAAATTATTTTAGATCTAAAATTTCAGAAATAAAAAAATTTCAAATCAAATTGAATTCTTATGGAATTCCTTCTACTGTAAGAATGGAAAAAGGAATAGAAGTAAGTGCAGGGTGTGGGCAATTAGCAAAGTCTAACTCTTATTAACCATCTATTGCTTCTGCTAAAACTTCAACTAAATATTTTGGATTTTTATTTGAAAGATCTTTTATTTGATCATGACAAGAGATTCCTGTAACTATGATTTCTTGGCTTTCATTAGAATTGTTTATAGTTGGTAATAGTCTATCTTCAGCCATTTTTTTCGAAATATCATAATGTTCTTTTTCCATACCAAAAGAACCTGCCATTCCACAACATCCTGCATCAATTAATTTTGCATTAAATTTTTCGGGTAAGTTTAGTGAATTAAGAGAATTATTTGTTCCATTTAATGCTCTCTCGTGACAATGAACAAATAATAATAAATCTTTGTCTTTAGTATTCCAATTAATTTGCTGAGAATTATCATTTTGGATTTGGACAAGTAAGTCTTGTATTGTAAAAGTATTTTCAGAAATTTTTCTAGCTTTTTCTTTATCGTCCGCTAAGTCAGGAAATTCATCTTGCATTGCTGATACACAGCTAGCTTCAACGCCTACGATTTTTATACCCTTTTCAACATAATTATAAAGAAGATCTGTATTGTAATTTACATTTTTTTTCGCATCATCGAGTAATCCCTTGGATATCATTGTTCTGCCACAGCATTTTCTGTTGGTTATTTCAACTTCAAAACCTGCTGCTTCTAAAATCTTAACTGCTGATTTTCCAACTTCTGGATGAATGAAATTTATATGTGTGTCATGGAAAAATAATATTTTTCCCCTTGATTTACTACTATTTGAAACTCTTTTATTGAACCATGATTCAAAAGTATAAGAACTTATCTCAGGCATAGTTCTTTTTTTATGAATTCCAATAATTTTTTCTGTTATTAATTTTGCAAATGGGAGTTTGTTTGCAAAATTAAAAAGATATGCTTGTGGTCCTGCAATGAACTTATATAAAGTTGGCACGCTACCAACAAGTCTAGATCTTAATGGAGTTTTATTCTTTTTATAGTAGTTATGTAAAAATTCATACTTTATTTTTGCCATATCAACATTTGCAGGGCATTCAGATTTGCAAGATTTACATTCTATACATAGATCCAAAACCTTAAGCATTTTTTTTGAAGTTAATAAATCTTCTTTCAATGCCCCCGAAAGAACTCCTCTTAACGCATTTGCTCGTCCTCTAGTTGAATGAACCTCTTCTCGCGTAGCCATGTAAGAAGGACACATAGCACCTGCATTCAATTTTCTGCAGGCACCTACTCCAATACATTTTTCAACAGCTCCTTCAAATCCACCTTCTTCTGTGAAATCAAGTACAGTCTCAATTGTCTTTAATTTATATTCTGTTCCATATCTAAGATTATCGCCCATTTTGGGTGTGTCAAAAATTTTACCAGGGTTCATTATTGAGTCTGGATCAAAAGCTCCTTTCAGTTCTCTAAATGAATCTATAATTTTAGGACCATACATTTTTTCTGACCATGCACCTCTTACTATTCCGTCACCATGCTCTCCACTTAGAGACCCTTCAAATTCCTTAACTAGATCAGATATCTCATCAGAGATTTTAATCATTCGATCTATTCCTTCTTGATTTTTTAAGTTAATAGTGGGTCTAATATGAAGGCATCCTTCTGATGCATGCCCGTAATAACCGGCTTCGGTTCCATTATTTCGTACTATTTCATCGAATCTTTTTACATATTCTGGTAATTTTTCTGGAGAAACTGCAGTGTCTTCAACAAAAGGGATTGGTTTTTCATCGCCAGGAATATTCATCATTAGTCCAAGACCAGCTTGTCTCATAGCCCATACCTGAGAAATTTTAGAAGAATCAAATAATTCTGTAATTGCATATGATAGTTTTAGTCTTCTCATTTTTTCTGAAAGTTTTTGAACTTTACTTCTCACTTCGCTCTCAGTAGAACCATTCATCTCTACAACTAAAATGTCAGTAGGTTCTCCTTGTAGAAAATCTAAGTTTCTAGAAAATCCTAATGATTGTTTTGCTTGAGTAATTATCATTTTTCCAATGTGTTCTACTGCTGCAGGCCCTTCATCAAGTGTTGCAACTGTTGCCTCCATTGATTCGACAAGATCCTTGAAGTGCAATATAGCTAACCCAACGAATTTAGGGAGAGGTTCTAAGTTTAATTTTGCTTTAGTTACTGCAGCTAATGTACCTTCAGAACCAACCATTATATTAACTAGATTTAGCTTATTTGAATTGGGATGAACAAGGTCAAGGTTATAACCTCCTACTCTTCGATTAACTTTGGAATATTTAGAATTTATTTCATCATAGTATTTTGATGACATACTCATTACGTCCCTGTAAATCTTGCCTTCTAAATTATCTAAAGAAATTTTATCCTCGAGTCTTTTCCCTGAAATTTCCTCAAAATATGCCTTTGAGCTATCAGAGAGTATCACCTCCATTTCTTTAACTTGATCTACAGTTTTACCATAGATGACAGAGTGTGCTCCACATGAATTATTACCCATTGCTCCACCAACATTTGCCCTTGATTTTGTTGAGGGATCAGGTGTGAAATGAAGGTTAGTATGTTTTAGCCTTTGGTTAAGATTGTCAATTGTGATACCAGGTTCTGTTATTACATATTTTTCTTCAGGATTAATTTCAATAACATTATTCATGTACTTGGAAAAGTCCATTACTACAGCTGAATTTACAGTTTGTCCTGATAAGCTTGTTCCTCCTCCTCTTGGAAGTACAGCAGTATTGTTTTTATTACAAATATCAATAATAGCCGAAACATCATCTGGATTTTTAGGAAGAGTAACTCCTATAGGAGTCATTTTATAAATTGAACCATCGGTGGAGTACATTTGTCTGTATACATCGTCAAAGTTTACTTCACCTTGTATACTGCTCTTCAATTCATGCTCTAGATAAGAATAAATATCGCTTGATGTTTTTTTTCTTGCTAGAGTCATAAAATTATTTTATTGCATCTATTGTGTATACCTGTTCTCCAGCAGGAGTAGAGACTGTGACTTCATCGCCTTCTCTTCTTCCAAGAATTGCTGCCCCGACAGGAGAAACGCTTGATATTTTTCCAACAAGAGGATTTGCCTCGTTCGCTTCTACTAGTTGATACTCGTGATTATTTTTACTTTGATGATTCTTGACCGTAACTTTAGATCCAATAACTATTTGGTCTCCTTGAGAACTACTATCTATTATGTTAGCTACTTTTAAAATAGCTTCTATTTCATAAATTTTTGAATTAACCATTTCAATTTTTTCTCTTGCGGCATCAAGTGGTGCGTTTTCTCTGATATCTCCATCTGCAGCTGCTTTTCGTACTTCATCAGCCAATAAAGGCATTTCAGATTTGTAATCTTTAAGTTGTTTTTCATAATCTTTGTAACCGGCCTCAGTTAGATTTATCTGTTCACCTTTGGTTTCCTCTAACTTTTTGGTTATTTTACCTACGTTTGATTTTTTCATTCTTAGGTGTGAAGCTAAATTTCCTGAAGATAGTTCATTGGTCTTAAGAAATGTTAGAAACTTTTTGATATATGCAACTTTTTGAGGAGCAGTATCAGTACTTGTTCTTTTAGCAAATTCATCAGAGTATGAACCTATTTCAGAAGGAGTAATAGTCTTGATTTCTCTTTCGGGACCTATCCAGCGTACAAGCCTACCTATTTCTTGTTGAGCAATATTATTTAACTTTCTTGGTGAATTTTGAACGTAGTATTGGAACGCAGAACTGAGATCAACTAAATCTAATTCCGTAATTTCTTCAGTATTTTTTTCTTCAGAAGTTGTTTTTTTAGTCAATTTAGCCCCCACAGATAAATTTCGTATCATAGTATTTTAAATGATAATTATCTTAAATGTGTTCTAATTAGTCATGTTTTTGTAGAGAAACAATTCTTTTTGAAGTTTTTTTTGATAATATTAAGAAATTACTGCAAGTAAAGTAATGATTAAAATTAGTAAAAATTAGAAAAGAAATTATCCAGAGAAATATTTAACAGAAATGCCAAAAAGAACTTACCAACCTAAAAATAGAAGAAGATCAAGAGTACATGGATTCAGAAGTAGAATGAGAACTCCTAGTGGAAGACGTGTTTTGGCTAGAAGAAGAAGCAAGGGTCGTGAAAGACTAACTGTATAAACTGAATATTGGAAGTCAAGAGTCTAAATAAAAAATCAGAATTTTCTAGAGTAAGAAAATATGGTAAAAGAAATAATTCAAATTTTGTTACCCTAATCACATTAAATAATAAGATAGACGATTTTAGACTAGGTTTCCAAATAAGTACTAAAGTAGGAAATGCAGTTTTTAGAAATAGAATAAGAAGGCAGATAAAGCATATATTATTTGACTTATTTGAAAAATACGGCAAAGACTCTTCAAAAAAAGGATTATGGATATTGGTTAGTGTAAATCCTAAAATTGAAAAATTTGATTTCTCTGAATATAAATCTTTTTTAGAACAAATAGATTTATAGGTTTATAAAATGAAAATTTATTCAGCAAAAAAATCGCTGAAAAATTTATTGATTCAATTTCTGACTTTTTATAAGTTGGCAATATCGCCTTACATAACTTCCCAATGCTCTTATTCTGAAACATGTTCTGAATATTCTAAGAGAGTAATAATTGAAAAGGGGATTTTAATAGGAATATTAATAACTATTTTACGATTAACGTCATGCACGATTTATCCAATAATTAATTTCTTTAAAAAACTAAAAATTAAGCTGATTTATATTCTAAGTCCATTGGTTTTTTTCTTATTTATTTCTTGTATGAGTTTCTCATATGAAGGAGGATGGTCCGATATAGTTTATCTAGAAGAAGATGATTCTTATTTTGTCAGTACTAATCAAGGACGATTGCATAAGTTCAATCTTTCAGATGGTATTCCAGTAGCTCAATGGTCTTACCCAAATGAGTCAAAAAACACTTCTTATTCAGATCCTATTTTTCATCAAGACTCAGTAATTAGTTCAAATTTTTCATGCAGAGGAAACTCTTGTGAAGGTGAAATCTTTCAACTAGATATTAATTCTGGAGTTCTTGAGTGGAATATAAATACCCAATCTAAAATTAGTTCAAAAATGGCTATAAATAAAGATGTGCTTGTTTATTCTACACTCAAAAAACAAACAGAGGTTTCAAACGATAAAGAAGCTGAGATACATTTTATTTCTTTATCAGATAAAAAATATGAAAACTTGGGAAAAATTACTCTTGAAGGAGAGATTTGGACTGGAGTTGATTTATTCCAAGATAAATTTGTTGTTTCTACATTAGATGGATGGGTTTATATTTTTGATGCAAATATAGATAAATCTAAAAAAATCAGTTTAGAAAATTTACTTTTAGATTCAAAAAAATTCCCTTTTTCAATTAATTCTCCTATTTCTTTTTACAAGAATTATATTTATTTTTCTGATGTGTCAGGAACCTTTTATAAGGCAAATATTAACAATTTAGATGAATCTAGCTCTTCCAATATTGATAATTGGATGATTGCTTCTCCTATTTTCCAGGATGAAAATATAAATATATTTACTGTAAACGGAGATTTGTTAGTTTTTGATCAAGCTACTCTAACTATGAAAAATAAATATAATACGGAAAAAATTATTGTAGGTGATCCAAAATTAGTTTCTTATGATGGTGGTGATTATATTTTGATACCTACAGAAAAAAAAGGAATTGAGGTTCTAAGTAATAACACTATAGATTTTGGAGAGAGTCTTGGAAATTACCCTACAGATAAAAAAATATATAGTTCGCCTCTAGTTATGAAAAATAACTTATTGATTCACTCACAAAATGGAGAAATTTTATTTTTTAGATTAAAGTCTAGAGATTTATTTTATTGCTTGAACTTAAATGAAGGAAAAATTTGTGATTAATTTAAGATGAATATTTTTAGCTTGTTTTGGAACAACTTAATAATGAAGCCTATGATCAATAGTTTATCTATACTGTATGATCTTTTGGGTGATAATTTAGGATTATCAATTATTTCATTTACAATTATTATTCGATTTATCCTTATACCTTTGACTATCAGACAGACTAAGCAAATGAAAAGAATGCAGGAATTACAACCTCAACTTCAAGCTATACAAAATAAATATAAAAATAAAACAGCGCAGACAAGGCAAAAAATACAACAAGAGACTATGGCCTTATATAAAGAGGCTGGAGTAAATCCTATAGGTTGTTTAGGGCCATTGATTATTCAAATGCCCATATGGATTGGATTATATAGGGCAATTTTCAAGAGTGCTCCCTCTTCTCCTGAAGGTTTTGTTGAGCTTTCTAAAAACTTTTATTCTTGGAATAGTTCAATTTCTAAAGTCCCATTTAATACAGAATTTTTGGGTATTGATCTTGTAGATTTTGTTCAATATGCACCATCTCCTTGGCAATTTGGTTTGCCTATAGTTGTTGGATTATCAATGTTTATTCAGCAAAAATTTACTACTTCTCCATCTACTGATCCAAGACAACAGCAAACTCAGCAAATGATGCTCTGGATGATGCCAATAATGTTTGGAGTATTTACATGGCAATTTCCAGCAGGGCTAGCAGTATATATACTTTTTTCAAATATAATAGGAATTTTTATTCAATATTTTGTTGGAGGGAAGCAACCAATAATGCTTTTTGGAAAACTATTCTTTGGGACAGAAGAATCTAGATCGATTTATCTTCAGAAATTAAGTGATCAAAAGAATAGTGTTAATAATAAAAAACAAATTGAAACAAATAAGGAGGAAACTGATGAACCCAAGGATATTCAAAGGGAGAACAGTAGAAGAAGCAACCGAAGAGGCTCTAAAAACTCTAAACGAAGATCTAGAAAATCTTGAAATCAAAATCATTGATACAGGTCGAAATGGTATTTTAGGGTTAGGAGGTCATCCGGCTGAGATAGAGGTTTATATTTTAGGAGAGTCTAAATCTGAACCAAATAAAGTAAAGAAATCTTCAAGAAAAACTAGTAAAGATGTAAAGCCTAGAACAAAAACAACTTCTAAAAACTCTAAAGAAGATGCAAAACCTAAAAAAGTTACAAAACCAAAAAAAGATGAAAATCCTAAAGAAGAAGTTAAAAGTAAATCTGAAAAATCAGAACCTGTTGCAACCGAAAAAGATCCGGAAATAGAGGAGGCTGTTGGAAAAATTTTGAACAACTTAATTAACTCTACTGGTTTAGATGCTGATGTTTATGTGAGAGACCAAATGGAAGAAGGATCTATAGTTTTTGAATTAGAAGGTAAAGATTCAGGTTTATTGATAGGAAGAAGAGGGGAAACTTTATCTTCATTAGAGTATTTAGTAAGATTGATGGCTAGCAAAACTTTAGATAAAAGAGCCAACATAATGATCGATGTTGAAGATTACAGACTTAGAAGAAAAGAAAAATTAGAAAACATAGCTAAAAAAACCGCTGAAAAGGTTTCTAAAACGGGTAAAAGAATAACACTAGAACCAATGTCTCCAGCTGACAGAAGAATCGTTCACATGACGCTTGCTGAAATTGAGGATGTTACTACTCAAAGCAGAGGAGAAGGGCTTCATAGGAAAGTAGTAATCAATCCAGTTGATTAATCTATGAAGAATATTTTGGTGATAGGAAATCCAACTATTGATTTTGTAGAAGGTCAATATTTTGGATCAGGTGGTCCTGTTGTTTATGTTGCTAATTCATTAGCAAAACTTGGTGAGAAAAAAATCAATATAGTTTCAAGTTTTGGAAATGACTTTTGCGTAGAAAATTTTATTGATAAAAGTAATATTTTTATTCTAAAATCAAATCTTACTAATAAATTTGATTTTCACTTTAGATCAGGAGTAAGAAATATTTATGCATCTGAATATGGTAAAAAAATAAAATCAACTGATATCAAATTAGATAAACATCCTGAAATAATCTATATATCACCTGTTCTTAATGAATTTTCAATTAATGAAACTAAATCATTAATTAATAAATATAAGAACTCAACTTTTGTTGGTATGCCGCAGGGATGGATAAGGAAAATATTATCTGACGAAGTAAAAATAGACTTTTCCAACATTCATCACTTTCCTATTTTTGATATTTTATTTTTTTCAGAAGAAGAAATAATGAATTCGAATTTCTCTTTAGAAAATTTTAAAAAGCTTTCTAAAATATTGGTAATAACAAGAGGTGATAAGGGCGCTTCTGTTTATCAAGGAAATGCTAGTTATGATTTTCATTCAAAAAGAGTTGATGCTGTAAGTACTATTGGTGCAGGAGATATCTTTGCAACTGTTTTTTCTAATAAGCTATTGGAGTCAAAAAGCATATCATATGCTGCAGAAGCAGCTAATCATATAGCTGCTAAAAGCACTATGTTTAAGGGATTGAAAAGTATAAATTCAGGAGTTTTCAAGCTTCCTAAGAAAAATAAATAGAAACCAAAAATGAAATTACAGAAACTTGAATCAAAAGATCTTTAGTAATTATAGATTCTGGAGATTCTCCTTGACCATTTTTTCTAGTAATTAAGTAGTATCTTATTATTCCTATGCTAAAAAATATTATTGTAAGCGAAAAATTAATATTTCTTTCATCAAAAATAATTTCGCTGAATGCATAAATTATGTATAAAAAAATATTTATAAATAAAAGTAATAATCTAATTTTTATATTTGCTATTTTTTTATAAAAAGTAACTATTTTTTCATCTCTATATACACCTATGTTAGTTTCGCTAATTCTTTTAATAAAAATAAGAAATAATGATGAAAAAAAAGTTAGCACATAGAGCCATATAGAAATATCTAATGTGACAGAATATGCTCCTGCGATCATTCTTATGATATAGAAAATGGTTACAGTCAGAGAATCAATAAGTATTATTTTTTTTAATCTTAAGCTATAAAAAATACTGAGTAATAAGTATGAAATATACATATAAAAAACATAATTATTTACCAAAAGAGAAAAAGCTAATCCAAATAAAAAAGTGATAAAAATATAAATGTAAAATTCTTTTAAACTGATAAGATTTTTAGCGATTGGTCTTGATTTTTTTATGGGATGATTTTTATCATATTTTTTATCAATCCAGTCATTTATTTGGTATCCAATTATTGAACTGCATGAAAATGCTAAAAAACAATATATGCTATTGGTTAGAGAACTAATAATTGAGTCACTTAGCCATTGATCCAATGTAAATATCAGTGGAATGAAAACGACTGAGTTTTTCAAAATTTGTTTTGGTCTAGCAGATATGATGAATTTTTTCATAAATAATTTGTATTAGTAAGATCTTAATATTTTATATTTTTTGAAATAATTCAAAACTTACTATTAATCTACTTTATAATTTTGAATGAAAATGTCACTATTATAAAAGTGACAACTCTTCTAATAAAATATTATTTATGGCTATAGAATCATTAAATGAAGAATGCGGAGTATTTGGCATTTATGATGCTAATGAATCTGTAGCAGAATCTATCTACTTAGGTCTTTTTGCTCTACAGCATAGAGGTCAGGAGAGTGCAGGAATTGCAACATCAGACAAAAATAAAATCTTTACCAAAAAAGACACAGGTCTTATTGCTAATGTATTTAACGATTTTGATGTTAATGAATTAAGAGGTGGGATTGGAATTGGTCATACAAGGTATTCAACTACAGGCAGTGATTCTAAGCAAAATGCGCAACCTTTACTAGTAAAGGGTACAAATGGAGAAATTGCCTTGGGCCATAATGGAAATATTGTTAATTCTGAAGAATTAAAAGATAAATATCTTTCTCAATTTGATATAAATTATGTCACAACTGCAGACACAGAAGTTATTGCATATATGTATGCTAATTCAATAGGAAAAGATTGGTTTGAAAGATCTAATTATTGTATGAGATATATAAAAGGTGCATTTTCTCTTGTAATGATGACAAAAGATGAATTGATAGGAGTTAGAGACCCCCTAGGAATCCGTCCTTTATGTCTTGGCAAAAAGAATGATTCATGGGTTTTGTCTTCTGAATCATCAGCTTTGTCACACATAGGAGCTGAATTTGTTAGAGAAATTGATAATGGAGAAACTGTAGTTATAAATGAAGAAGGACTAAAGTCATCTAAATATAACTCAAGCTCAGTGGATCATAAAATGTGTATTTTTGAGCAAATATATTTCTCCAGGCCTGATTCTGTAATAGATGGTCAATTAACATACGAATCTAGATTAAAAATGGGAAAAAGTTTAGCAAGAGAGCATGCTGTAGATGCAGATATAGTTGTGGGCGTTCCTGATTCTGCAATCCCTGCAGCTATAGGATATTCCAATGAAAGTAAAATACCATATACCGAAGGATTAATTCGAAATAGATATGTTGGTAGAACTTTCATTTCCCCTAACCAAAAACTAAGAGAACTGGGAGTCAAAACTAAGTTTAATGTTTTGAACGATGTAGTTAAGAATAAACGAGTAATTTTGATAGATGATTCTATTGTTAGAGGAACCACTACATCGAGAGTAATAGAAATGATAAAAGATGCTGGTGCTAGCGAAGTTCATATGAGAGTATCTTCACCTCCCATCACATCACCTTGTTTTTTTGGTGTAGACATGGCCACAACTTCTGAATTAATAGCTAATCAATTTAGTATAGAGGAGATTAGAAAAATTATTGGAGCAGATTCTTTAGGTTTTTTGAGTATAAATGCATTAGAAAAATCTGTTAATTCTAAAAAAGGAAACTACTGTAAAGCATGTTTTACGGGCAACTATCCAATGCCAGTACAATTAGACTTTGATAAATTTCATTTAGAAAAAATTAAACAAAAATAAAGGCTATGACAAATAATTATAAAAAATCAGGAGTTGATCTTGAAAAATCTGATCTAATTAAGGATAAATTAATAAAATCTGTTATAAGTACACACAATAAAAATGTACTAAATAATTCTGATGGATTTGGAGGATTGTTCTCTCCAGATAACTTTAATAATGACTCTGTTTTAGTTTCAACTACTGACTCTGTAGGAACTAAAGTTAAAGTGTCTGCAAAATTAGGACTACATAAAAATTTAGGTATAGATATTGTTAATCATTGTATAAATGACTTGATTCCCCAAGGAGCCATGCCTTTATTTTTTTTAGATTATTTAGCGTTTGCAAACTTAGATGAAAAGATAGTTTTAGATGTAGTTGAAGGTATTTCTGAGGCTTGTTCCAAAGTAAATTGTGCTGTAATTGGAGGGGAAACAGCAACCTTACCAGGTGTATATAATGAAGGTGATTATGATGTAGTAGGCTTTATGGTTGGATCGGTGAAGAAAGAAAATCTTATAAAAAAATCAGATCCAAAAGAAGGGGATATCCTTATTGGGCTTCCATCGAGTGGTTTACATACGAACGGATTTTCTTTAGTTAGATCTATATTTAATTCAGATGAAGATACTGCGGTTTTATCAACCAAAATAAAAGGAGAAGATAGAAATTTAGGAGAGCTTCTCGCAGAACCACATAGAGAATATCTTACTTCTATAGAACCTATTATGAGCCTTATTTCAGGTATATCTCATATAACTGGTGGCGGATTAAACAAAAACCTTCCAAGAGTGTTTAGTAATAATTTATCTGCAAAAATAATAAAAAATTCTTGGGAAATCCCTCCTTTATTCATGCATATAATGTCAGAAGGAAATGTATCAGAATCTGAAATGTTCGATGTATTCAATATGGGTGTTGGACTAGTACTAATTGTTGATCCATCACACGAAAAAAAAGTTTTGAAAACTTGTAAGGGTTCTTGGGTAATGGGAGAAATTCAAACTAAAAAAGATGATTTAGATAACGTCCAAATAATATAGTTAGGATTCAAAAATGAAAGCACTTATAAGCGTTTATGACAAACAAGGCCTTGAGCAATTTTGCGATACTCTTGAATCTATTAATTGTGAAATTTATTCTACTGGAGGCACATTAAAGTATATTAAAAGTAAAGGATACAAAGTTCGATCTATTACAGAAATCACAAATCACGAAGAAATACTAGAAGGTAGAGTAAAAACATTACACCCAAATATTCATGCTGGAATATTAGCCGACACTGAAAACCCTAATCACCTTTCAGACATGAAAAGGTTGAATCTAGATATATTTGATATTGTTATAAATAATTTATATCCTTTTGAAAAAGTATCAACTGACCCAAATTCAAACTTTGATCAAATTATAGAAAACATAGATATTGGGGGCCCTTCAATGTTAAGGGCAGCTGCGAAAAATTTTAAGCGAATGATTGTCTTATATGACCCAGATGACTATCCCCTTATTTCTGAAAAATTGAAAACAGGCTCTGTTGATCTAAATATTAGAAAATATCTTGCAATAAAAGTTTTTAAGAATACTTCAGAGTATGATAGAAAAATATTTGATTACTTAAATAATCAAAATAAAGAGGATTTATTACCAGAGAAATTAGACTTGAATTTTAATAAATTGAAAGACTTGAGATACGGAGAAAATCCTCATCAAAAAGGCTCAGTGTATTCAAATCAAGAAAATGGAGTAGCTAATCTGAAATTACTTCATGGAAAATCAATGTCTTATCTGAATTACTTAGATGCAGATGCAGCATTTTTTGCAGCAAATTCTTTTTCAAATAAATGTGTATCTATAGTTAAACATACCAATTCATGTGGGCTTTCATCACAATCGAATCAATTAGAAGCATACAAATTAGCGCTTAGAGGGGATCCTGTATCAGCTTTTGGAGGAATTATTGGGCTTAACACAGAAGTGGAACTTGAAACAGCCAAAGAAATATCAAAAACTTTTTATGATGTTATTATTGCTCCAAGTTTTTCAAAAGAATCTTTAGAAATATTGACCTCAAAAAAAAATATAAGGCTCTTAACCTCTGATTTTGCCAAACAAGTTTTAGATTATAGAACTATAAACGGAGGTTTATTAGTTCAAGAAAAAGATAATGATAAAGAACTTTCAGATGATTGGACTTTTGTGACAAAGATCAAGCCTTCAAAAATTGATCTAGAAAATCTTTTATTTGCTTGGAATTCAACAAAGTTTGTAAAATCTAATGCAATTGTTATAACTGAAGGCAAATCTATAATAGGAATTGGATCTGGTCAGCCGAACCGAGTAAATAGCGTAAACTTAGCAGCTGATAGAGCATCAGATTATATAACAGATAGTTCAATACTAGCCTCTGATGCCTTTTTCCCTTTTGCAGACAGCGTAGAGCTTGCAGCAAAACATAATATAAAGACAATTATTCAGCCAGGAGGATCTATTAGGGATGACGAAGTGGTAGAAAAAGCTAACGAGTTGAAAATAAAAATGATTTTTACTAATAAAAGACATTTTTCACACTAGAAATCATGAAAATAGAGGTAATTTTCCCAGTATATAATGAATCAGATACATTAAGTAATCAAATAAAAAAATTTAATGATTACTTTGATATAAACTATAGAAAAAATCTTATCATCACTATTGCAGACAATGGCTCAACAGATCTTACTCCTAAAATATGTGAAAGCCTATTAAAAAATAAATTGATTGATAATTATTTATTTATTTCTGAGAAAGGAAGAGGTCGTGCAATAAAGCAATCGATAGTAAGCTCAAAGGCTGATATAGTTTCTTACATGGATATTGATTTATCTACAGATTTGTCACATTTCAAGCCATTAGTTGATTCCATAGCTTCTGAAAGAAATGATATATCTATTGGATCAAGATTATCTAAAAAATCAAAAGTTATAGGTAGAAAAAAAATTAGAGAATTTACATCTCGTGCTTATAATTTATTGATCAAGTTTTATTTTCCAAAAAGTAAAATTGATGACATGCAGTGTGGGTTTAAGGCTTTTTCTAGAGAAAAAATTTTGAAAATATTAAATCTTGTTGAAAATAACAGATGGTTTTTTGACACAGAATTAATTTTACTTGCAAGAAAATATAATCTTAAAATTGATCAAATTCCTGTGAAATGGACTGATGATCCCAATACAAGTGTCAATATAATTAGCACAGCGATAGAGGATATAGTAGGATTAACTAAATTGAGATTGAAATTATTTAAAAAAATTTATACTGAACATGACTAATAATCAAAAACAGCAAGTTGATAGATCTATAATTGTTGGAGAAACTTCTGAAATTTATCTTCATAGAACTCTAAATATTTTGAGAAATGAAGGTTTGAATCCTTTTGTAACTTATGAGATTGAATCTACTGACGCTGGAATAATTTGTGGTATAAATCAAATTATTGACTTGCTTGATAATGTTTTACCTGAGGCAGATAGGGAACTTTGGGCATTACAGGAGGGTAATGAAGTGTCTCCGAATGAAGTAGTGCTAAGAATAAGAGCTAGATTTGCAAGCTTTGGATTATATGAAACATCTTTATTAGGAACATTGACCTCATGCTCATCTTGGGCAACTGCTGCGCATGATTGCGTAGTTGCTGCATCAGGGATCCCAGTAGTAAGTTTTGCATCAAGATCTGTTCATCCATCTGTAGCAGGGCAAGTTGATTACTCTGCTTATGTTGGAGGTTGTTCTGCAGTAAGTTCTCTTATCGGTGGTAAACTAACTCAAACAACTCCTTCTGGGACTATGCCCCATTCACTAGTACTAATTATGGGAGAAACTGTTAGGGCTGCTTTGGCTTTTGATAGACATATGGAAAAAAATGTTCCAAGAGTAGTATTGATTGATACGTTTAAGGATGAAGCTGAAGAAGCTATACAAGTTGGAAAGGCAATGAAAGAAACTCTAAGAGGAATAAGAATTGAAACTCCTGTAGAAAGAGGTGGTATTACTCCAAATCTTGTTGATGAAATAAATAAAAAATTAGAAGGTGAACAAATTACAGGTTGTGATATATATGTAAGTGGTGATATGACCCCAGATGATATAAAGCAATTTGTTGAAAATAAGTCTGCAGTTGCAGGTTTTGCAATTGATAATTATATTGCTAGAGGCTCTAAGATAAACTTCCGAGCTGATATAAAAGAAATTGAAGGGAAAGCAATTGCTAGAAGAGGCAGAATCCCTGGAATGAATATATCATCAAGGCTTGATAGGATTTTCTAAAAGTCTTATTTCAAGTACTTTTTTATTGTTTCTTCCTACATAGGAACTTATTGATTGTTTTACACCTATAACCCATAAAATTTCCTTATCTGATTCTAAAATTATTGCATTTTGTTTATCTTTTACATTTTTAGTATTAGATAAAACTTTTTTTACCCGAGTGTATATATTCGGCATAGAATTTATTTTATCTCCTTCATTTCTTAGTCTTACACTTAAGTTTTTCTTGATATATTTTTCATTAATATAGATGGAGTTTTTATTTTTAGTTTCTAATTTTTTAGGTTTGTCGATTAATTTTGTAACAATTTCTATATCTTTCAATATTTTTGTTTTGCCTGGTACAGAAATCTTTTTATTGAGTTCTACCTTGATTTGTTTTACTGACAAATCTTCAAAAATAATATCTTCATTACACCTAGCTATTTTTATTCTTTGTGGCAAATTCTCTGAATAAGATTCACCTGATAGTATTTTTTCAAACATCTCAAAATGAATTCTACTTAGAGATGAATTATTTCTTAGGTTTTTATATTGATCAGATAATATTTCAATCCCTTGATTTATTCCAAGTCCCTTGTATTTACCAAATTTTATTTTTTTTTTACTTTTGCTTTTTGTTACTAAATCAGAGAGTGATTTTAAAGAGTTAGTAAACTTAGGGTTTATTTTTTCTATTTCAGGAATGATTTGATTTCTTAATTTATTCCTTGAATAATCATTTTTCTTGTTTGAAGAATCAATTATAAATTCTAGCTTTTCTTTTTTGCAAATGTCTTCAATAAGCTGCTTTTTAATATCAATTAAAGGTCTATATATAAATAAGGTGTTTTTATTAATTTTAATTTTGTTTTTCTTTTTTATTCCTTCAAGTCCATTTAATCCTGATCCTCTTATTATATTTAACATAATACTTTCTATATGATCATTGAAATTATGCCCTAAAAAAATATGTTTTGTTTGATATTTTTCTGATAAATCACTAAAAAACTTTAGCCTAATATTTCTAGCTTTTTCTTGTATCCCTCTAGATTTTTTATCCAATCGTTCATGGAGCTTTTCTAATATTAAATTTTCGCTTTTACATATTTTAATTACTAGGTCCTCATCTCTATCGGATTCTTTTTCTCTAAGCTTGTAATTTACATGCGCTACAATAATATTTTTTTTTGAATCTTTAATACTAGATAATAAAAAGTCTAAAAGTAGCCTTGAGTCTGAACCACCTGAAAGTCCTACGATTATTTTAGAATTTCCAGATAGTATTTCTTCAGGTAAATTAGATTTTAAATTGTTATATATTTGACTAGTTATCAACATTTTTTTTTGATGTGATTGATGGTACCCTAATTTGAATTTTAGAAATTTTATTCTTACTTGTTTCAGATATTGTAAACCTAAATCCCTTAAAAGTTGTTCTAGTGTTTTTCTCAGGAATTGTTTGCAGCCTGTCAATTATAAAACCTGCTAATGTCTCATATCTTCCTTCTGGAATATCTATATTCATTTCATTGTTAATTTCATTTATTGAAATACTTGCATCAACTAAATAAAGATCATTTGATGTCTTAATGATTTTATTTTTACTATCGCTTCCTTCTTCTATACTTTCTCCTACAATTTTTTCCAAACATTTAGATAAAGTTAAGATTCCTGAAATTTCACCATATTCATCTATTGCTAAAGTTATCTTATTACCAGTATTTTGAAATTCTTCCAATAATTCATCCAACAATTTCATCTCAGGCGAAAATAAAGCATCTTTTAAAAGATGACTAATGGCTTTATTTGAATCTGAAGATTCATTTGATAAATAAAGCATTACTTCTTTAACGCTAATAATTCCTTCTATTTCATCTAGGGAACCATCACATACAGGAAATCTGGTATGCGGAGTTTTTTTATAAATTTTTAAGAAAGAGTTTATAGTAGTATTTTTGTCTACCCAAATAATTTCAGGGCGTGGAGTCATTATATCTTTGATTTGCATTTCACCAAATCTGAAAACATTCTCAAGCATTTCTCCTTGGGAAGACTCAACTGTTCCTTCTTCTTCTCCAAGATCAATAAGGTTTCTTAATTCTCCAGTTGTAATTACAGGATTTTCTTCAATCGTAGATTTTAAAAATGTCTTTGATATGACTTTAGGCACCATTGTGAAAGCCCACACTGCTGGACCTGAAACGTACATTAATCCTCTAATAATATTTATTATTAAAAGCGACCATTTGTCAGCGATCCTTGTGGAGATTGATTTGGGAGTAAGTTCTCCAAATGTTACAACTATTACAGTAGATATAGTTGTTGCTATCAAAACACTTGTAACACCTCCATCACCAAATATATTGATTATGAGTGTTCCTACAAGTGTTGCTATAAGTACATTTAATAGATTACCGAATAGTAAAAGTGTTCCAAAAAACTTTTCATTCTCTTCTAAAGTTTTTACTATTGCCGTTGCTTTCTTATTACCACGATCAGATAAATTCTTAATCCTAACCCTGTTAACAGCTATTATTGAAGCTTCAGAAGCGCTGATAAACGCACTTCCCATAAGGGCCAAAACTATTATGATAATTAAAACTTCCACACTATGATTCTACAATTAAAATCATACATGAAGAAACAATTATTAAATTTATAAATTGAATTGATTGTTATTCTGTAATAGAATCTTCTACTGGATTTAGAATCAGATTTTCAATTTTATTTGAAATTTCTTCATTTGCTTTTAAGAATTTACGAACAGCTTCTCTTCCTTGGCCAAGCCTTTCTCCTTCAAAGGAGTAAAATGAACCACTCTTTTCTACTATGTTTTTCTCAACTCCAATATCTAGTAATTCAGCTTCTTTTGAAATACCTTCATTATAAAGAATTTCTAATTCAGCTTTCTTAAATGGTGGTGCAACTTTATTTTTTACAACCCTAACTTTTACTTTGTTACCTATTAATTCTTCTCCTATCTTAATAGATTCAGATCTTCTAAGATCAATTCTTACTGAACTATAAAATTTCAGTGCTCTCCCTCCAGGTGTTACTTCAGGCGAACCGAATATAACTCCTACTTTCTCTCTTAGTTGGTTTATAAATATGCATGTTGTATTTGTTTTGTGTACGGTTGCTGTTAATTTCCTTAATGCTTGAGACATTAGTCTTGCTTGTGCACCAATATGAAAGTCTCCCATTTCACCTTCAAGCTCAGCTCTTGGAACAAGTGCTGCTACTGAATCAACTACAATAATATCAAGTGCTCCAGATGCAACCAAGTGATCGGTTATTTCTAGCGCTTCCTCAGCTGAGTTTGGCTGAGATATTAGTAATTCTTTATTATTTACTCCAATTTTCTGAGCATAACTTGGATCCATAGCATGTTCTACATCTATATATGCTGCTTGACCCCCATTTTTCTGAGCTTGGGCTAAGCATGATAATGCCAATGTACTTTTTCCTGCACTCTCTGCTCCAAAAATTTCTACAATACGCCCCCTAGGGACTCCACCTATACCAAGTGCTTGATCTAATCCCATAGAGCCAGTAGATATTGCTTGTATATTTTCTGATCCGTTAGCAGATTCATTCATTCTCATTACAGCTCCTTTTCCGAAGCTTTTTTCTATCTGCTCAATGGTTAGTTCTATAGCTTTATTTTCAGTTTTTACAGTTTTTTTGTTAGCCACTTTTATATCTCCTAGATGTTCGTATTTAATCAATATAGCACAAATGTTCTAAAAGTCTCAAGCTATCTGTCATCTTTGTTTAATCTGGTCTAGCTTGCAAATTAACTTCAATGTTTTTATATTTATAATCTCTTACTACTTCTATTTTTACTATATCCCCAGCCTTTGTGTTAAGTGCTAAATAAGACATTAAGTCTTCAAATGTATCTACTTTGTAGGAATCAATTTTTGTAATTATATCTCCATCAAAATTTAAGTCTGGTTGAATAGAAGTATCTCCTTTTATTCCTGCTAGATGCGCTGGTCCTTCATTCAAAACGTCTAAAATTAATACTCCTTTAAAATTTTCCTCAACATTAGCCCTGATTCTTGCACCATAGTCTAAGTTAAGGGCGTTAATCCCAAGATAAGAATATAAGTGATTGTCTCCATTTATTATGCTGGGTACAACTTGCTTTGCTAAGTTTATTGGAACTGCAAAACCAACCCCAGAATTTTGCCTTGAATTACTTTTGATTTGGGTATTTATACCTATAACTTTTCCCTTAGAGTTTAATAGTGGGCCTCCAGAATTTCCGGGGTTTATTGCGGCATCAGTTTGTATAACGCTTGGAATTTTATAAGGTGTAAATGTTGAATCTAAAGTTCTACCTATAGCGCTAACTATTCCTGTAGTAAGCGTAAACTCTTGATCAAACGGACTTCCTATTGCTAGTGTTAACTCTCCAGGAGAGATAATATCTGAATCAAATAATTCTAAAGCAGGCGTAATGTCTTTTTTTATATTTATTATTGCCAAATCTGAATATGAATCATATCCTTTGATTTCTGCTAGATATTCATCATTTGTGTAAGTCCTAACTAAAATTAATGTATTATTAGAATTTATCGCTGGTTGAATAACATGATAATTTGTAAGAATGTTTCCATTTTCATCCCAAAAAAAACCAGCTCCAGCACCAGTTTTATTTGTTGGTATCCCTCTAGAATCTTTGTTGAATAAATTTATTTGAACAACAGATTCAACAACTTCAGAAAAAATTGTTTTGTAATGAGATTCAAAAATCTGTGAAATTTCTCCAGGGCTATATTCTTTTTTGACTTGGGGTTCTTCCCAAGTTTTAGTGTCACATCCTAGAAAAACTAGTAATGAAATTAAAACAAGGATTGAAGTTTTTTTTATATTCATATTTTAAATTATAGATTACTTATATGAATTTTTTATGAAGATTTGTAATCAGTATAAGTATACTTATGATCAGATGCTAATGGATATCTTCTATCTCTTCCAAAGGCCAAAGAAGTTATCTTGATTCCTGGAGGAGATTGCCTTCTTTTATATTCATTTCTGTCAATCATTTTTAAAATTTCCAAAATTTTTGATTCAGATATTTTATTAGTGAGTTGTTTATTGCTAACAATTTTATTAAAACTTTCTTTTTTTTCTACATAAAGTTCAATAATCATGTCTAAAATTTCATATTCAGGAAGTGTGTCTTGATCATATTGATCTGGTTTCAACTCAGCTGAGGGAGCTTTGTTGATAATATTTATTGGTATTATTTCTTCCTTAGAATTGATAAATTTTGATAAATCATAAACCATTGTTTTTGGGACATCTTTTAAGACCGAAAAGCCTCCAGCCATATCTCCATACAAAGTTGAATAACCAGTTGCGATTTCAGACTTGTTACCCGTTGATAAAACAAGCCAAGAAAATTTATTAGATATAGCCATTACTATATTTCCTCTAATTCTTGCTTGTAAATTTTCTTCAGCGTTATTTTCTTCTGTTCCTTCGAAAAAATCATTCAAGCTGGTAAGCATTGATTCATGTGATTCTCTTATTGGAATTGTTTGCAATTTGAGCCCTAAATTTTCGCATAATTCTAATGAATCTGATATTGAGTGAGATGAAGAGTATTTTGATGGTAATGTTACAGCAGTTACATTTTCATTTCCGAGAGCTTTACATGCTATGGCTGTAACTAAAGCGGAGTCTATTCCTCCTGACAAGCTAACTAAACACTTTTGGAAACCATTTTTAATAGCATAGTCTTTTGTTCCTAGTATCAGGGCATTCAAGATATCCTCATTTTGAGATGAGTTTATTATTTCTTTCTTTTGAATATAATTTTTATGATTTTTTATTATTATGTCTTTATTAATGATTTCAAAGTTTCTATCATTTGAATTCTGAGAGATTCTATTTTTTTTTGAATCTAATGTTATTTGTATTTCTTCGCTTTTTTCCTCAAAACTTGGCAGACTAAAAATTTTTTCTCCATTAGGAGCATAAACCATTGAGCTGCCATCAAAAACTAGTTCGTCTTGACCTCCAACCGAATTTACATAAACTAAATAAGCATTACAATCTTTAGATACATTGGATAGTAATTTTTCTCTTAATTGCTTTTTATTTTTATCATATGGAGATCCGTTTATATTTATCAATAAATTGCATCCAAGATCAGCTTGAATCTTACACACTTCATAATCTTCCCATATATCTTCACAAATACTTATACCTATTTTTATTTTTTTGTTATTTAGAGTGATAATTTGATTTCCTGAAGAAAAGTATCTTTTTTCATCAAAGACTCCATAGTTTGGAAGTTTGTTTTTTCTGTAAGTAGCAACTAATTTTTTATTTGAAATGATAGCAGCTGAATTAAATATTTGATTATTTTCACTATCAATATAGCCCACAATAGCTGTTATATTATTGGTCGAATTAATGATTTTATCTAATGCATTTAAGTTATTTTTGATGAAAGTTTCACTAAGAACTAAATCTTCGGGTGGATAACCAGTTATTGTAAGTTCAGGAAAGCAAACTATGTCACAATTATTTTTTGTTGCTTCTTGAATTTTTTCAACAATTTTATTTGTATTGGAATTTATTGAACCAACTTTAGTATTTATTTGATTAATGGATATCTTTATATTAGACATCTATAGCATTCCAATTTTTTATTTTATGTTTCTAAAAAAACCTCTAACATCAGGCAAGCTAGATTTGCCTTCTAGAAATAAATCTATTTTTTTCGCGCAACTTCTACCGCTAGCTATTGCATGAACTACTAATGATTGCCCTCTTTGCATATCTCCGCATGAAAACACTCCATCAATGTTTGTCATAAGATTATTATCAGTTTTAACATTTCCTCTTTGATCAAATTCTACACTCAAATCATTTAAGAGGCCTTCTTGTAAGGGATGAACGAACCCCATAGCTAACAATACTAGGTCAGCTTCAATTTCAAAAGCACTATTTTCTAAAGGCTTTAAGTCAGGCCTGCCTGTTTCATTATTTTCTACCCATTCAACTTTTTCACATATTAATTTTTCTACTTTCCCATTTCCATAGAAGTTTTTTGTTAATACGTTATAGTCTCTTTCTCCTCCTTCTTCATGTGCGGAAGATGTTCTAAGGATCATTGGCCATTCTGGCCATGGATTATTAGATTTTCTTGATTTAGGCGGCTCAGGCAAAATTTCAATCTGTGTTATTTTCTTTGCCCCTTGTCTTATAGAGGTTCCCAAACAATCTGCTCCAGTATCTCCACCTCCAATAACCACAACATTTTTATTTTTTGCAGTAATAGGAATCTTTTTTGATTCTCCTTCCCAGTTAGGCTGAGTCAAGAATTCCATTGCAAAATGAACACCATCTAAGTTTCTACCCTCAATAGGCAAATCTCTTGGAACAGTTGATCCCCCAGATAGACAAATTGCATCAAATTGTTCTTTTAATTCTTCTGCTGTTATATCTATTCCAACATTAGTTGAACAAACGAATTTTATGCCTTCTTGTTCCATTAAGTCTATTCTTCTCTTTACTACGCTTTTTTCAAGCTTAAATTCTGGAATTCCATATCTTAATAACCCTCCAGGTTCTTCACTTCTTTCAAAAACAGTTACAAGGTGACCTGCTCTATTTAATTGCTGTGATGCTGCAAGACCTGCTGGGCCTGAACCAATTACTGCAACCTTTTTCCCAGTTCTTTTAGTTGGAGGTTCTGGTTTTACAAAACCAGATTCAAAAGCCTTTTCAATTATATTTTTTTCAATCATTTCAATTGTTACTGGGTCATTATTGATCGAAAGTGTACAAGCAGCTTCGCATGGTGCTGGGCAAATTCTTCCAGTAAACTCAGGGAAATTATTTGTAGCAGATAATCTTTTATATGCAGTTTCCCAGTCTTGTTTATAAACAAGGTCATTCCATTCAGGGATAAGATTTCCTAGCGGACACCCATTATTACAAAAAGGGACACCACAATCCATACATCGAGAGGCTTGAACAGATGCTTCTTCTTTTGACCAAGGAACATAAATTTCTTTCCAATTCTTGACCCTTTTATCTACCGAAAGCCTTTTTTCTGTATTTCTATCGACTTCTTTAAAACCTGATGCTTTACCCATTTATTTTTTCTCTTTTTCTATTTTCTTTTTGTTCTAATATTTTTGCAAAATCTCTTGGAATAATTTTTTTAAATTTTTTGATTTCTTTACTCCAGTTTTCAATTATATTTTTCGCTTGATTAGATTTGGTATATTTGTAATGATTTTGAATTAGGGAAAATAGTTTTTCTTCGTCTTTTGATTTTACTAAAACTTCCTTTATGTCTGATAATTCTGAATTAAAGTTTTTTTCAAAAGTAGATTTGGAATCATAAATATATGCAATCCCGCCGCTCATTCCTGCAGCAAAATTACTTCCTACTTCTCCAAGTACGACAACATTTCCTCCTGTCATATACTCACAGCCATGGTTTCCTATGCCTTCTACAACCGCATCTGCCGCAGAATTCCTTACACAGAATCTTTCTCCTGCCTTACCATTAATATAGACTTCTCCACCAGTTGCTCCATAAAGTGCTACATTCCCTATAATAATATTTTCTTCTGGGATAAAATCTGGATTTATACCATCAGGACTTACTACAATTTTTCCACCTGAAAGTCCTTTTGCAAAATAATCGTTTGCATCTCCAATTAGGTTGAAGAAAACACCTTTTGATAAAAAAGCTCCATAGCTTTGACCTGCAGATCCATAAAAATTGATTTTCAAATTATCACTTGGGATACCTTTTTCTCCAAATTTCTTTGTCAATTTTCCTGAAATCATTGCTCCAACTGTTCTATTAATATTTTTTATCTCAAATTTCAACTCCTGACTTTCATTGGAAATTTTATCGAGATTTATTTCTTTAATGATTTTCTTATCTAGCGCTATGTCCAGTTGATGATCTTGGGATGTATTGCAGAAAGATTTCTGCCCATCAATTCCTTCAGGTTTATATAACACTCTAGATAAATCTATTTTTTTTGCTTTCCAGTGCTCAATATCTTTTCTTTGGAATAGTTTATCAACCCTACCAACCATTTCGTTCACTGTTTTGAATCCAAGCTTAGCCATTTCGGTCCTCAGGCTTTGAGTAAGAAATCTAAAGTAGTTGACGACAGCCTCTGGAGTTCCTTTGAATAATTTCCTCAATTCGGGATCTTGTGTTGCTACTCCTACAGAACATGTATTTAGGTGGCATTTTCTTAGCATGATACATCCCATTGTAATAAGAGATGCTGTTGCTACACCCCATTCTTCTGCTCCAAGCATTGTAGCTATGGCCACGTCCTTTCCTGTTTTAATCTGTCCGTCTGTTTGAACTATAATTCTATCTCTTAAGCCTTGTTCAACTAGAACTTGCTGAGTTTCTGCAACACCCAGTTCCCATGGCAATCCAGCGTGTCTTATAGAAGATAAAGGAGAAGCTCCAGTTCCTCCAGAAAAACCAGAAATTAGAACTACATCTGCTTTACCTTTAGATACTCCTGCAGCAATTATGCCCACACCAACTTCTGAAACCAATTTCACGTGAATCCTGGCATCCTCATTAACATTCTTCAAGTCATGAATTAATTGAGCCATATCTTCTATCGAATAAATATCATGATGTGGGGGCGGTGATATAAGTTCTACACCAGGAGTAGTTTTCCTGATAGAAGCTATATAATCTGAAATCTTATGTCCAGGAATTTCTCCACCTTCACCAGGCTTAGCTCCTTGCGCCATTTTTATTTGAATATCTTTAGAGTTAACAAGATAATTTGTTGTTACTCCAAATCTTCCAGATGCAACTTGTTTTACTGCAGAGTTTCTTGAATCTCCATTTGAGTCAGGAGTAAACCTTGATTCGTCCTCACCCCCCTCTCCAGTGTTGGATCTAGCTCCAATTCTATTCATAGCTATCGCAAGTGTTTCATGTGCTTCTCTAGAAATTGATCCTAAAGATATTGCACCAGTTGCAAATCTTTTCAATATATCTAGTTCAGATTCAACTTCACTTATATCAATCGGTTTTGAGTTCTTATAATCAATATCTAGTAAATTTCTTATAGTTATATCGCCATAGTAATCTTTATTTGCAGCTTCCTCAAATTGTTCGTATGCATCTTTATCATCTTGAGTAGATGCTTTTTGAAGAAGAGAAATAGTTTCAGGAGACCACATATGTCTTTCTCCTGTACCTCTCCAAAGATATAATCCACCTAGGTCTAATTTCAGATTTGATGGAATTTCAGAGTTAGAGAAAGCATTATTGTGAAACATAAGATAGTCGTCGCTGATCTCATCTATTCCTATTCCTCCTATTCTTGAAGGAGTCCAAGTAAATGATTTATTGATTAGATCTTCTCCTATACCAACTGCCTCGAATTGCTGGGCACCCATATAGCTTTGCATAGTAGATATTCCCATTTTAGACATTGTTTTCAGTACGCCTAAAATAGCAGCTTTACAAAAATTATTTTGATTTTTAAGTGAATTTGATTCCTCAGATAAATTTCTAACAGTATCTAGTGCAATAAAAGGGTTAACAGCGGAGATACCATAACCAAATAGTAGAGCAAAATGATGAACTTCGCGTGCTTCCCCTGTTTCAAAAATCAAGTCCACTTTGTCTCTTAGATTGTTTCTTATCAAATGATGGTGCAAAGTACCAGCAACTAATAAAGAAGGTAAAGCTCCATTTTTCTCATCAACTCCTCTATCAGAAAGGATGATAATAGATACATTGTCATTGACTAATTTTTCAGCTTCCTGATTAATTCTGTCCAAAGAATTCTTGAATCCTTCTTTTCCTTCCTGCACATTAAATAAAGTTGATATACGTTTAGCCTTAATTCCCTTGTGTTTGATATCTAATAATTTATTCACTTCTTCATTAAGAAGAATAGGCCTTTCAATCTTAATTAATTCTGCATGTTCGGCAGTCTCTGATAGCAAATTTTCTCTTTTCCCTGCCAAAATACTGACTTGAGTGACCATTTTTTCTCTAATTGGATCTAAAGGAGGATTAGAAACTTGAGCAAATAATTGTTTAAAGTACGAAAATAAATTTTGTGGTTTGTCAGATAAAACTGCTAGTGGCGCATCATTTCCCATTGATCCGTTAGGTTGATTGCCTGTATCACTCATAGGTTTAATTAAAATTTCTACATCTTCATTAGAAAAACCATAGGCCATTTGCTGTTCTAAAAGATCGACGCCTTCATAATGAAATGAAGGTTCAGAATTTTCAAGATCATCTAGATTAATTGAATTACTGTTTATCCATTCAGAGTATGGTTTCTCATTAATAAGTCTTTCCATTATTTCTTCGGAGTCAACTATTCTTCCTTCATCAAAATCCACTAAAAATCCTTTTCCAGGAGTCATTCTAGATTTAAGTTTGATTTTTTTCGAATCAATATCCAAGACACCTGTTTCAGAAGACATAACTAACACGTCATCTTTTGTGACTGTATATCTAAATGGCCTGAATCCATTTCTGTCTAGACAGGCTCCTAGCTTATTTCCATCAGTAAATGCAACCATTGCTGGCCCATCCCATGCTTCCATCAAGCCTGAATGATATTGATAAAAATCTTTAGTTTTTTGGTCCATTTGATCATTGTGGTCCCAAGCTGCAGGTATCATCATTGATGCAACATGCTCAATAGGCCTGCCCCCGTGAAATAATAATTCGAAAACGTTATCTAGTGAGGCTGTGTCTGAAGCATCTTCTTCACATATTGGTAGAATTTCACTATTATTGGGAAATTTATCGCTTATTAGATTTTGCTCTTTTGCTTTCATCCAATTTCTGTTCCCTCTTACTGTGTTGATTTCACCATTATGAGCTAACATTCTATAAGGGTGAGCTAATTTCCAAGAACCTAAAGTATTTGTTGAAAACCTTGAATGAACTAGCCCAAAACAACTTTCCATATCTTCAGATTTCAAATCTAAGTAGAAGTTTGCAACTTGTTCTGTCTTTAATAATCCCTTATAAATAACTATTTTGTTAGATAAAGAGCAAATATAAAATTCATTCTCTATTACCACTTTGTTATTTGTGTTTTTTAGCTTTTCTACTTCTTTTTCTATTTTTTTTCTAAGGATGTAAAGATATCTTGAAAAATCTTCGTCATTCATAGTTCCGGTATTTTCTATGAAAACTTGATTTATATAAGGCATTGCATCTCTAGACCATTCTCCAATAGCATCAGGATTAATCGGAACTTCTCTTATTCTTAGTAATTTTGTTTCAGATGTATTTAAAATACCTTCAATGATTTCTAAAATTTTTGCTCTTAAATCTTCTTCTGAGGGCAAAAATACTATTCCTGTTGCATATTTCCCTGAATCAGGAAGTTCAATACTTAAATTTTTGAATTCATTTCTTATAAATTTATCTGGTATTTGAATCGTTATACCAGCTCCATCTCCTGTTTCAGGATCACATCCGCATGCTCCTCTGTGTTCTAAATTAACAAGTACTTCTAATGCATTTTTTACTATAGAGTTAGATTTATTGCCTTTGATGTTAGCGACTACACCAACACCACATGCATCCTTATCCATATGGTAGGTGCACAATCCTTCTTCAGTAAGTCTATTTAAATTTTCTAATTTTTTTATTCTTTGACTCATATTAAAAAAAAATAATCCAGGCAAGTAGATTATCTTAAATCCGTTACATAAATGTTAATTTTTCTATTTCTGAGTTACAAATTCTGCTTATCTACAGAAATTTCATATAATATTTTCTTTCGTAATCTGTAACCACAGAATGATGTTCAATCCACTCTTTTTCTTTATTCTCTAATATACTATTATAAGCTTCATTCCCTATTGCGTCTTTTAAAAAATTGCTATTTTCAGAAACTTTGATTGCTTCATAGAGACTAGATGGGATGTTAGATTTCCATTTTTTTTCAATTTTTAAATCATTTTTAATTCCAAATAGGCCTGCATGTAGTATTGCTGAAAATGTTAGGTAAGGATTGCAAGCTGAATCGGGAAGCCTAAATTCAATCCTAGCATTATGTTTATCTTCTTCATAAATATGCGGTATTCTAACAATATCAGACATGCTATTGGACAGATCTTTACCTGCTACAGGCGCTTCTAGGTTTGGCAGCAATCTTTTGTATGAATTTATCCATTGGTTTGTCAAAATGCTCATCTCCGCAGAAAATTCTAGAATCCCTGCCATAAAATTTTCTCCTAATTTTGAAAGGTTATTTTTAGTACTTTGAGAGTAAAAAATATTTTCATCACCTTGGTATAAAGATAGATACAAATGCAATCCATTTCCATTAAGGTTCTCAAACGGCCTAGGCATAAAAGTCGCAAACCCATGGTGGTTTAATGCAGTTTGTTTCACAACTAATCTTGTCGTTATAATTGAATCTGCCATTGTTAATGCATCCGTGTGCCTAAGTCCTATTTCATGTTGATTCATTGAAACTTCATGATGCGAAGATCTAACTGGAATCCCCATTTCTTCAAGGCTAAGTACACATTCTCTTCTAAAATTAGATCCTCTATTAACTACAGATCTCTGATCAAAATACCCAGCATCATCTTCATCTACAATGTTTTTTTCATTCCCTAGAAAATAAAATTCTACTTCTGGTGAGACATAAAATTTATAATCATTTTTGTTGGCTTGCACTAATTTTTTTTGCAAAACCTCCCTGCTATCAATTACTTTCTCATGATTACTCAATGAGTTTAGGTTACAAAAAAGTCTTGCCACTGTATTTTCATCAGATCTCCATGGAAGAATTTGCCATGTGTTTAAGTCAGGTGTTGCAATGGTATCTGATTCTTCTTGTCGAGCTAAACCTTCAATTGCTCCTCCATCAAATATAACACCTCTATCGATACAATCTTCTAAGTCTTCTACATTTATTGCAAAGCCCTTTAGTCTTCCTAGGATATCGCAAAACCACAATCTTACAAATTTTACGTTGTGTTCGCTTGCTTGCCTCAATATATATTCTTTAGTATCTGAATTTTTATTCATATTTCTATCCTATTTCTAGCTCATTGAATTTATAGCCAACATTCCATATAGTTTCTATGAAATTATATTTGTGATCTTCGATTTTTCTTCTTAGCCTTCTAACATGAACATCAACTGTTCTTGTTCCTCCATAGTAGTCATAATCCCAAATGTTTTTTAGTAAATTTTCTCTAGAAAAAACTCTTCCTGGATTTGAGGATAAAACTTTTAGTAATTCTAGTTCTTTAAATGTAAGGTCTATTTTTTTCCCCTCAAGAGTCACTAGGTATTTTTCTGTATCTATCTGTAGTAAGCCTTGATTTATTACTTTCTCTTCTTTGATATTTTCATTTTGTAAATTTGATTGATAGAAACATATGTAGATCCTTGTTAGAAGATCTTTCTCGGATATAGGCATAGTAATTATTTGACTAGAAAGATTTTTTTTATTGAAGAAATATGTCTCAAAAATTTTATGATCTTCAAAATGGTAAATCTTTGGGCAATTTAAATCTATTAACTTAGAATAATTTTCTGAAAATGATGAAGGGAGATTAATAATGCATAAACTGCTGGTATTTTGATTTGAAGAAATTTCATAAATAGAATCTGATTTTTTGGTATTAACTAATGGATGGTTATTTGTCTTTAACTCAAGTGAAATTTTTTCATTGTTTTCATTTATATCAAAATCTTCAACTGAAATAATATTAAAATCTTCAGGAGAATCTACTAATAATTTAATTAGATAGTCTTCTGACCTAAGATTAAAACCAAATAAGATTATATTTTTGTACATTTTTATATTATTTTTTAGTGATAATAATGATTTTATAATGAAATTTTCCATCAGAAAAATGTTTTTTTTCAAAATTCTCTACAAATTTAACCTTTTTTCATTGACGTTTCATGCAGAAAATTCGTATACTAGTAGTTTGTGGTATCAATTAGCATTTAAATTTAAATGTCTAATTTGTGAATAACTAAAAAAATATATGCATAAAAAGGAAACTATATGCCTACGGTCAATCAACTAATAAAGAAACCTAGAACAAGCGGTAGAAAAAAAGCTAAAGCTCCTGCCCTTAGATTTCGTTATAATTCTTTAACTAAGAAGATGACCAATGATAAGTTTGGAAGCCCTCAAAAAAGAGGTGTTTGCTTACAAGTAAGAACAGTTACTCCTAAGAAGCCTAACTCAGCTCTAAGAAAAGTCGCAAGAGTCAAGCTTACTAATGGTATGGAAGTAACAGCATATATTCCAGGAGAAGGCCATAATTTACAAGAGCACTCTGTGGTCCTGATAAGAGGTGGTAGGGTGAGAGATCTACCTGGTGTTAGATATCATATCGTAAGAGGAGCTCTGGATACTTCTGGTGTAGAAGGTAGAAAACGAGGAAGAAGTAAATACGGAGCTATCAAGGATCAAGGCTAATTCAAGATATATAAAGGTAAATCATGTCCCGAAGAAGAAAATCAATAATAAGAAAAATCAATCCTGATCCAAAGTATGGAAGTACTGATTTATCAAAATTTATAAATAGATTGATGATAGGTGGGAAAAAATCTGTTGCAAGAAAAGCAGTTTATAACGCGATTGATAAACTAGAAAAAGAAATCAAGAGGCCTGGAATAGAGCTTTTTGATGAGGCAATGAAAAATACTATGCCAACCTTAGAAGTAAAGCCAAGAAGAGTAGGTGGAGCCACATATCAAGTTCCAGTTGAAATCAGGCCAAAAAGAAGAGTTGCTCTTGCACATCGATGGGTTGTAGAAGCTGCTAGGTCTAACAAAGGCCAGTCAATAGAAGATTCATTATATACAGAATTTTTAAACGCAGTTAATAATACTGGAAATGCAATAAAGAAAAAAGAAGATTCTCACAGAATGGCAGAGGCCAATAGAGCTTTTGCACATTATAGGTGGTAGAAGGAAAATTATGGCAGAACAAGATTTATCAAAAACAAGAAATATTGGATTTATAGCGCACATTGATGCAGGTAAAACAACAGTGACTGAAAGAGTACTGTATTTTACCGGAGAGACTTATAAAATTGGTGATATCGATGATGGTACTACAGTGATGGACTTTATGTCTCTTGAGCGAGAAAGAGGTATTACAATCGGATCAGCTGCAACAAATGCATCTTGGAGAAATCATCAAGTTAATATTATTGATACACCAGGTCACGTAGACTTTACAGCTGAAGTTCAAAGGTCTTTGAGAGTTTTAGATGGAGGGGTTGTTGTTTTGGAATCTGTTTCAGGTGTCCAGCCTCAATCTGAAACTGTCTGGAGACAAGCAAATGACTATAAAGTTCCAAGAATGATCTTTGTAAACAAGATGGATCGCTTAGGTGCAGATTTTTACAATGCAGTTCAAACTGTACATGATAGGCTCGGAGCCAATGCTGTCCCTCTTCAAATACCTATGGGGGCTGAATCTTCATTTTTAGGTATGATTGATTTGATTGAAAGAAAAGCATTTGTATATGAATCAGAAGATGCTGTGCAGCATAAAGAAACAGATATCCCTGATGAATATAAGGAAGATGTAGAGAAATATAGGAATGAACTTATTGAAAAAATAGCTGAAACAGATGAAGCATTGATGGATAAATTTTTTGATGATCAAGAATTATCTGTAGATGAATTAAAAAAAGCACTTAGAAAAGCTGTTATTAATTTAGAAATTTTCCCTGTTCTATGTGGCTCAGCATTAAGGCATAGAGGTGTTCATCCACTTCTAGATGCTGTTATTGACTATCTGCCATCACCAATAGATGTCCCTTCTATAAAGGGAACAGATGTCTCAGATAACACTGTTGAAATAGAAAGAAAGCCAGCCTCATCAGATCCTTTCAGTGCTTTGGTGTTTAAGGTTGTTACAGACCAGCACGTTGGAAGATTAGTATATTTAAGAATTTATTCTGGTGTACTAGAATCAGGTGCAAATGTTTACAACTCGTCTACTAGATCTCGAGAAAGAGCTGGAAGATTGATGAAAATGCATGCAGATTCTAGAGAAGAGATAAAAGAAGCAAAAGCTGGAGAAATTGTTGCCGCTATTGGTTTGAAGGATGCAATTACAGGGCATACTCTTTGTGATCAATCAAATCCATTGTTGTTAGAATCTATTGATTTCCCTGATCCGGTGCTTTCAGTTGCTGTAGAGCCTAAAACAAGATCGGATCAAGATAAAATGGGTGAATCTTTAGCAAGGCTTGCAGGAGAAGATCCCACTCTTCAAACTTGGACTGATGAAGAATCAGGCCAGACAGTTCTAGCCGGTATGGGTGAATTACACCTAGATGTTATTGTTGAAAGACTGAAAAGAGAATTCGATGTTGATGCAATTCAAGGAGCTCCTAAAGTTGCTTACAGAGAAACTGTTACAAAAGCCTCTGAGAAACAAGGTAAATTCATAAGGCAATCAGGAGGTAAAGGCCAATACGGAGATTGTACATTAAGGCTTGAACCACTAGAGCCAGGATCAGGAATTCAGTTTGAATCTGAGATTACTGGTGCTACTCTGCCAACTGAATTTTACAAGCCAATTGAATCAGGTTTTAGGGAAGCTGCTACAAGCGGTGTTATAGCCGGGTATCCTGTTGTTGACGTTAAGGCTGTCTTAACTGATGGTTCGCATCACGATGTAGACTCGTCAGAAATGGCATTTAAAATTGCTGGTTCTATGGCATTTAAGGCTGCTATGACAAGCGGATCACCTTCTCTTTTAGAGCCAATTATGAAAATAGATATAGTTACTCCTGAAGAATTTTTAGGAGACTGTTTGGGGGACTTGAATTCAAGAAGAGCTCAGATACTAAGTATGGAGCAACAGTCAAATTCACAAAATATTACGGCATATGTTCCTCTAGGTGAAACATTTCAATATGCCACAACTTTAAGGTCATTGACTACTGGTAGAGCTAGTTTTTCAATGGAGCTTGATCACTATGCTAAAGTTCCTGCGCATATTGCTACAGAAATATCAGGAACTAAAGGAAAGGAAGACTAATGCCACCAACCCAAAAAATGAGAATAATACTCAAAGCTTTTGATCATAGAGTTCTTGACGTTTCAGCTCAACAAATTTTAGAAACGGCAGAAAGAACAGGGGCAAGAGTTGCAGGACCAGTTCCTATGCCAACAACCAAAAGAATGTTTACTGTGATAAGGTCTCCTCATGTTAACAAAGATTCTAGGGAGTATTTTGAATTAAGGACTCACAAGAGACTTATTGATATACTAGAACCTTCATCAAAAACAATTGATTCATTGACAAGTTTGAGTGTGCCCTCAGGTGTCGACATAGCAATTAAGCTTTAATAAAGGAATAAAGAGTAAATAATGAAAATAAATGGAATAATAGGTAAAAAACTTGGAATGTCATTGATATATGATGATGCTGGTAATGCTTTGCCTGTTACACTTGTTCAGGCGGGACCATGTACAGTCACTCAAGTAAAAACTGAATCTAAGGATGGATATGATTCAGTTCAAGTAGGATTTTCTGAGAGTAAGAGTGTTAATTCTCCTCAATCAGGTCATCAAAAGAGATCTGGAGGGCAGTTTTCTGTTCTGCAAGAATTTGGCTCAGAAGATTTTGACCAAATTGAAGTAGGTCAAAAAATTACTACTGAAATCTTTGAAGAAAATTCAAAGATAAAAGTAACTGGAACTTCTAAGGGTAGAGGTTTTTCAGGTGGTGTAAGAAGATATAATTTCAAGGGTGGTCCTAAAACTCATGGACAGTCTGATAGGCACAGAGCTGTTGGTTCTATTGGTGCTGGTTCGTCTCCAGGTAGAGTTTGGCCAGGAACTAGAATGCCTGGTAGGTATGGCAATGAAAAAAAGACAGTAACAGGATTGTCTGTTGCTAAAATTGATAATGATAACAATATTTTGGTTATAAAAGGTGCTGTGCCTGGGCCAAATGGTTCAACAGTTAGAATCGAAATACAGAAATAGAAATGGGAAAATTTTGGAAATTGAAGTAAAAAATAATTTAGGAAAAAACTTGAAATCTTTGAATCTAGACCCAAGTATTTGGGGGCAAGATTACAACTCTGATTTATTGCATCAGTCAATTCATGTATATTTAGCTAATCAAAGACAATGGACAAAAGGGACTCAAACTAGGGCTCAAGTAAGTTATGCAGGTCAAAAACTAAGACCTCAAAAAGGTAGTGGTAGAGCAAGAATTGGTTCTAAAAGATCTCCAATCATGGTTGGAGGTGGAGTAGCTCACGGGCCTCACCCAAAGAATATCAGAAAATCATTGAACAAGAAAATGAAATCAAAGGCACTTAAGATTGCTCTTTCAGCAAAATTGAAAGATTCAGAGGTTTTTATAATTGAAAAATCTCCTGTATCAGACACTCCTTCAACCAAAAATGTTATCGATTGTATAAAATCACTAGAACTCAATGGGACCGTACTTTTTGTTACGAAAGAAAATAATAATGTTCTCAAAAAGTCTTGTGAAAATATACAGAACACAGAAATTATTGAAGCATCTTTGCTGAATGTATATCAACTACTTAAGCCTAAAAACGTAATTATTGAGCTTGATGCTGTTGAAAAAATACAATCGCTTTGGGGTGATCCAAACTTTGATACAAAGAAAGCTCCTGCAAAGAAACCAGCAGCAAAGAAGCCTGCTGCAAAGAATCCAGCTGCAAAGAAAGCTCCTGCAAAGAAGCCAGCAGCAAAGAAAGCTCCTGCTAAATCAGCTAGAAAGACCGTAAAAGAAGATGTATAACGAAGAAATTTTAATATCACCTATAATAACCGAGAAAAGCTCATTGTTACAAGAGAGCAATAAATATGTATTCAAGGTACACAAAAATTCTAATAAAATTCAAATTAAGAATGCTATTGAAGAGGTTTTTGATGTAACGGTCGAGAGTGTAAATGTAATTAAGGTCAAGGGAAAAAATAAGACTTATGGAAGAAATAGAGTTTTGACACCAGCTTGGAAAAAAGCATTGGTTACTTTAAAACTGGGTGATTCTATAACTCTTTACGAGGGAGCATAAAAAATGGGAACAAAAAAATTAAAACCTACTACCGCAGGAAGACGAGATGCTGTAGTTGATGATTTTTCAGATATAACTACGAGTGTTCCTTATAAATCACTCTTAGCCCCTCTTACCAAAAAAGGTGGAAGAAATAACAAAGGAAGAATCACTGTTCGTCACAGAGGTGGTGGTCATAAAAGAAGATATAGGATGTTAGATTTCATGAGATCTAAGCTTGGAAAAGCTGTAATTGAATCGATAGAATATGATCCAAACAGATCAGCAAGAATCTCTTTGATTAGATATGAAGATGGTACAAGGAAATATATACTTACTCCAAATAATGCAAAGCTTGGGGATTCTGTAGAAAACGGCGAAAATGCTGACAATACAATAGGAAATACAAAAAAACTTGGATCACTTCAAACTGGTTCTACTGTTCATAACATAGAGCTCTCTCCTGGTAAGGGAGGAGTTATGGTGAAATCAGCAGGTACATCAGCCCAAGTAATGGCACATGAATCCGGATATACTTTGCTAAGATTACCGTCTGGTGAAATGAGAAGAGTTTTGAGTAATTGTTCTGCAACAATAGGACAAGTGTCAAATCCTGATAACAAAAATAAAAAGCTTGGAAGAGCTGGAACATCACGAAGACTTGGAAGACGACCATCAGTAAGAGGGTCTGCTATGTCACCTAATGCTCATCCGCATGGTGGAGGAGAAGGAAGAGCTGGGGTAGGTATGTCTCACCCAAAAACTCCTTGGGGTAAACCTGCATTAGGTAAGAGAACTAGAAGAAACAAAAAAACAGATAAAATGGTTTTAAGAAGAAGGTACGATAGATAATATGTCAAGATCTATAAAAAAGGGTCCATATGTTGACCCTAAGCTTTTGAAAAAAGTTGAAAAAATAAAAGAATCTGGAAGTAGAGAGCCTATAAAGACTTGGTCTAGGTCATCTATGATAATGCCAGAAATGGTAGGTGTAACATTTGCGGTACATGATGGTAGAAAATTTGTACCAGTTTTTGTTAGTGAAAATATGGTTGGTCATAGGTTGGGAGAATTTTCTCCTACTCGGACTTACAGAGGGCATGCAAGGGGTAATTAATGGCAATTTCTAGAAATAAGAATATTGGATATTCCGCTTATAAGGTAAGGCGTGTAATTGATCTGATTAGGTCAAGGCCAGTTTCTGATGCCAAAATTCAATTAGATTTGCTAGGATCTCCGGTTGCATTAGAAATTCTTAAAATATTAAATTCCGCTATAGCAAATGCAGTTAATAAAGATTCTGCTAATGAGGATGATTTAATTGTTACACGAGTATTTGCTGATGCTGGTCCAAGTATGAAGAGATTTAAGCCAAAGGCAAGAGGAAGAGCGGGGGCATTTGATAGGCCTTCATCACACATAACAATAGAAGTAAATTCAGAGGAAGTATAAATGGGACAAAAGACACATCCGACAGGTTTTCGATTAGGTGGAGTTATTGATTGGCAATCTCAATGGTATGCTAATAATGGGAAATCGTACTCAACTCTTCTTAATGAAGATAGATATATTAGAGATGTTATAAAAAAAGAATTAGGTGAAAACGGTGCTATTTCTAAAATTGAAATAGAAAGAGGCTCACAAGATATTTCTGTAACTGTTTATACAGCTAGGCCTGGAATTATAATTGGTAGAGGTGGTACTAGAGTAGAGGAATTAAAAAAGTTCCTTGAAGATAAAACCAGTAACACTGTTCGATTAAACATAAATGAAATTAGAGTACCTGAATTAGTTGCAAAACTTGTTGGTGAATCCATAGCAGAGCAATTGGAAAGAAGAGTTGCTTTCAGAAGAGCAGTAAATACTGCTATGCAAAGAACAATGCAGGTAGGAGCCGGGGGTATAAAGGTTGTTATCTCTGGAAGACTAGCAGGCGCAGATATTGCAAGGACAGAAAAATATATGCAAGGAAGAGTACCTCTTCATACTCTAAGAGCTGATATAGATTATGAAATAAGTGAAGCAAATACTACGTATGGGGTTATAGGAATAAAGGTTTGGATTTACAAAGGAGACATTATCCCTACGCCTGAAAATCTACTAGCTATAAAGACAGCTAGAATTGGTAGAAATGACCAGCAAAATCAAAATACTCAAGCAAACCCCGAAGGATAGATTTAATGTTACAGCCAAGTAGAACAAAATTTAGAAAACAGCAAAGAGGTAAAATGAGAGGAATGGCTCTTAGGGGTTCAACCATTTCTAATGGTGACTTTGCTCTGAAAGCTCAAGAATCTTCTTGGATTTCTGCACGCCAAATTGAAGCAGCAAGAAGAGCTATTACAGGACACGTTAAAAGAGGGGGGCAAATTTGGATTAGAGTGTTCCCAGATAAACCTGTTAGTGCAAGACCTGCTGAAACAAGAATGGGTGGAGGTAAGGGAGCTGTAGATAGATGGGTATCTGTTGTAAAAAAAGGTAGAATTCTATTTGAAATAGCAGATGTTCCTGAAGATATAGCAAGAGAAGCACTCACAAGAGCAGGTCATAAGCTACCTATTTCAACAAAAATAATTTCGAGAGAAGAATTGGCATTTTAAATGAATATAGAAGATATAAGAAAATTAGATAATGAAGAATTGATTAAGGAAAAGGAATCAATACTTAAGTCAATAATGGAAAATAGATTCAAGCATAAATCAATGCAATTGAGTGATACTAGTTTGATTGCAAAATTGAGAAAAGATAAAGCTAGAATTTCTACTGTTATAAATGAACGAAAGATAATTGCTCAACTAGAAAACGATGAGAAAGATAAACAAGATGGATAGAAAAAAAACAAGAAGAATTGGAAAAGTGATATCCAACACACCTGAAAAAACTATTATAGTTGGTGTTTCATGGTCTCAAAAAGATAGATTGTATAAAAAATCTACTAGAAGGCTAACTAAGTTAGTTGCCCATGACCCAAAGGAAGAAGCAAAGGTAGGAGACAGTGTAGTTGTTGAATTTTCTAAACCTATTTCTAAGACAAAAAAATGGAAATTAGTTGAGGTGATAGCTTAAAAATGATACAAAGAGAAACACGATTAAGAGTTGCTGATAATTCTGGTGCAAGAGAAGTTCTCTGCATAAATATTAACGGTAATAGTCATACAAAATTTGCAGGTATAGGAGACATTATTACATGTGCTGTAAAAGATGCTCAACCTGGTGGGACTGTAAAAATGCACCAAGTAGTCAATGCAGTGATTGTTAGGACAAAAAAAGAATTAAGAAGGAATGATGGTTCATACATTAGATTTGATGAAAATGCATGTGTGATCATAGGTGAAGACAATAACCCAAGAGGAACTAGAATATTTGGCCCTGTTGCAAGAGAACTTAGAGATAAGCAGTTCATGAGAGTTGTCTCTTTAGCTCCGGAGGTAATATAAAAATGAGTAATAAATTTAAGATTAAAAAAGGTGATGAAGTTTTGGTTATTGCTGGTAAAGATAAAGGTAAAAAAGGCAGCGTGATAAGCGTTGATAAAAAGAATTCTCGTATAATTGTTGAGGGTGTAAATATTTCAAAAAAACATATTAAAAATACACCAAATGTAACCCAGTCAGGAATTGTAGATAAAGAATCACCTATAAATATTTCAAACGTGTTATTCATAGATCCTGAGAGTTCACAATCAGGTAGAGTATCATACGAAAAACTTGATACAGGTAAATATAACAGAATAGTAAGAAAGTCTAAGAAATAGATACGGAGAGTTATTTGACTACGAAACAAACAGAAAATTCGAATATAGAAAAATTACAACCTAGGTTGAAAGCTAAGTTTAATGAAGAGATTGTTCCTCAGATGATGAGTGAATTTAAATTTACGAATAAACTTAGAGTTCCTCGAGTTACTAAAGTTGTTGTAAACGTAGGATTAGGAGAAGCTCTAACATCTTCTAATGTTGTTCAAGTTGTTGCTCGAGATCTACAGTTGATAACGGGTCAAAAACCTATTGAAAGAAAAGCAAAGAAATCTATCGCAAACTTTAAATTACGAGATGGCCAAGTTATTGGTCTTTCTGTAACTTTGAGGTCTAATAATATGTGGTTTTTTTTAGATAAACTTTTCAACGTTTCATTACCTAGAGTAAGAGACTTTAGAGGTGTTTCTAAAAAATCATTTGATGGAAATGGTAATTATTCACTAGGATTGCAAGAACAAGTGATTTTCCCAGAGATTGATTACAATGAAATTGATAAACTAAGAGGCATGCAAATAAATATAGTAACAACTTCCAATAGTGATGATGAAACTAAGAAGTTATTAGAATTACTAGGAATGCCTTTTGAAGGGAATTAAGGAGTACTAATTGGCTAAGAAATCCGCAATTGCAAGAAATAATAAAAGAATAAGAATGGTAGAAAAATATTCTTCGATTCGAAACGAACTTAAAGAAATTGCTAATTCTTCAAAAGCAACTTTTGAGGAAAAAATGGAAGCAAGAAAAAAATTAGATATGCTACCTAAGAATTCTAGCCCTGTAAGAGTTAGGAATAGATGCCAAAAAACTGGAAGGCCACGAGGTTACATGAGATTTTTTGGACTAAGTAGAATCTCAATGAGAGATTTGGCTCTAAGAGGCCATTTGCCAGGAATAAGAAAAGGAAGTTTATAGAGGTTGCTGTGACAATAGAAGATCAAATATCAGATATGATAACTAGAATTAGAAATTCTGTAATGGTGAAACATGAAAGAGTTTCTATTGGAAAATCTAAGCTAAATCAAAAGATTTTGGAAGTATTAAACAAAGAAGGTTTTATATCAGAATTTTCAGAAGATGATTCTGAAAAGTTTTCTAATTTATCTGTGAAGCTAAAATACTTTGAAGATGGTTCTTCAGCTATCACAGGATTAAAAAGAGTCTCAAAACCAGGCCTAAAGATTTATGTTAAAAAAGATGAAATCCCAACATATTTTTCTGGTATGGGTGTTGCAATTATTTCTACTGCAAAGGGAATAATGACAGGAGTTGAAGCTAAGAAAAACTCTCTTGGAGGGGAACTTTTATTTTATGTATGGTAAGAGGAAATTATGAGTAGAATTGGAAATAAACCCATCCAGATACCGTCTGGAGTAGACATTAATATAGATAAAGACAAGGTTTCTGTTAAGGGACCCAAAGGTCAGCTTGAACAAAAAATTTCAAATCAGAATATTTCATTTGATTTATCTGATGAGAGTCTAGCTATTTCTAGAAATAATGAAGATATTGAAACGAAGTCTCTTCATGGATTATACAGAGCTCTTATATCAAACATGGTAATTGGAGTTACTGATGGTTTTTCTAAAAAATTAGAATTGATAGGAACTGGTTATCGTGCCCAACTTAAGGGTAAGTCTTTAGAACTTAGTTTAGGTTTTTCTCATTCAATTACGGTGGATCCAATTGGTGAGAATAAATTTTCTGTAGAAGATCAAACTTTATTGACTATAGAAGGTACTGATAAAGAACATGTTGGCAGGCAAGCTGCAAAAATAAGAATACTCAGAAAGCCTAATCCTTATACAGGAAAAGGTATAAAGTATGATTACGAAGTTATAAGAAGAAAATCTGGTAAAGCGGCTGTAGGGTCAGGAGAATAATAATGAAATTTTCAAGAAAAACTAGGTCTTTAGGTAGAAACAAAAGACATTTGAGGGTTAGAAAAAGAATTTCTGGTACAAATGAAAGGCCAAGAGTTTCATTGTATAGATCAAATAAAAATATATATCTTCAATTAATTGATGATTCAAAAGGTGTAACTCTAACTTCTCTATCTAGCCTAAAGTCTGAATCAAATTCAGTAAACAAAGATATATCAAAGAAAATGGGTATTGAATTTGGAGAAAAGATTTCAAAACTTGGATTTAAAAAGGTTGTGTTTGATAGAGGTGGAAATCTTTACCACGGTAAAGTTGCAGCTGTAGCAGACGGAATCAGAGAATCTGGAATAGAGGTATAAAATGACAACTGATAATAAACCTGAGAACAAAACTCAAGATAGAAATAACCAAAATAGAAATAACCAAAATAGAAATAATCAAAATAGACGAAACTCTCGGAATAGAAGAAATAGAGATAATGATGAATTTTCTTTCGTAGAAAATGTAATAAAGATCAGAAGAGTTTCAAAAACTGTAAAAGGTGGAAGAAATCTATCATTTAATGCAATGGTTGCAGTTGGTGACGGAGCAGGAAGAGTTGGAGTAGCATTAGCTAGTGCTACTGCTGTCCCAGATGCTGTACAAAGAGCCGTAAAATATGCTAAAGAAAAAATGATAAATGTAAACCTAAGTAATACAACATTACCGCATGAATCTTTCAAAAAATTTGGATCCTCAAAGGTAATGCTAAAGCCAGCAGCTCCTGGAACAGGACTAATAGCTGGAGGTGGAGTAAGGGCTGTTTTGGAAGCCGTAGGTGTAAAGGATGTTGTATCTAAAACATTTGGTTCTACAAATGCTATAAATGTTGTTTATGCAACTATGGAAGCTTTGAAAGAAATGAAAAACCCTAAAAAAGAAATAAGCAAACGAAGAGCATAAAATGAAAAAAGTTATAATTTTTCAAAGAAAAAGTAAAATAGGAGCTTCTCCTGCTCAAAGAGATACACTAAGAGCTTTAGGTCTTAGAAAAATTGGATCTAGAGTTGAAAAAGAATTATCTCCACAAATTGAAGGAATGATCAAAAAAGTTGATCACTTAATTACAACTGAAGAAGCAAAATAGATAGGTGAAAATATGCCTCAATTACATGATATAAAAAGAAAAAATAAAAATACCCCTAAAAGTAACCAAGTTGGAAGAGGTAATGGGTCAAAAGGAACATATTCTGGTAGAGGTCTAAAAGGTCAGCTTTCAAGAAGTGGAGGAAACCTTAATCCTACTTTTGAGGGAGGACAATTAAGGCTAGTAAAGAAATTACCCCATATGAGAGGTTTTACTAATGTTTTCAAAAAAGATTATGTAGCCTTAAATATTTCAGATCTTATTAATATCTTTGATCAAGATTCTGTTACTATCGAAGATTTCAAGAAAAAAGGTGTTATAAAAAATAAACAAATGATTAAGGTTCTAGGTAGTGGCGATGTCTCAAAATCTTTGAATTTAGAAGTTCACGCTATTTCATCTTCTGCTAAATCCAAAATAGAAAAAGCTGGTGGAGCAGTTAAGGTAATAGAATAATGTCAACTACAGCACAATCAAATAGACCTGCTCTTATTCAAGCTATTATTGATGCATTCAATATATCTGACTTAAGAACAAGAATTTTATTTACCTTGCTTATACTTGTTATTTTTAGATTTTTTGCCCACGTACCAGTTCCAGGAGTAGATAAGGAAGCATTACAGTCTGCTTTCGACGCTAATCCTTTGTTAGGTTTCATTGATATTTTTTCAGGTGGAGCTTTAAGAAATTTATCTATTGCAGCTTTGGGTGTTTATCCTTATATTACTGCATCTATAATAATACAAATTCTGACGCCACTTCTACCTCAACTTAAAGAGTTGGCTCAAGAAGGAGAAGCAGGACGAAAGGCTATTAACCGATATACTCATTACTTAACTGTCCCCTTGGCTTTTCTTCAAGGATATGGTCAAATTAACTTATTTTCAGGTGCTTTAGGGCAAGGAGCTCTTACAGGAATAGGTTTTGGAGGAGGGCAAACTCTCAATACTTTAGCAATTTTACTTTCTATGACTGCAGGTACAATGATTTTAGTATGGCTTGGAGAGTTGGTTACAGAAAAAGGAATTGGTAATGGTATTTCTCTAATTATATTTGCAGGAATAGTATCCACGTTTCCTTCTATTGGAGCAGAACTGTGGCTTCTAAGGGATCAACCTTTCCAAGTTGGGTTATTGATTGCGCTAATACTATTAATAGTATTTACGATAGTTATATTTACTGAAGCTCAAAGAAGGATTCCTGTTCAGTATGGAAGAAGTGTTTTTAGAGGAAATAGAATGTATAGATCTCAAGGATCATCTCACATTCCAATAAGAGTTAATTCTGCGGGTATGATTCCTTTGATATTTGCGTTTTCTATACTCGCCTTACCAGCTGTAGTTGCATCATATTTTGTTGATCCAGCTTCAGATTCTTTTGTTCCTCAATTAGCCCAATGGTTGACTGTTCAATTTGGACCTACAGGAACTCTATATTGGATTACAGTTTTTATACTTGTAGTTATATTTACTTTTTTCTATACCTTAGTTGTTCATAATCAACAAAATTTGGCTGAATCTCTTCAAAATAATAATGGTTTTATTCCGGGTATTAGGCCTGGACCTCCGACTAGAGATTATTTGATGAGAGTTATAATTCGAATAACATGGGGAGGAGCACTATTTTTGGGTACAATTGCCGTTATTCCATCTATAGCCTCTTTCGTTACTGGTCTTGAATCTACAACTAGTATCGTACAAAGTACAAGTCTATTAATAATGGTAGGTGTAGCGTTAGATACTATGAGACAATTAGAATCTCAGCTACTAATGAGAAATTATGAAGGATTTGTTAACTAGTAATGAACATTATACTTTTAGGGCCTCCTGGGTCTGGTAAAGGAACTCAATCTTACAAGTTAGTTGAAAAATATAAATTATCACACATCTCTACTGGCGATATTTTGCGTAATCAAATAGCCGATAAGACATCTTTGGGACTTGAGGCAAAAAAATATATGGATAAGGGTGACCTTGTACCCGATGATTTGATAATAGATATGGTTTCATCTACAACAAAAGATATCGATTCAATCCTACTAGATGGATTCCCAAGAACAATAAATCAAGCACTGTCCTTAGAAAAAGAAATGAATAACTTAGATAAAACAATTAATTATGTACTATACTTTGATGTACCATTTGATGATTTGATCGATAGATTATCTCAAAGAATATCTTGCAAAAATTGTTCTAAGACATTTTCTAAAAAAGACGATGAATATATTTGTGTTGAAGGATGCTTGAATCAAGAACTATATCAACGTGAAGATGATAAGCCTAGCTCTGTGGCAAAAAGAATGGAAACATACAAAGAATTAACTGAGCCTCTTCTTGAATTTTATGAAAAAAAAGGCCTACTAAATAAAATTAGTGCAAATTCTTCAATTTTAGAAGTGTCATTGGAAATTGACAAAATATTACAATAATGCTACTGTACAATTTGCTTTAATTAGATATATAATGTTAGTTTGTACATTAATTAATGGGAGATGCTTTAATAATTGCTTACTGAGGGGACCATTAAAACTCCAGAACAAATTACCTCAATGAGGGAAGCTGGAGACATAGTAGCTCGTGCTATGAAAAGTTGTGGTGAAAAACTTCAGTCTGGAGTTACAACTGAAGAGGTTGATAATTTTCTCAGAGAATATATTGAAAAAGAAGGTGCTAAGCCTGCTTTTCTTGGTTTGTATGGATTTCCTGCAACTGCATGTATATCTCTAAATGAAGAAATTGTTCACGGTATTCCAGGAAAACGTAAGTTATTAAAAGGTGATCTTATTTCTATTGATTGTGGTGCAATAGTTGGTGGCATGTACAGTGATCATGCAAGAACTTTTACAATTGAAGATTCAGATGATGAAGATAAAAATAAGCTCATATCAGTTGCCAAGAAAGCCCTAAGTATAGGGATTGAAAATTCTATACCGGGTAATAGGATAGGTATTCTGTCTAATGCAATTGAAGAGTATATTCTAAGCCAAGGATTTGAAGTGGTTAGAGAATATGTTGGGCATGGAATTGGGTCTCAACTGCATGAGCCTCCAAGCGTACCAAATTTCGGTAAGAAAAATGAAGGAGCTCTTCTGAGAGTAGGAATGGCAATAGCAATTGAACCTATGGTGACTCAAGGTAAATGGCAGACCAAGGTATTGGATGATAAATGGACTGTTGTTACCAAAGATGGAAAATTATCCTCGCATTATGAAGATACGATTTTAATAACAGAAGATGGTCCTGAAGTATTAACAAAGGTAAGTGAATAAATGGCTAAAAAAGAAGCAATAGAAGTAGAAGGCAAAGTTGAAGAAGCTCTTCCTAATACTACTTTCAAGGTTGAATTAGCCAATGGTCATGAAGTTTTGGCTCATGCGTCAGGAAAAATTAGAAAAAATTATATAAGGATATTACCAGGAGATAGAGTTCTAGTAGAACTTTCTCCTTACGATTTAACAAGAGGAAGAATAACATACAGATTCAAATAAAAATACTGTGAGAAAAATATGAAAAAAAGAGCATCCATAAAGAAACGAAGTGCCGACGATCAAATAATAAGAAGAAAAGGCAGAGTAAGAATAATTAATAAGAAAAACCCAAGATTTAAACAAGTTCAAGGATAAGCAAATGGCAATGTTAGCAGGAGTAAATGTACCTGATTCTCAAAGAGTTGAAATAGGATTGACTGCTATAAGCGGTATCGGTAGATCTACATCAAAAAAAATCATAACTGATGTTGGAATCAGCCTAAATACACGAGTTAAGGATCTTCAAGAAGATGAAATGGCTAGAATAAGAAGTGCTATTGAAAGATCTCAAATAAGAATTGAAGGAGACCTTAGGAGAGAAGTTCAACTGAACATTCGGAGGCTCGGAGATATAGGTAGTTATAGAGGCTTGAGGCATAAAAATGGTTTGCCAGCTAACGGACAACGAACAAAAACTAATGCAAGAACAAAAAAAGGCAAGAGAAGAACTATTGCTAATAAGAAGAAATTAACTCACTAGTATAGAAGGTTTAAATGGCTAGAAATAGAACAAGAAAAAAAGAAAAAGTTTTCGTGCCTCAGGGTAACGCTTACGTTAAAGCAACATTTAATAATACCATCATCACTATGACTGATAACAGTGGTAATGTTATTGCTCAAAGTAGTGCAGGTGCTAAAGGATTTAGAGGTTCAAGAAAATCTACTGCATTTGCTGCTCAAAAAGCAGGTGAAACAGCTGCTGAAACAGCTGTTGAGTTAGGGATGAAAACAGTTGACGTTTTTGTGAAAGGACCAGGTGCTGGTAGAGAAGCTGCTATTAGAGCAATTCAACATGCAGGCATTAGGGTTGTTTCAATTAAAGACGTAACTCCTGTTCCTCATAATGGATGCAGGCCTCCAAAGAAAAGAAGAGTATAAACATAACTTAGAACAGGAAATTTTATGGCTAGATATACAGGTCCAGTTAACAAAAAAATGAGATTTTTAGGTTTAGAAATTGCTAAAAAGCCTGGAAAAAATAGAATGTCTCCTAGAAGAAGGCTGTCACCTTATGGCCTCCAACTTAGAGAGAAGCAAAAAGCAAGATTTTTATACGGTATTCTTGAAAGACAGTTTAGAAATTATTATGACAAAGCATCTAATATTGAGGGTTCAACAGGTGATGAACTGCTTATATTACTAGAGAAAAGACTAGATAATGTGATGTTCAGAACAGGCATGTTCAATACACGAAGGCAATCAAGGCAAGCTGTAAATCATGGTCACTTTCTTGTAAATGATAAAAAGGTGAATATCCCTTCTTATGAAATTAAGCAAGGAGATAAAATAACTTGGAAAGAAAAATCCAAGAACTCAAGCTTGTTTCAAATAGCATCTGAAAATATTAAAAATAATCAATGTGCTAAATGGTTATCATTAGATAAATCAGCACTTTCTGTTCAAATAAACAATCTTCCAACTGCTTCTGACGCTGAGCTTGAGATTGATACTAGGCAAATAGTTGAATACTATTCAAGGAGGTAATTAATGTTAGAGAAACAATTTGGTTTATCACCAATTGACAATATTTCTGTGTCTGAACCTGAGGTTCCTGAACTTTCTATCAGAATGATAGAAGGAGGAGAAACATATGGTAAATTTATTGCAGAACCCCTTGATAAAGGATGGGGTGTCACACTGGGCAATCCTCTAAGAAGAGCTCTGCTTTCTGCACTTCCAGGAACAGCAATAAACTGGGTTAAGATAGAAGGTATTCAGCATGAGTACTCAACTCTCAAAGGAATGAGAGAAGAAGTTAATGAATTTTTGATGAATGCCAAGGGAATAAGATTAAGGTCATTATCTGATCGAACTGGTAGACTTCGACTTGAAGTTGATGGCGAAGGTGAAGTTAAGGCTGGAGATATAATGGCTACTGCAGATTTTGAAATAGTAAATCCTGGTCATCATTTAGCAACTTTAGATTCTCCTGATGCTCATCTTTCGGTTGAATTCAGCGTTGAACAAGGGCAAGGATATAGAAAAGCATCTGACGAATTTGATTCTAATATTGGAATTTTGCCAATAGACTCAATCTTTACTCCGATTAAAAAGGCTAATTTTTCAGTTCAGCCTACACGAGTTGGTCAAAGATCTGATTGGGAAAGGCTTACTTTAGAAATTTGGACTGATGGAACAATTGATCCTCAATCTGCTTTACAAAAAGCATCTGAAACACTGATGGATAGCTTTTACGTGTTTAGCAAATTTGATCAAGCTGCTGAAGAACAGAATCCTGCAGCTGGTCTTGGTATTAGTCCTGATATATACAATACTCCTGTTGAGACTTTAGATCTTTCTGCAAGAACATTAAATTGTTTGAAAAGAGCAGGAATAAACAGAGTTGGAGAAGTTATAGCGATGCCAGAAGGTGATTTACTGAAGATCAGAAATTTTGGAAGAAAATCATTAGATGAATTGTTTGATGTTTTGGCTGAAAGAAATATGCTTCCACAAACATAATTAGTTAGTTATATACGAGGATAAAATGAGACATAGATTATCTAAAAATAAATTAAGTAGACCATCCAATCAAAGAAAAGCTTTGCTAAGAAATTTAGTTTCTGATGCAATTATGCATGGAAGAATAAGAACTACTAAAGCTAAAGCAAAAGAAGCAAGACCAATACTAGAAAAGATGATCACGCTTTCAAAGACAAAAGATTTTAATTCAATTAGAAAAGTATCTGAATTTATTTTAAACAAAGATGTAGTTAATCATCTTTTTGATAATGTGTCAGGGAAATTTTCTGAAAGAAATGGTGGTTATTCAAGAATTGTACCTTTGGGAACAAGACAGGGAGACAATGCTGAAATAGCTATATTGGAATTAGTTGATTAATAAAAATAAGTGTAAAATAGAAACCTAGAAAAAAATAAAATGATTAATAAAATAAAACATTATTCTATAAAAGAAAAAAGTAATTCAGAAAATTGGGTACTTATTGATGCAGATGGTGAAACATTGGGACGTCTTGCTTCTAAAATTGCAATGATTTTGATGGGTAAAAATAAAGCAGGATATATTCCTAATGATATTACAGGTGATTTTGTTGTATTAATCAACTCTTCAAAAATTAAGGTTACAGGTAAAAAATATTCAGATAAGGAATATATAACCCATACGACTAGGCCTGGAAGTACCAAAGTAAAAAAATTCTCTACTCTTATTGAAAATAAGCCAGAATATATTATTACTAAAGCAGTCAAAGGTATGCTTCCTAAGAACAAATTGTCTGCAAGAATGTTGAAAAGATTAAAAATTTATTCAGGTAGTGAACACCCACATCAAGCACAACTTGATAACAAATAAAAGAGGTAAATAGTGACAACAAAAAAAACATATTACTACGGAACAGGTAAAAGAAAATCTGCTATTGCTAGAGTAAAAATATTTGATACTAATGGAAAAATCCAAGTTAATGGAAAATCTATTAAAGAGATTTTGCTTATGGATGATCTAGTGAATATTGCACTATTGCCTTTGAAAATTGTAGATAAGGAAAAAATTTCTGCTGAAATAAAACTTCATGGTGGTGGAGCGTCAGGCCAATCTGGGGCTATTTCACTAGGTATAGCAAGAGCATTATGTGAAATGGATAAAGAGCTAAGGCCTAAACTAAAATCTCATGGATTACTTACTAGAGACTCTAGAGTCAAAGAAAGTAAAAAGTACGGATTGAAGAAAGCTAGAAAAGCTCCTCAATATACTAAGAGATAGATAATATCCTAGGTTTTTTTGAAATATCATTTATCACCTCTACTTTTCTATTAACATAGAAACTTTGAGCTAAATTTTTTGATTCATCTTTAATATTTTCATCAATCTCAATAATAATTTGCAATGCCTTATTTTTGTTTATATTTTTTTCCCATTCAAAAATATTCTTGATTACACTAAGGCCGTCAACTCCCCCATTCAAGGCTGATTTTGGTTCTTTCAAAACTTCTTGTTGTAAACTAATTAATTTTTCTTCTTTTATATATGGAGGGTTACTTATAACGAAATCTATCTTATCTAATCCACAGTTTTCTATTTTATTACATTCAAAATTGATTAAAACATTTTGTAAATAAGCATTCTTTTTTGCTACCTCTATTGCTTCCTTGCTCTGATCTATAGAAAATAAATTACTTTCAGGATATTCTTTTTTGCATATTATAGGAATAATTCCGCTTCCTGTTCCTATGTCTAAAATGTTTTTATTTTTCATTGATTGTTTTTTATTTATTGAGAAGAAATATTCAATTACTTCTTCTGTTTCTTGTCTAGGAATTAGTACATTTTTGTTTATATAGAACTTTTTATTAAAAAAATATTTTTCATTGATTAAATAAGCTAAAGGATTCCCTTCTAATCTTTCCTTCAAGATTTTATATATTAAATCCTTCTCTTTATTAGATATTTCAAAATTGTTTTCAGTAATAACTTCTTTTTTGTCTATTCTTAGAGAATAAGAGATTATTGAAATTGCTTCAAATTGAGAATCTGGAATATTTTTAGAAATTAATTCTCTAATTATTTTTTTTTTGATTTCACCAATTGTGATCATTTAGAAGGGTTTTGTGACAACATTTTTTGAGCCTGTTCATTCTTCATTAATGGCTCAATAAGTTCATCAATCAATCCATCCATGAATTCAGATAAATTATGTACAGTTACGTTGATTCTATGATCTGTTATTCTACTTTGAGGATAATTATATGTTCTAACCTTTTCAGATCTTCCCCCAGAGCCAACTTGAGATTTTCTAGCTTTTGAGATTTCATCCTGTTGTTTTTGTAATTCTAGGTCCCATAGTTTAGACTTTAGAATTTCCATTGCTTGCATTTTATTTTGTAATTGAGATCTTTCATTTTGGCACGCAACAACTATCCCTGAAGGATTATGGGTTAATCTTATAGCAGTTGCGACTTTATTAACATTCTGACCTCCTGCTCCTCCAGAATGAAATACATCTGTTCTTATATCGTCATCTTTAATTTCTATATCAATTTCTTCTGATTTAGGTAATACGGCAACAGTTGCAGTGGATGTATGAATTCTGCCTTGAGATTCAGTTTTTGGAACTCTTTGTACTCTATGAACTCCACTCTCATGCTTTAGTTTGGAAAAAGTCCCCTCCCCTGAAATTTCAAGAACAACTTCCTTAATACCTCCAAATTCACTATAGTTAGAGCTCAGTATTTTTAATTTCCATTTATTATTTTCAGAATACCTTGTATACATTCTTAATAAATCATTTCCAAAAATAGCCGCCTCATCTCCACCTGTTCCAGCTCTAATTTCAACTATTGCATCAGCTTCGTCTGTAGCATCTTTAGGAATAAGTTCTTTGTTTAGTTCACTGAAAAGGCTCTCAAGGCTCTTACTTAAGGTTTCATTTTCTACTTTTGCTAACTCAGAAAATTCACTATCTTCTGAATCCATCATTTCTTTTGTATCTTCTAATTCCTTTGATGTTTTATTATACTCATCCCACAAAGAATTTATTTTTTCTAAATTTTTATATTCTTTAGAAAGTTTTTTCATTTCAGACTGATTAGAAACAATTTCTTGTTTAGTCATAAGGATTTCGATTTCTGCAAATCTGTTTTTTATTTCATCTAATCTCTTTAAAATCCAGTCTTCCATTTATACCTCAGAATTAATTAGGCTTTTGATTTTTTCCACATCATTATTCTTAATTTGTATTTGATCTTTTTTTGAATTTAGGAACTTTATTGTTAGTAAATCATTATTGATTTCATCTTTTCCTAAAATAATTGAAATCATTGCATTCATATTATTTGCAAATCTAAGTTGGCCTTTCATAGATCTTCTAGGAGCAATAATCGTTTTTAATTGATTATTTCTCAATAAATCAGAAAGTCCCTCTGCATTAATTCTAAAATTATCATCTAATACTACTATGACTATATCAATATTACTTTTCATATTAATATTAGCTTTTTTTAATTCATTAACAATTCTTTCAACACCCATTGCAAAACCCACAGCAGGTGTGTCAGGACCACCTAGGATTTTTATTAATGGATCATACCTTCCTCCACCTAAAATGACCCCTTGAGGTCCAGAAGAATCACTAACATATTCAAAAACAGTTTTATTATAATAATCTAACCCTCTTACTAATTTGTCATTTATTCTGAATTTGAAGTCTTCATCTGATTTACTTAATTCTTCTAAATTATTAATTACATTTTCATGATGAATTTTACTTTCATTTGATATGTAATCTAATGTTTTTGGAGCATCTTGTGATATTTTAATAGTTGTCTCTTCTTTTGAATCTAACAATCTTAATGGTGCTCTATCAAATCTAAGTTTATCTACTTTTGGTAGATCATTTAGATATTTTGAGAAATATTCTTTTAATTTGGAAGAATATAGTTCTCTGTCTTCTTTATTCCCCAATGAGTTAATATTTAGTTCAGTATTTGGAATTTTAAATCTCTTAATTATATTCCATGCTAATTTAATGACTTCAAAATCATTATCAAAAGAACCATCTCCAATACATTCAATTCCAAACTGATGAAATTGTCTATATCTTCCTGATTGAGGTCTTTCATAACGAAACATAGGGCCATAATAAAAGAGTCTTGATGGTAGAGTATCATTGTATAAACCATTTTCAATAAATGCTCTGCACACACCAGCCGTATTTTCAGGTCTTAGGCTTATATTTTCTCCACCTTTATCTGTGAAGGTATACATCTCTTTTTCAACGATATCAGTGTCTTCACCTACTGTTCTCTCAAAAATCTTTGAGTTCTCAAATATAGGTGTTTCTATATATCTATAACCAAATGATTTCGCTACCAAAAAACATTGTTCTTGAACATAGTTCCAAAGCACCTCGTCTTTTGGAAGAATATCTATTGTTCCTCTTTGAGCTTTGTATTCCAAGTTTACGAACCTAATCCAGACATCTGATAGCTTTTACCTTCTGTCTTAATAGTTGGGGCATAAATTAATGTTGCATCATGCATTGAAATAATATCTTCTGCTCCAATCATACCCATACATACTCTTAGTGCTCCAACTAAGTTTCTAGTTCCATCTGTTTTTGAAGATGGCCCAAACAATAATTCTTTTATACTATATTCTTGATTATTTACTATTCTTGTTCCTCTTGGAAGAGAGCCGTGAGGAGTTGCCATTCCCCAGTGATTACCTTTTGCTGGAGACTCAAAAGTTTTTGAAAAAGGAGAACCTATCATAACAGCATCAGCTCCTGCCACAAAGGATTTACATAATTCACCACCGGTTCTGATTCCTCCATCTGTAATTATAGAAACATACCTCCCTGTTAATTTATAGTAGTCATCTCTTGCGCTAGAAGTTTCTAAAGTCGCTGAAATCTGAGGAACTCCCACACCTAAAACTTCTCTACTTGTACATGCCGATCCAGGACCAACTCCAACTAAAATACCATGAACCCCTTGTTCCATTAATTCTCGAGTCACATTATAGGTAACTGTATTACCTACAATTACAGGTACATTTAAGGATTCAACTAATTTAGAAAGAATCAGACCTTCTAAACTTTTTGAATTGTGCCTTGCTGTTGTTACCGTTGATTGAACTACAACAGCATCACATCCTGCCTCAACTGCAATTGGTGCAAATCTTTTAGTAGACGCAGGAATAAATGATGCGAAGCATTTTCCACCTGAATCTTTGATTTTTTTCACTACTTCTCCGATCAGATTTTCTTTCATCGGAGCATTGTAAATTTTTTGAAGAAGAGTAGTTACATCTTTCTGAGGTGTTGATATGATTTCCTCATATATTTCCTCAGTATTTTCATATCTTACGTGTATTCCATCTAGGTTAATAACACCAGCTCCACCTAAGTTTGATAATTCTTTTGCAAAATTAGGATCTACTACACTATCCATCGCCGAAGCAAGTATAGGGACATCTAGTTGTAGTTCGCCTATTTTTGTTTTTGTTTCTACTAGCTCAGGATTAAGTGTTATTTCGCCTGGGACTATAGCTACATCATCGTATCCATAGGTCTGTTCTATTTTTTTCAAATTATTCTCCCATTAAGTTACTTAAATCCTGTTTTATCTGTTCTAGATAATTTTCATAAGTATTGTTTTGGTATTGTAATATTTTATTGGATATTTTTGATTCATACCATGAAAAATGTCCTTCTTCTTCTTGATATATTGCGTTATCCATACCAACTTCTAAAATATCAAAATAGTCTTTGACATATTTTTCTCCTGTGATTTGCCAAGTTTCTCCACCGCTTATATTAAACTTTTTATTATGGGATTCATTATTACCTACAGAATTACATATTGAGGTTACAACATCGTCTCTATGAACAAATTCAATTTGTTGATTTGGTAAAAAAGGCCATTCTGACGGTGGTTCTTGAAAAACAGGTATAGAAACTCCCGAAATTCTTAATATAGTCGTATTAATATTTGATTGCTCGACTAAAAATTCAGAATCATATTTAGTTTGAGCATAATTATCATCAGGATTTATAGAAGAGCTTATATCAATCAAATTATTTTCAAGATTTTTACCATATACACTTACAGATGAACTGAAAATAAGATGAATATCAGGATTTATTTTAGATATAAGTGATAATAGATTTTTTGTACCTTCAACATTAACTTTCTTAGCTAATTCAATATTTATATTTGCTGTGGGAGGCAATATAGCTGCTAGATGAATTACTGTATCAACATCTTTTATCGAATCTGAAACTGAATCATCATTTAAGTTTCCTTTATAAATTTTTGTCTTAGATGGCTCAAATCCTTCAAAATTAGCTTCAGGAAGATCAAAAATATGCACCAAATGGCCATTCTTTATTAGGGACTTAGAAACCAATCGTCCCATACTACCAGCTCCACCTGTGACTAAAACATTACTCACTATGTCAATACAGTTCCAGGAGCATCAGCTTTATCATCTATTTCTTGGATAACTGTTTCTATCTCATTCATATTATTTTCATTGGGGTCTGAAATCATTTTTTCAGTAGCTTTGAAAAGCTTATTTGCAGAAGGTAATCCTGCTAGAGATTGAAAAAAGAACTTGTCTTTTTGGACTTCAAGTCTACTTAATCCGTCATTGCATCTATCTGAGAAATCGGTATTACTAGATAGTTCCTTAATATTATTCATTGCCTTTTCAAGCAAATCTTGAGCTCTTCCCATTTTACTCTCCTAAATAATTATTTTTTAGTTTTAGAGTCTTTATTTCCTGCTTCATTTTTAGGAAGGAAGCTAGGATCGTCATCACCTGGATGCCATCCTCCATCTCCATGATATGCTGCATCTTGGTGAGAATGAGGGTCAACTGTTATATTGTCACCCTTCACTGCATCAATATCGACTTTATCTAATCTATTATAGCCTCTACCATCATGTTTATCGAAAGGAAATGGTTGGAACTTTTCAAACATTTTTGCAAATCTAACTTTAGTTGGTCTTGGGTCAGGAGGGAATGCAAATCTATCTCTACCTAGAGGTTGAGCATGAACTATTTCATGATCTCTGCTACCGAGCCCATTCACTACTGCAGTGTTTATAGTTGTCTGCTCACTAAGACCTTCTATTGCTCCTCCTCCTAAATCAAACTTTCTTTCACCAGGAGCATCAATACCCATTTCCTCAGCTAATGATCCTGGAGTCCCAGGTGCATGCATTGCTGCGTTAACACAAGCTTGATCAATGGCTACAGGATCTTTGGATGCGAATACTCCTAAATGAGGAACTAAAGGTAGATCAGAAAAGCCTGCACAATCACATTTTGGAGATACGTCCACAGCTACATTTATAAAGCCAATATTTTCTTTTCCAACTGCCTTTATAACTCCCAATGCAGCATCTGCAATTGCAATATCAGTCGCATCGAAGTTTGCCAAGTTTGGTTCAAATATACCTCTTGGATTCATCCAGCTACCACAACCTAAACAGTTTATACATTTTTCTCTTTCCCAAAGTAGCTTGTCATCATCAGTTACCTTAAATAATCCTAATGGGCAACAATTTTCTAATAATTCCCAATCAGGATCAGCTTCTTTCCCTTTAAAGTTTTCTGGATGGAATACAGTCGAGTCTCCTATGCCGTACTCAGGATGACGACCCATATGAACATTGAATTTTCCTCTTTTTGATTGGCAACCAATACCTAGATTTTTCAAGGCTCCTCCAATCACACCCATACCATGTCCTTTAAAATGTGTTAGGACTATTACTTTATCTGCAGCTGCAATAGCTTGAGCTATGTATGCTTCTTTCAATAAGTATCCTTCAGGAACATCAACCCTATAATCACTTGTTCCAACATATCCATCTGCTGATAAAAAAGGGCAACCTAATGTTGCAGATGAAAAACCATTTCTTTCCGCAGTTTCTATAAGATCAAGCTCTGTAACCCTTGATCCCCACGTACCATATGTTTGGGTAGTTGTGTCACACGCAAAAGGTCTTCCGCCTAGTTCTTTTATTTTGTCTGCAATTGCTCTTACATAGGCTGGTCTTATGTATGCACTGGATCCTAACTCACCACAATGCATCTTAATGGCTACTACATCTCCCTTATTTATCATATTGTCAAAACCTGCAGCTTCGAAAACTGTCACAGTCTTGTTTATTAGGCTAGTGTCAGGGGATTCACTCCTAGCATCCATAAAATATACTTTAGGTTTTTCCATCTTAATCCTCTTCTTATCAGTTACTGAAATCTATAATAAACTCCTGATTTATTATATAAATTTCTATATATGTATCATAATCCTTTTGAAATAACATCCAAAATACAACTTTATTGAATGAAATAATTAAAAAAATTCGCTAATATTCTGCTAAATGATTACAAAAATTTCTAATTTAGAAGATAGATTGAAAAAAACACTTTTTGAAATGAAAAGTGTTATAGTTGCATATTCTGGTGGAGTGGATTCCTCTTATTTAATGGATGTAGCTAACGAAACCTTGGGCAAAAAAGCATTAGCAGTTATGTCATTTTCTCCTAGTGTTGCACAAGATGATAGAAATGATGCAATAAAGTTAGCCAATTCCAAAGGTTGGAACTATAAAATAGTTGAAACCAAAGAGATGGAAGATGAAAATTATGTGAAAAATGATACTAACAGGTGCTTTTTTTGTAAAAATGAACTTTATAGTACCCTAGTTGATATTTCTGAGGAATTGAATTTTGAGTGGGTGGTTAATGGATCTAATTTAGATGACAAAGGTGACTATCGCCCAGGTATGAAAGCTGCTAATCTTCATAAAGTCAGATCACCATTAATAGAAAATGAATTCACTAAAAAAGATATAAGAAAATTTGCAAGTAAAAGAAATTTAGAAACCTGGGATCGTCCAGCATCTCCTTGCCTATCATCGAGGCTTCCATATGGAACAAAAGTAACAGTAGAGGCTCTACTTATGGTATCTAACTCAGAAAAATATTTAAGAAAATTAGGATTTAAGATTGTC
>Ga0208130_1000048_pt1 | contig 62417 bp, 61 predicted proteins | sample ETNtaG_31_FD_185771 | JGI IMG/M metagenome (GOLD analysis project Ga0208130, IMG submission 185771) | Marine microbial and viral communities from oxygen minimum zone, Eastern Pacific Ocean - ETNP201310SV78 (SPAdes) (version 2) | ecosystem: Environmental > Aquatic > Marine > Oceanic ... | reverse complement strand
ATCATGATTATTATGAAATGGCACTAAAACGTTATTTATTATTGAAATACAAATCTTCAAGAGAAGTATTAGAAGAAATATATTTGGAAAATATAAACTCAAGTGTTATGAGTAAAGAATTAAGAAAACTAATTAGAAAAATACTAGATGATTATGAAAATAAAAAAATAGGAGTATAAAAATGTAGTACTGACCATTAATTCGTATTCAAAAATGGTGCGGATGAAGAGAACTTTAATTTATACTAAATTTATACTTAGACCTTCTTAAATTTTCTTATACTTATAATGATATAAAAATGTCATACTACTTATTTTATGAAATGATTTCCATATTATATAAATACCCATATTATATAAATAAGAATAAATAATGGAGACGTTATGTTAAAACCACAACAAAATAATCATAGAGATAAAATTTCTTTAGATGGAATTTGGAAATTTAAGATAGATCCAGAAAATATCGGGATTCAAAATAACTGGCATCTAGGACTCTCGAGTTATAAACAAATTGCTGTTCCCTCAAGCTGGAATGAAATAGATTCCGAACTTTCTGACTACATAGGTGTCGGTTGGTATCAATCTGAATTTTATATATCTAGATTATGGGAACAAAAAAATATTTATATACGTTTTGCATCTGTTACTTATCATTGCACATTATGGATAAATGGACAACTTGTTGGAACTCATGATGGAGGACATTTACCTTTTGAATTCAATGTATCTGAATTTTTACAAAAAGATGATGCTAATAAAATTGTAGTAAGAGTTGAAAATGAGCTAAGCCCACTAAGAGTTCCTCCAGGTAATGTAGATACAGGATCTCTAAGTATCTTTATGAACAATATACCTCGCACAAATTATGATTTCTTTCCTTATGCAGGAATTGATAGAACTGTTAGTCTTTTTACTCTTCCATCTGAACATATATCTGACATTACAGTAAACACAAATATAAAGAATAATGTTGGATTAGTAGATGTAATTGTCAATACTAATATTGATGATTCTTCAGTATATGCAGTTTTAGATGATGGAGACAAAACTTATAAATCAGAAATATCAAATGATAATTCACTTCTTATAAGTGTAGATAATCCAAGCCTTTGGTCTGTAAAGGATCCTCATTTGTATAATCTTAAGATTTTTTTAGAAAATGAAAATTCTATAATTGACACTTATGAATTAAAAATTGGAATACGAACTATAGAAGTTAAAGGAGATCAAATTTACTTAAACGGAGAAAAAATTGAATTCAAAGGATTTGGAAGGCATGAAGAATCACCAATAACAGGAAGAGCTCAAAATTTACCTCAATCTATAATGGATCACAATCTATTAAAATGGATTGGAGCTAATTCTTACAGAACTGCTCACTATCCATATTCTGAAGAAGATATTGAGTTGGCTGATGCTAATGGATTTCTAGTTATAAATGAAATCCCAGCTGTTGGGCTATTTTTTGATGATATAAAGGAAAATATAGATATACGATTGGAATTATGTAGAAAACAAATTCACACTCTTATAAATAGAGATAAAAATCATCCTTCTGTAGTTATGTGGAGTGTAGCAAATGAACCTTTTCCATTAGATTTATTGAATAGAATGAAAGATGGTAAAAATGGTCCTGCTGATGAGATATCAACCAATTTTCTGAATACGTTAATAGAGGATGCAAAAACAATTGATAATTCTAGACCTGTTACTCTTGCTGCTATACATGGAACTCCTTTAGATTGGCTTGAAAATGTAGATGTCATTTTATTAAATAGATACTATGGATGGTATTTTGATCAACTAAACCTTGATGGTGCAATAGAAAAGTTATCAAATGAATTAAGTGAAATTCATGATAAAACAAATAAACCAATAATTATTTCTGAATTTGGAGCTGATACTATACCTGGTTTTCATTCTGTTAGCGATGAACTTTATACTGAAGAGTATCAATTAGAATATTGGAAAAGATATTTAGAATATGCAAAAAAAACAGATTACGTGGTTGGTCTACATGCTTGGGTTTTAGCCGATTTTCGTACAACACATTCTACTATGAGAATAGGTGGTCTTAATCATAAAGGAGCTTTTACTAGAGACAGAAAACCTAAAATGTCTGCTCATTATCTTAGATCTGAATGGAACAATTAAGAATTTAAAGTGATAGTTTGAACATCAATTCTTATTTAAAAATGGTGCGGATGAAGGGAGTCGAACCCCCACGCCTTGCGGCACATGCTCCTAAGGCATGCGTGTCTACCATTTCACCACATCCGCATATTTATAATTATAAATTATTCTTGATTTCTTGGAAATCAGGCAAAATACCTGGGTTTTCTGCAATCCATTTATATACTATTTCACCAGATTCATTTGCTATAAAGACAGCTCTGTTTGAAGAAACATATCCTTCCATTCCAGCTAAGCCATGAAATACTACATCGAATAATTCAATACATTCTTTTTTATAATCACTTAATAAATCAAATTTTATGTTATTTGCGGCTGCCCAACCACCAAGTGCAAAAGGAGTATCTACAGAAATACCAACAACATTAACATTCATCTTATTGAATTCATCTAAATCATTTTGAAAAGTACAAAGTTCTTCAGTACAGCCACCAGTAAATGCACCTGGGAAAAAGGCTATTATAGTTTTTTTACCTTCGTAACTTTTTAAATTTACAGGGTTTCTTTCTAAGTCAAGCAAACTTATATCAGGGATGTTCAATTTATTCTCCTTATTTTTAGATACTTATATTATTTATAATAATAACAAAAAATTATATTTAGATAGGATTATTGATGTTAGATATAGGAAAATTTAAAATCAATTTAGTAAACGATTTAATTGGTGTAAAAAGAGACCCTTCTTTTGTATACCCAAATGTGGATGAAGCAGATTGGGATAAGTATAAATCTTTTGCTCAGAATACAGATGGAACAATACAATCCACTTGGAGAGGATATCTACTTCAAACAGATAATAAAAATATACTTATAGACACAGGAATGGGTCCCGGCCCTTATGATCATTTTGAAGATGGTGGTCAGTTTCTAAATAATCTAAATAATCTTGGTTTTTCACCAGAAGATATTGATTTAGTTTTTATAACTCATACTCATGGTGATCATCAAGGTTGGAATATAACTTGGAATGATAACAAGCCTAAATTAACATTTCCTAATGCTAAATATTTAGTTTCTAAGTTTGATTTTGATTATTACACAAAAAATCCTAATGAAGATTTTCAAAGACAGATTTTTCCATTAAAAGAGCTGGGTGCTTTAATACTAATTGAGGGAAGAAATGAAATAGCTAAAAACGTCTTCACATTACCAGCGAATGGTCATACTCCTGGCCATCAATGTCTATATTTAGAAACTCATAATAAAGAAAAAATTATTCTTACAGGTGACTTATTTCATAATGAAGCTCAAATTAATGAACAATATTGGTGTCCAATATTTGATTGGAATACAGTTATGAGCACTATTTCAAGAGTAGGTCTCTTAAACAGTGCTTACAAAAATGGTTGGATTATATGCACTGGACATTTGTCAGATGATAAAGCTATTGGAAGAATAAGATCTAATGAAAATGGTTTTTATTGGGAACCTATATAGAAATCTTTGCTCTGTTATTAGACCATAAAAGAATTTTTTCAAATTGTTTTGAAATTTTTAACAATTCTATTTCACTGCCCATTTTTCCAACAATTTGTAGACCTATAGGCATATTACTATCATCAAATCCTACAGGTATTGTTGCTGCTGGATTACCTGTTAAATTAAAGTAGTAAGTGAATGGAGTAAAATCCCAGAGTTTGTCACTTACTTTTTTTGAATTTATCTTCTCTGGTGGATTGTTAACTTCAAATGCTGTAGTAGCCATTGTAGGAGTTATCAAGAAATCATAATTTTCAAAGAATTTATTCATATAATCTCTGTAATAGCCTATTTTGTTATAGCATTCAAATAACCGACTTCCTGTAACTTTTTTTCCATGTTCCCAGTTTATGAGTAAATAATCTGTTACTTTTGCTTTAATTTTTGGATTATCAATTAATTCAGGATCACTAGCATAACCTTTTGTACAAAACCAATCAAAGAAAACATGATATATTTCTTCAATAGATTCAGGATAAAAATTTATTTCATCTACATTTGCTTTGAATTCATTTTGATATTTTATTACTGAAGTTTGAACTGCTTTCGATATAATCGATTCTAAATTTGCTCCACCTAATGTTCTACTATATCCAATTTTATATTTATCATTTTTTAGTTCTATTTCAGAGTTTAAAGGATTTTCGTTAATTGTTATGTATTCTCCTTCATTTGAAAAACCTGATAATGCTTTCAATAAAATAGCTGAGTCTTCTACATATCTTGTTATAGGACCTGAAAGAGCATTATTTACAACATTATATTTAACTGATGCATTCACTATTCTAGGAATTCTGCCTTGTGTAGGCTTGATTCCATAAATTCCACAAAAAGATGCTGGGATTCTAATTGATCCACCTCCATCACCACCCTGGCTTACAGATGTTATTCCTGCTGCAACAGCTGCAGCAGACCCACCACTTGAACCACCAGATGTCTTATTTTTATCCCAAGGATTATAAGTAGATCCGAAAACTCTATTATCAGCAGTTGCGGCTTGTCCATATTCTGGAGTGTTTGTCTTTCCTATTATTATTCCATCATTTTGTTTCACTCTTCTGACTACCATAGAGTCTTCGTTTGGAATTCCATCTCTAGGAATAGATCCAAATGTACACCTAACACCCATCATAGGCTCAACATCTTTTATTGGAATGGGAATGCCGCTTAATAATTTAAGATCTTCTCCTTGAAGTATTTTCTTTTCTAGTTGTTTTGCTTTTTCTAATGCGTAATCAGATGTTACTGTAACAAATGCATTTATTTTATCATTTAATAATTCGATGTTTTCTAACGTATCTTTAATAACTTCTACAGGAGATATTTCTTTAGATTTATAGAGTGCTTGTAATTCTTTTATAGATTTATAACCAAAATTATTTTTATTCATATTTGTTACTTTTTTTTATATGTATTCTATGCTATTTTTCTATATATATTACTAAACTTTCAATAAAGGAGATAATTATGGCACATAAAGTAGTTATTACAGCAAGCTCAGCAGGAAGAAGCGGTCCTCCTAAAGCTATGCTTGATGTTTTTGAGGAAGCAGGAATAGATGTTTCAGTAGTACCCTGTGCTAATGAAAATGATCTTATAAATGCAGGAAAAGATGCAGATGTTTTGCTAGTAGGAACTGTCCCTCATACAACAAGAAGTGTCATGGAAAAACTACCAAATCTCAAGATGATTGGAAGATCAGGAGTAGGTGTTGACTCTGTGGATTTGGATGCAGCTACTGAATTAGGAATATGTGTTTGTAATACACCTGGAATAAATACATCAGAGGTTGCAGATCATGCTATGGCTATGTTGCTGACAATTACTAGACAAATACCTGAACTCAATAAATATACAAAAGAAGGTGCTTGGTCAGATGATCCTAGTAAACTTATGCCTGCACGAAATAGATTGAGAAGAGTTGCAGGAACAACAGTAGGAATCTATGGTTTTGGAAACATAGGTAGAGCTTTTGCAAATAGAATAAAGGGATTCGGCCCTGAAAGAATTATTGCACATGATCCTTATATTCCTCAATCAGTTGCCGATTTATATGGAGTAAAGTTAGTTTCTTTTGAAGAATTAGTATCAAAAAGTGATATTATAACTGTTCATTCGCCAGCTACCGCTGAAAATAATCATATATTTAATTTAGATGCATTTTCTAAAATGAAAGAAAATGTAATTTTTATAAATTGTGCTAGAGGCCCGATTGTTAATGAATCTGATCTAGCTCATGCATTAAACAATAATATTATTTATTCAGCTGGTATTGATGTTACTGAAATTGAACCATTAGATGCCGAATCACCTTTACTAAAAACAGAAAATCTTTTTATAACACCTCACTATGCAGGAGGATCAGATTTTACTGCAGAAGAGGGCTCAAGAAGATGGGCTCAAAATGCTGTTAATGTTCTAACCGGGGAAAAATTATGGGGTTTAGCAAATCCAGATGTAAAAAGAATTATTACAATCATGAGAACTAAAGGATCTAATAAATGGGACGATATCCCAGACCCTGTAACTGATTTTGACTTTATGTAATATTTGATTTTTTATTTATAATTTTGTTGAAAATTTATTAAAATAGATATATTTTTAACAAATTAATAGAGAATTAAATTATAGAGGTTTTAAATGACAACTGATAAAGCACTAATTGCTCACTTGTATAGAAGAGCTGGATTTGGTATAACTCACGATCGATTAGAAGAATTATCTCAAAAGAGCTATGATTCAATAGTTGATGATCTTGTAGAAATTGACAAAGTTGATGATTTACCTGATGAGGATATACTTTCTAGATATTTTCCTCAGCTACAATCTACAGATAATTTTGGTATGGATAATACTAAATGGTTTTATAGGATGATTAATTCCAAAAAACCACTTCAAGAAAAAATGACTCTTTTTTGGCACCATGTATTTGCTACTGGATGGACTAAAAGTGAACAAGGTCCAACTATGATAGATCATATAGCAATGCTTAGAAAGAATTGTCTTCTGAATCTACGTGTTCTTCTCACAGATCTAGCTGCCGATCCAGCAATGATTTTCTGGTTAGATAATTGTGAAAACCACGGAAAAAATATTAATGAAAATTTTGGAAGAGAATTACTTGAACTATTTTCTATGGGTATTGGTAATTATTCTGAAGACGATATTAAGGAAGCATCAAGAGCTTTCACTGGATGGACATTTGAACAACCGATCCCTCTTTATCCATATGGTCATTTCAAATCTCAGTTTATTTTTGATGAAGAAGATCATGACTTCGGAGAAAAAGAATTTTTAGGAAATAAAGGAAATTTTAACGGAGAAGATATAGTAGAAATCATAGTAAAAACTGAAGCCTGTGCCAAGTTTATATCTCGTCATCTTTATAATTTCTTTGTAGCTGATGAACCCCAAATTCCAGCATGGAGCATCGAGCCTCCTAAAGATCAAGAAGCAATGAAAATTCTGGTTTCAACTTTTATGGATTCAGATGCAGATATGAAAGAAGTTATGAGAGCTTTGTTTAAGTCAGAGTTTTTCAAAAACTCTATGTTTAAAAGAGTTAAGTGTCCTGCAGAATTTATTGCTGGTGCACTTAAGCTTACTTCTGAAATAGGTCCAAAAGATGATAGGTTGGCTTCGCTTCATGGACTAAGTACAGTTATGGGGCAAACTCTTCTTGATCCTCCTACAGTTGAAGGTTGGCACACCGGAAAAGAATGGATCGATGGAGGTTCTTTGACTGAAAGAATAAATTATGCAGTAGGCCTTGTCACAGATATGAATAATTCCGGATCTAAATATTTGGTAGATACCCTTGTAAATTCAGATCAAGAATTATCAGCAGAACAATTAGTAAACAGTGTTTTACAAAATGCTGGTTATTTAGAAGTTAGTGAACAAACCTTTGATCAACTTTTAGAAATTGCATCTAAAGGACCATCTGTTGGAAATAATAATGATTCAGAAGAAATTAGAGAAAAAGTTATTCAACTTTATACTCTATTAGTCTCTTCTCCAGAATTTCAATTAGCATAAGGAGTTAATTATGGTTGCAGAAAAACAAACTAAAAAAGATCCTGTATTAGTAGTTGTTCAATTATCAGGTGGTAATGACTTTCTAAATACAGTTATTCCTTTTACAAACGGAATATACTACGACGTTAGAAATTATGTTGGTCACAAAGAGGGAGATTCTTTACCATTTACTGATGAACTTGCTTTTCATCCAAATGCAGAGCCTTTTAGAGAAATATACAAAGAAGGAAAGATGGCAATAGTTCAAGGGATTGGATATGAAAATTCTTCTAGATCACATTTTAGAGCTATGGACATTTGGCACACATGCGAACCAAATGCAGTTGCTACTGAAGGTTGGCTAGCTAAAGTAATAAGAGAGTTAGACCCAAACTCAACAAACCCTCTAACGGCAGTTAGTTTTGGTAAAGGATTACCTAGAGCACTTGCGGCTCCTGGTGTTATTGCCACTTCTGTAGATAATCTAGATAATTATGGACTAATGACTTCTATTGAAGATAATACACAACGAATGGCTAACTTGGAAGTGTTTTCAAGAATGTACACACCTGCTGATGAATGGATGGGTGGAAGGCATGAATCTGGTGTAGTGATGAATTATTTAGCAAATACAGGTTCAGGTGTCTTGCAAGGTGCAGATATGTTAAAAGATGTTCCTTCCAAATATAAATCTTCAGTTGAATATGCTGATAACTCTATCGCAAAAGCCTTAAGAGATGTTGTTAGAGTTCACACTGCTGATCTTGGAACAAGAGTATTCTATACACAACACGGGGGATATGATCATCATGCTCAAGAGATGCCTGCACATGATAGGTTAATGGGTGAATTATCTCAAGGAATTAAAGATTTCTTAACTGATTTAGAAGAACACGATGCATCAGATGAAATTGTAATCTTAGTTTTTTCAGAATTTGGAAGAAGAATGAAAGATAACGGGTCTGGTACAGATCATGGTTCTGGCGGAGGAGCTTTCATTATTGGAAACAGAGTAAACGGAGGACTATACTCAGAATATCCTTCAATTGATCCAAGTGAATGGTTAAACGGAGAAGACTTGAAACATACTTTTGATTATAGAGGAGTGTACGGTACTCTATTGGAACAGCACTTAGGTTTAGATCCAACTGAAATTGTACTTGGTAACTTTGAACAATTGAGCCCATTTAAATAAAGAGGTAAAGATGACGCAACAAATAGAAAAAACGAATGAACCGCCTTATGCAATTATTCGAGGTGGATATAAATATAAAGAAACCTTGGGTATGAGAAGAGTTACCACATATTGTATGGACATGGTTGAAACTAAAGATGTACTATATGTACTGATTAGAGCAGACGGTGTAGGTGGAAATATAAGAAGAATTAATTGGAAAGATGAAGATTTAGATGTATTTGGAAATTTCAAATGGCCAGTACAAATGATTCAAGATACAGAAGGGAAATTGTACGTCAGTGATGAAGGGGAACACTGTGTTCATTCCATTATTGATGATGGAGAAAAGGGTTACGTAGCTATTGGTCAAACTGCTGAGGTGCAAGAATCATCAACAAAATCTACAAAAATAGGTGAGTATGGTTCAGGTGATGGGCAACTAGATTCACCTTCTGGAATTGCTTTTGATCATGATGGCAATTTACTAGTTGTTGATACAGGTAATAATAGAGTTCAAAAATTTACTAAAGATGGTAAGTTTATCGAAACCATAATTTCTGACAAGGGTGATCAAGCACTTGATATGCCTTGGGGAATAGCAGTTAATTATGATGGAGACATTATTGTTTCTGATTGGCGAAATAATAGAATTAACAGATACGATTCTAAGGGAAACTACCTTAATTCTTTTGGCAATATTCCAAAATCTTTAGGCGAAGATCATATTCAACTTAGTGGACCTGCTGGATTATCGATAGATGAAGATGGTGATATCTATGTTGCTGATAGAGATAATAATAGAATAGTAATATATGATAAAGAGGGTAAATATGTAACCCAATTTACTGGAGATGCAACTCTTTCAAAAAGTGGTAAAACTTATATTATGTCTAGCCCTAGAGTATTAAGATTGAGAGAAATGTCAAATAGAGAAGTTTGGAGAAAACTTAGAGCTCCCGCTTCTGTAAGAACTTACGGTAAACTCATTTACATCCCAGATTTCGGATGTCATAGACTTCAAGTTTATGAAAAAGAAAGTTATCCACTAACTAAAGACGAGATATTTGAACAGCCAAATCATCCAACTCTTTACAACGTTTAGGCTTAAGTTGTGCCAATAGTTTTTGGGTTTTCTAATCATAGAAAAAATTGCTTAGAAAATGAATTATCGAAATTTTCTAATGAATCGAAACAATTAGGAGCAAAGTCATTAGCTATATTTGGTGATTTTGCATTAAATCAAATAACTCCTGATACTTCATTAGATTTGCTGATTATTCAAGAAACTGAAGAAAAGTTCATCAATAGAGATGAATTTTGGATAACTCATCTAAGACCTTCTGTACATATAAGGTTTTTTGTTTATACTCCTGATGAATACAAACAGCTTTCAGGTGACAATTATGTTATAAATAATATAAAAAATTCAATGGAAATAATTTTCCAGGATGCTGATAAGGTTTTATAACTATGCTTGATCATAATCAAAAAGAGTCAAAAAGATGGAAAGATCAAAGTGATTATGACTTTCAACTAGCAGATAAGTTATTATCTGATGAATATTCTATTTCATGTTTTTTATTTCAACAAGCTGCAGAAAAAATAATTGTATCCTACTTAGTGCTTCGTGGTACTGATAAAGTTTGGGGATCTTCAATATCTGATTTAGCAGAAGATTGTTTAGCTATTGATCCTACATTTGATTTCTTAAAATCATATGGGCCCATCCTAGATAAATATTTGTATTCAACTAGATATCCAACATACTCAATTTCTGGATCACCTTTTCAAATATTTGATATTACAGATGCTGAAAAAGCCAAAGAATTGTCAAACGAAGTTATAAAGTTTTGTGAAGAAAAAATTAAGGAATTACAATGATAGATAAAGTTGTTTTACTCGACAAGGCTATTACTTTAGCTGAAGTGTATGGTAATAATTTAGAAACGGTCGTTTATACACAAGGGTGCGGATTGTCAGCCCGACTTAGGCTTGAAAAATTAGGATTTAATACAGATGGAAAATCATTTGCAACAAAAACATATGAAGATCTTGTTAGAAATAGGATTGAAATAGAGTCAAAGAATTGGCGTAATGATAATCGTGCAGGTTTGATTTGGATAGATGATTTATATGAACTGACACAGGATAAATCAGTTGTTGACCCTATAATTGACCAAGCAAATTTGTTTTTAGAAAACTCTATACTTGATCCAAATATACAAGTCGAAGACCAATTTTTTGTATCAGCTATTATGGGTAGAGCTTATAAGTATAGTAATGATTTAAGGTATATTGATTTTATGGTAAATCACGTTCTAGATTCTAAACTTATGAGAAAAGATGGTATCTATATTCATTCGAAAATAGCAGAATATCCATGGGGTAGAGGTAATGGTTTTGCTGCATATGGAGCAATTGAAGCTATTATTCATACACCAGACGATTACCATAAAAAAAATGAATTAATTATAAAACACAAAACTCATCTAGATGCTCTTATCAATTTTCAAACTGAAAATGGTGCATGGAGACAAGTAATTGATGATAATAATTCTTATGAAGAATTGACCGTAACTGCTATGGTAGGATATGCTTTGGCGAATGGTATAAGGAAGGGAATTCTTTCCAAAGATTATATGAATTCTTTAGAAAAAGCTTGGGAATTTGTAGATTCTAAAATAGAAGATTCTGGAATAGTTCATGATTCGTGCACAGGTACAGGATCATTAAATTCATTAAATGAATATCTAATTAGAAAAAGAGAAAATGGATTTGATAATAGAGGGGGATCATTATCAGCTTGGTTCTTAGTAGATCTGTATAAGCTTTTAAGTTAAACATGAAAAATATATATGACAAAATAATTATTGGTTCCGGTTCTGCTGGATCTATACTTGCAAACAGACTTTCTGAAGATTCAAATATTAATGTTCTATTAATAGAAGCAGGAAATGATTACAGTAATATAGAATCAATTCCTGAAAATGTATATTATGGCCATAGGAATGTTACAACTCCTATACTTGAATCAGATCCTAGCAACTGGGCATATAGAGCAGAAAGTACTAAAAATGGACCTGAAATAAATATACCAAGAGGAAAAATAATAGGAGGTTCATCATCTATAAATGCTCAGATTTTACTGAGAGGAATTAGAGAGGATTATGATAGATGGGCTGAATTTGGTAACGAAAAGTGGTCTTTTGAAGAAGTATTACCGTATTTCATTAAGCTTGAAAATGACCTTGATTTTCCGGATGAAAAATATCACGGTAGTAAAGGATATATAAGGGTTAAGAGAGTTCCTGAAAAAGATTGGGATCCTATTCATAGAGCATTTTACAATTCTTGCATTGAAAATGGATTCCCTGCATGCCCTGACCATAATAAACCAGATTCAACAGGTGTAGGAGCTTTAGGATTTAATCAAATTGACGGAGTTAGACAAAGTACAGCATTAACCTATTTAATGGACGCTAGGCATAGACCAAACTTAAATATAAAGTCTAATTGTTACGTAAAGAAAATTATTTTAGATAATAATAAAGCTATTGGAATTGAATTGAACTCAGAATCTGCTTCCTTTGAAATTTATGCTGACGAAATTATTTTATCTGCAGGTGCAATAGAATCTCCTAAATTACTAATGAATTCTGGGATAGGTGATTCTAATAAATTATCTAAACATGGAATTATTACTCAATGCGATTTACCAGGTGTAGGTCAAAATCTTAGGGATCATCCTATGACATTTATAACATGGAAACCGAAAAATGATTATATTTCACCTGTAAATAATTATTCACGTGTAGCTATGGCTTTGAGATATACATCAAATAATTCAAACTGGACTAATGACATGATTGTATATATGGATTCTAGTGATAATAAAGTAACTTTTTATCCTGGTGCTCCAAAAGGAATAAGAGCAAATTTAACTTTAAATTTAGAGGAAAGTTCAGGAGAAGTATCTCTCAATGAGAAAGATCCAAATTTATATCCTAAATTAAATTATAATTATCTGGACTCAGAGAACGACATGAATAGATTTGTTGAAGGTGTAAAAATTCTTGAAAATATTGGTAATAATAAAGAATTTCAAAAGTATGCCGATGAAATGATTCTTCCAGACACAATTACAAGAAAAGATGATAAACTACTGAAAAAATGGTTGCATGGAAAGATGGTTACAGGGCACCATAGTAGTGGAACCTGTAAAATGGGTTCTGATCCTTTAGCTGTAGTTGATCAAACAGGCTCAGTGATAGGTGTTGATAAATTAAAAATAGTAGATGCATCTATAATGCCAGATTGCATCAGAGCAAATACTAATGCAACAGTAATGTTAATGGCAGAAAGAATTATAGATTTATGGAGGGAATAAAGATATGAGTAAAATGTCCGGAGGAGATGCTCTTATAAGTTCATTAGAACGTGAAGGAGTAGAAGTTATATTTGGATTACCAGGTGTTCAAATGTATGGTGTAGTTGATGCACTAAGAAGAAATAATAATATAAAAATGATTGTTCCTAGACATGAACAAGCTACTTCATATATGGCAGATGGATATGCTAGAGCTAGTAGAGGAATTGGGGTTGCTATGGTTGTTCCTGGCCCGGGTTTATATAACGCTGCAGCAGGACTTTCAACTGCTTACTCTTCAAACTCTAGAGTCTTAATGATTGCTGGTCAAATTCCTAGATCAACAATAGGTAAAGATATGGGCGGATTACATGAAGTAAACGATCAACTTGAAACAATTAAGCCTGTCACTAAATTTCAAAAAAGATTATTGAGACCACACGAAATACCAGAGGGAGTTTCAGAAGCATTTAGTCACTTAAAAAATGGAAGACCAAGACCAGTTGAGATAGAAATGCCACCTGAAACTATGGTTGAATCTGAAGATGTTCAACTTTTAGAATCTTCAGTTTTTGAGAGAACACAACCTGCAGATAGTTCTATTTCTGAAGCTATTAAATTAATTTTAGAATCAAAGAATCCTGTTATTTATGCAGGTACAGGAGTTATAAGATCTGAAGCAGAAGAAGAATTAAAAGAATTTACTGAATTAACAAATATACCGGTAGTAACTAGTGCTGCTGCGAAAGGTGTCATATCTGATGAACACCCTCATTCATTAGGGTCAGGACTTACTGGTGAGGGGCAAATTAAAAATTATTTAGAAAATAGTGATCTTATTATCATATTAGGTTCAAGATTTGCAATTAGATATCCTGCCGCCGAAAATACAAAAAAGATTCAAGTAGAAATTGATGAGACTGAAATTGGAAAATTTCATAAAGATGTACATCCAGTAATAGGTGACGCAAAACTATCTATAAATAAAATCACTGAAGGAATTAAATCTATGGGTGGAACTAAGTTAGATTCACCTGCAGATAAAGTTAAGAAAATACGTGAAATTTTAGATTCAGGACAAGAAGGATTGCACCCTCAACATGAAATACTAAACTCCTTAAGAGAAGGAATGCCTCAAGATACTATTTCAGTTTGGGATATGACTCAAATGGGTTATTATTCAAGAGCTGCATTTAAGACATATAACACATCAACATATTTTGATTCAGGTTATTCAGGTAATTTGGGTTGGGCATTTCCTGCAGCTATTGGAGCTAAAGTTGCTAAACCAAACACTCCTGTAGTATCAATTTCTGGTGATGGAGGTTTTATGTACAATGTTCAAGAATTATCTACAGCAGTAAAATATGGGATAAATGTAATAGCTGTAGTATTTAATGATGGTTATTATGGTAATGTTCGAAGAGATCTTGAGCTTGATTGGGGAGGGGATTATGAAACTGGATTTGTAAATCCCGATTTTGCTAAAATGGCTGAAACATATGGAGCTAAAGGTATTTATGTTGACGACCCTACTAAAGTTAATCAAGCAATAGAAGAAGGTATAGATGCAAAGAAACCTACACTTATTGAAGTAAATATGCTCGATACTAATGAGGTTCCTAGGCCTTTTGCAGGTAGGGCACCATGGACTTTACCTCATGATGAATTACTAGACTAAGTGACATAAGTAAATATTTATATGAGATTGTTAGCGTATAATTATTTTTAATAATTTAACTTTTTCATAACTATATGAATATCAGAAACTTCAGTATTATTGCCCATATAGATCATGGTAAATCTACACTTGCAGATAGATTTATAGAATTAACTAATACAATTTCTTCTAGAAATTTAAAGAATCAAGTTCTTGATACTATGGATCTTGAAAGAGAACGTGGAATTACTATAAAAGCACAAACTATTCAGCTTAATTATAGTTTAAATAATACTGATTACATATTAAATCTTATTGATACTCCTGGTCATGTAGATTTTACTTACGAAGTATCAAGATCATTGGCCGCATGTGAAGGAGCACTTCTTTTGATTGATGCTACTCAAGGTGTTCAAGCTCAAACTATATCTACGGTTTATCAAGCTATGGATCAAGATTTAGTAATAATTCCTGTACTTAATAAAATTGATTCTCCACTAGCAGAGTCTGAAAAAATTATAAACGAAATTTCTGAGATTTTAGGTTTTGATGAATCTGAAATTTTAAAAGTTTCTGCTAAAGATGGTACAGGAGTAGAAGATTTACTTGAAAAAATTATTGAAAAAATACCTCCTCCAAAAAAATCAAACAATAATGAAGGTATGAAAGCATTAATTTTTGATTCAATATACGATTCATTTAAGGGTGCGATCGCATATGTAAAAGTATTTAATGGAAATATTTCTAAAGGACAGAGACTTTATTTTTCTAATTCAAAGACTGAACTTGAAGCAATAGATATCGGTTACTTAAAACCTAATCAGGTTTCATCTTCAACATTAGAAACAGGATACGTTGGCTACGTTGAAACAGGAATCAAAAACTTAAAAGATATAAAAGTTGGAGACACGATATTTGATGTTGATCATAAAGATTCTGAGCCCTTGATTGGATATAAGGAATCTTCACCTACAGTTTACACAGGCCTGTATCCTGTAGACTCTGATAAATATCAAGAGTTAAGAGATGCTCTTGATAAATTATTCTTAAATGATCCTAGTTTAGTTTATGAACCTGAAACTTCTGCAGCTCTTGGATTTGGATTTAGGTGTGGATTCTTAGGAATGTTACATATGGAAATTATACAAGAGAGGTTAGAGAGAGAATATGACCTTGAGCTAATAACAACAGCACCAAGTGTAACTCACAGTGTATATATGAAAAATGGAGAAATTAATAAAATTCAAAACCCTTCAGAATGGCCTGAAACACAATTTATTGATTATATTACTGAGCCATGGGTAAAAACCACTATTATAACCCCAGAAAATTATATAGGTAAAGTCACAGAATTTTTATCAAATAAAAGAGGAGAGTTTGGCCAAATTGATTACATTCAAAATTCAAAAAATATATCAAATCAAAGAGTTATAATTACACACTATTTACCTCTTTCTGAAATTTTAATTGATTTTTTTGATGGTCTTAAATCTTGCTCTTCTGGCTATGCTTCTATGGATTATGAATTGATAGAAGAGCGAAATGCTAATTTAGTAAAGTTAGATATTCTAGTTAATCATGAAAATGTAGATTCATTATCATTAATTACTGAGAAATCTCGAGCACCATATAAAGGAAGAGATCTTGTTAGTAAATTAAAAGAATTAATTCCAAGACAAATGTTTCAAGTTCCAGTCCAAGCAGCAATTGGAGGTAAGATAGTCGCGAGAGAAAATATCAGTGCACTTAGAAAAAATGTTCTTGCTAAATGCTATGGGGGAGATGTTACTAGAAAAAGAAAATTATTAGAACAACAGGCTAAAGGTAAAAAAAGAAGAATGAAAATGATTGGGGCAGTTGAAGTTCCTCAAGAAGCATTTATGGCAGTCTTAAAAATAGATTAATATTTTTCTAAAATAAGTTTTGAATTTTTCATAAAGAAATTAGAAGCCTTAACTAATCCACTAGGATTTCCTGTATCAAAGTGATAACCATCTAAAATTTTCCCTGAAATTTCTGCTTTGCCTAGTTTTTCTGAAATAGCATCAGTTATGTTAGTCTCTCCCTGATCATTATCAATAATGTCATCAAAAATACTGTAGTGAAGTATGTACCTTCCTAAAATTCCAATATCAGAAGGAGCATCAGAAAGCTTTGGTTTTTCAACTAACGATTTGATTTTAAATCGATCTTGTTCTTCATCAAATTCAACTATACCTTTTTTTTCAATTTCATTCTTTTTCAGTTTATTAAGACCTAGAACGTGACCACCATACTTCAGATATAAATCTTTCAATTGAGCTAAAGAATTGGGCTTCGAAAAAATAAGATCATCAGGCAAAATAACAGCAAACGAATTATCTCCAATAATTCGTTTAGTTAATTTTATAGCATGCCCTACACCCAAAGGTTTTTCTTGAAGTAAGAATCTTATATCAGATGATTTTATCATCTGCTCAATATCTATATTTTCATCATCATTATCTAAATTATTTTTAGTAGATTCTGTAAAATAGGATCTTACTGAATCCATTCCATCTCCAATGATAATTAAAATATTTTCTATACCTACAGATATAGCTTCTTTTACTGCAAAATGAATAATAGGATAATTTCCTACAGGTAGCATTGATTTTGGAACCGATTTAGTAACAGGATAAAGCCTGGTACCCAAACCTGCACATGGGATTACAGCCCAATTAAGTTTGTTATTAATCATAAATCTTAATGATTTTAAAATTTGCCCTCATGAACCCATGATAAATATAAAATGAAAAAATAGCAAAAAATGTTATAAAAAAATAACTCATACTTTATTATTAAAAAATATTTAATCAAAAATTTATGAAAATAGAAAAAATTGAAATTAGATACTTAGAAGGAAAACTCAAATATCCTTTTGCTTGGTCTCAAAGATGGACAGATACTAGAAGTGTAATAAATATCAAAGTATTTACTGATAACGACATAATCGGCTGGGGAGAAACATTTGGTTCATTAGAAAACTTGGATTCTATATCTTCCGTTTTAAAATTTTCAATTGGAGAAGATCCAAGAAATATTCAAAAAATATGGAATAAATTGTATAGATCGACATTTCAAGGTCATGTTTTTGCTAAATCAGCAGTATATGCTATAAGTGCTTTAGATACTGCTTTATACGACATAGTAGGAAAATATGAAAATAAAACGGCTTCTCAAATTTTAGGAGGTAATTTTAGAAATTCAATTCCTGTTTATGCCACAGGTTTATACTATGTAAATGATTATTCTTTTAATGATCTAATTAAAGAAGCTGAAGAACATGCATCATGCGGTTACAAAGGTATGAAAATGAAGATTGGAGCTCTAACCCTAAAAGAAGATGCTGAACGGGTAATAGAAGTAAAAAAAGCTATTGGTGATGATATAAAATTAATGTTTGATGCAAATGAAGCATACGATCCAATTTCAGCTATAAAATTTACAAAACTGGTATCTGAAGTTGAATTAGAATGGTTTGAAGAACCATGCGCTTCCAGAGATGATGCAGCAAATACTTATGTTAGAAATAACTCTCTGATACCTATATCTGGTGCCGAAAGCCTTTCAACTAGATGGGATATTGTGCCAAGAATGATAAATAATGTATTTGATATTATTCAACCTGATATATGCGCTGTTGGAGGCCCTTCTGAAATGAATAAAGTTGGAATAATAGCACAAACTTTAGGAAAAAAATTCAATCCACACTTTTGGGGTACAGGAATATCATTTGCTGCTGCGCTTCATTCTTTATCAGTTCAACCAATTACACAAATAGGTATGAAAGATATACCTTATGAGAATGAATCAGTCTTAGAATGCGATAGAACTCCTCATCCTGTAAGAGAAAACCTGACTAATGATATTTTTACTCATAAAAATAGTAGAATAGATCTTCCAACTGGAAATGGTCTAGGGATTGAAGTTGATGAAAAAGCTTTGGATAGCTTTACAGTCGGTAATGTAATTAAAATTGATTCTCCATCATTAGGCAGAAGAATATATTAGATATCTATAAAATTGTATGAAAAAAAAATTAGGTCAAAATTTCTTGAGAAATATAGAAATCTCTGAAAGTATTGTTGAATTATCTAAATTCGAAAAAGATATAGATATTATGGAAATTGGCCCTGGAGATGGAGCCTTAACCGATTTCTTGGTAGAAAAGTATAAAAATATCACTCTTTTAGAATTTGATTCGGATTTGATTACACCACTAAGCAACAGATATAAAAAATATAATGTAAAAATAATTCATGAAGATGCAAGAACTTATAAAGTGAGAACTAATTCAAAAATAAATATAATTGGCAACCTGCCATATTATGCATCAAATATAATAATCAGGAATTTTATGAGCCAAGAAAATGTAAATTCTATGGTTTTTACAGTCCAAAAAGAAGTTGGAGAACAAATTGTTGCTGGAACTGGAAAAAAAAGTTTTCTAAGCTTATTAATTCAGTCTTTTTCTGATGTTGAAAAACTATTAATAATTAAGAATCATGAATTTTACCCAATTCCCAAAGTTGATTCTATGACAGTTAAAATAACCCCTAAAAATGTTACGATCGATAATGATTATGTGGAATTTCTAAAAAAAGGGTTTTCTAATCCACGAAAAAAAATTTCAAATTCACTAAGCATGGGATTAAAATTAAGCTTACTAAATGTAAAAAAATTACTAGAAGAATCCAAAGTTAAGGATGATTTAAGACCTCAACATCTTGAGTTAGAAAATTGGGAAAATATTTATAAAAATTATAAAAAATATGAACAAATATAAAAGTTATGCAAAAATAAATCTAGGTTTGGAGGTATTGGGTAAAAGAACAGATGGATTTCATGAAATATCAACAATAATTTCAAAAATTAATCTTTATGATGAAATAACATTTTTAAGTTCAGATATAAATTCAGTTCATCAAGAAGGAATAAACCAAGAAAATAATATTGTTTTTAGAATATTAAATTTTATGACTGATAAGTATAAAACAAACAATAAGTTATCTATTAAAGTATTAAAAAATATTCCTTACTCCTCCGGAATGGGTGGAGGTTCTTCAAATGCTGCAACTACTATTGAAGCTGTAAATCAGATATTTAAGCTAAATTTAGATTCTAAAGAAAAGTTTGACATAGCATTAAAATTCGGTTCAGATATTCCATTTTTTTTATCAAATTCATCTGCAAATATTTCAGGTAGAGGAGATATAATTAAATTTATTAAAAATCCTTCAATAAAACATATTGTTATTTTCCATTTTAAGCATGAAATCTATGAAAAAACTAAACAGATTTTCAATAATAATCTTAAGTTTACTGATGGAATGAAACAAAAAGAATTATTAGAAAAAATAAATAGTAATGAAATAATAAAAGGTCCTTTGTTCAACGGATTAGAAAATTCAGCATTAGGTTTATTTAAGAATCTGAAGGAAATGAAATATAAATTAGAATCTTTGGGTATTAAGGATCTTTCAATGTCTGGAGCTGGTCCCACCTATTATTCGATTCAAAATTCTGAAGAAAACTGTAATAAAGTCAAGTCATTAGTGGATAGTTCAGGTTTAGATATTTTAGCTATCAAGGCACAGTTACTATGAGTATATATAATATTGCTTTATCTATGATATTGTTATTTTCAAACTGGTTATTTATATCATCCTACATAAATATATATAAATTTTTTTCATATAAGGGCAATAATGATTTACCCAAAAATATTCTTATAATTAATATTTTTACTTTTATCTTTTTATTCATATCGTACATATTACCTAATATTTATTTTCATTTTAATTCAATAAAGTCTTTTGAATATTTGTCCTATTTTTTTTTGATTTTGTTAACTTTTTGGATACTAACAATCTATGGTATTTATTTATATATTTTTGAAAAGGTTGGATTGAAGCATATTTTTATACTTGTTATGATAAGTCTAGTAAATATAACCTTTATTTATCCGATATTACTGTCATTGGCTTTCGATAAATATGAATAATTTTGTATTAAAAGAAAATATAGATTTATTAAATACTCTAGATTCAGGTCAGTCTTTTGCCTGGCAAAAAATATTAGAAAAAGAAAATTCATATAGAGGATATTTTAGAAATTCTGAACTGCTTGTAACCGAAAAAGATGAATCTATTCATGTTGAAGTTCTTAATGGAGTTTTAGAAGACGATCTAAAAGAAAGGTTTTTATACTATTTAGGAGAAGACCCATACTCACTTGAAAATTTTAATATATTACTTGAAGATAGCGTTATTTCACCTGTGATTGAAAAATATCCAAGATTAAGAATTCTAAAGCAAGAGGAATGGGAATGTATGGTTGGATTCATAACATCTTCTTGTTCAAACCTTGAAAGAATTAAATATCATATGAGATTACTTAGACAAATCAATAATGATATATTCCCAGATCCTGCCAAAACTTATCAAATTGGTGAAAATAGGCTTAGAGAGTTAGGTTTTGGATTCAGAGCTCCTTACATTATCAATTTGGCCAAATCATTAATTGATGAAGAAACAAGTATAGATAAATTACGAAGATCTACGTATGAAGAATCCCTTAATAGTCTAGTAAAAATCAAAGGAATAGGAAGAAAAGTTGCAGATTGTATATTAGCTTATTCTTTCGATAAAAAAGAATCTTTTCCAGTAGACAGGCATGTCTTAAAAGGACTTATACGTTGGTACAAATATCCAAAAAAAATCACTCCTGAAAAAGCTAGCGATAAAGCAAAAAAGAAATTTGGGAATCTTTCATCACATGCACAGCAATATATTTTTCACAGACAAAGATTAGCAAGTAGGGCAGATATGTGGGGTGGAGACCATTTAGTTCATGCTATAAACAATGATATAAATTAGAAATAAAATCTTTATCTAAACTCAAGTCTTCAGGGTTTTGTAAATTATTGTTTTCTATAGTTTCTTTAATTTCGAAAAATAATGAAATTTCCTTCATATCATTTTTAGAAAAATTCATAGAATTAAGGAAATCATTTCTATTTTGATTTTCAACTGAAAAAAAAGCAAAGAATATTTTTTCTTTTATATTAGATTTTTTCCAGAAATTCTTATCAACAAAACATAACTTATTCAAAAAATTTTTAGGAAATAATGAGTCAACAATACTATCTTTGCCTTTTATACTTAGAAAATTTTCAATATTTTCTTCTTCTAAGAACTTTAAAATTTCCTTATTCTTTCTAAAGAGAGATAGATTATTTAAATCTTTAATTGAATCATAAAATAATAATTTTGTGTTTTTATCAAAATCAAATTGAAGTCTAGATTTATACCTTAAGGCTCTATATATTCTCGTAGGATCATCACTAAATGAGTTATTATGTAAAACTTTAATAATTTCATTTTCTATGTCCTCTATACCATTTATGGGATCAATAATTTTCAGAAAATCTGAATTGATTTCTACTGCAACTGAATTTATGCTGAAATCTCTTCTAAATAAATCATCATTAATTGTAGATTTTTTCCAAACAGGCAATGAACCAGGTGATTTATATTGTTCTGATCTAGCGTGTGCTATATCTATTTCAAGATCATCATTAAAAAATAATTTATAGTTAGGAAAATTATGAATTTTATTGATTCTGCAATTCAAATCTTCAGAAAGGTTTTTAGCAAAATGATCTATATTTCCATCAATAATTAAGTCTAAATCAAAAAAGTTATACTTAGCGTTTAATATAATGTCTCTAATAATGCCTCCCACCAAATATATTTTTATTTCATTTTTACTTTTGTACTCTCTGCAATAATCTATAATAGAAGAAAGATTATTGTTTGATTGAATAAATGTGTTTATTTTGTCTAAAGAGATGTTCAAATTATTTTTTTTTATATTTATTCTAATCTAAAGGAGAAAATTATGACTACTGAGAAAGTGAAAGTATTTTTTGATTATACCTGTCCATGGGTAAGACAAGCAGGATTTTGGCTACTTGATCTTGAAGATAAATCAGAGATAGATATTATATGGCAACCATTTCTATTAGAACAAATAAACTCTGAAAATGATGATAATTGGTTAGCCTGGGAACAAAACTTATCTGAATATATAAGTAGAGGTATTTGGCCTCATTTAGGTGGGATTGCAGCAAGAAATATATCTAAAGAGGCAGGGCAATTATATATGAGGGCAATTTTTGAAGACAAGCATGTTAATAGAATAGATGTTAGAAGTGAAGAATATATTATAAATCTAGCAAAATCACTAGATATTTTTTCAGACAAATTTAATGAAGATTTACATTCTAAAAATTCTTTAGATTTTATTGCATCCTCACATTTAGAAGCTGAAGGAAAAGGTATATTCGGAACTCCAACAATTGAATTTTCGGATGAAAACACTGTTTTTTTGAAAACTTTTACTCCTCCAAATAATGATTCTTTAGAATTTTTTAATGCAATAAAAATCTTGTCTACTAATAATACATATTTTGGTGAATTAAAAAAACCTCAGCCTCCTTGGCCTAAACAACATCAATTGTAATGTTTGAATTAATTCAAAAGCTCATACATGAAGACTTTGATAACTTCAAAGTTGCTTTAACACATAGTTCTTATCTAAATGAAAATTCTACAATTAAGGATTTAGAATCAAATGAACGCTTAGAATATTTAGGTGATTCTGTAATTAGTTATGTGGTCAGTGAATATTTATATAAACACTATCCGAGTTTACCTGAAGGAGATTTATCAAAAATCAGATCTGAAGTAGTTAATCAAAAATCTTTATCAAATTACTCTAAAGATCTTCAACTTGGTAGTTATATCATTTTGGGCAAGGGCGAAGAAATGAATAATGGAAGAAATAAAATTTCTACATTATGTAATTTATTTGAATCCGTAATAGGATACATTTCAATCAGTATAGGTCTTCATGAAACATCTAATTATTTAGTTGATTTATTCAAAGATCAAATTGAGGATATTTATAATTCTAAGTCTTATTTCGATTCAAAATCATTACTTCAAGAAAAACTTCAAGAACTTGGAGAAGAATTACCTGTTTATAAATCCCAAAAGTTAGAAAATGGTTCGTTCTTAATAAAATTATTCATCAAGGACAAAAAAATATCGATTGGTAAAGGAAGAAAAAAAATTGATGCAGAAAAGATGGCTGCTAAAGAAGCATTAGAAATATACTCTAAAAAATTATAAATGATGATTGAAACAATATTTTTTTTATTAATATTATTATCACTCAATGTAGTAGGTTTTGCCTATAATCACACTTTAGACAAAAGGTTAAGTATAAATCTACCATATGTTTTAATTGGATTTATATTTTTGATTATTTCAGGAACTCTGTTTTCACTTTTATCATTTGATCAAATATCTAATTCTAATGTTTGGAAAATTTCTTATATATTTATAATTTTTTTCTCAATTTTTATAGTAAGTAAAAATTTTTTGCACAAAGAATTGATAAAATCATTTTTTGATATTAAGTACTTAATTTTCATTATAATTTTTGGATTAATTCTTTTACTAAGAATGAGTAATTCTGATATATTGAACACTGAAAAGATAATGGAATTTATGATCTTATCTTCCTCAATGTCATCTATGTCTATAATTCCTGAAGACCTATGGTTTCACAATAATCCTGTTTCTTATTATTCTTATGGTTATTTTGTTTATTCAGCTATCCCTTCTATTTTGGATATGGAAAGCTCTATGGCATATAATTTTATACTTCCATCTGTTTTATCGATAACATTTCTTTCAACATATGGATTAATAACAAGAATTTTTGAAATTCCAAAAAATAAAATATATTTATTTTTACCCTTTATATTTATATATATTTATTTTATTACTCCTTTTGCAAGTATTCTAGAAATACTTAGTCATTCAACTTTGGGTACAGATTATATATATAAATTGATTGATATTGAAGGAATTACAAAAAAAGAAAATTTTGAATTATTTTGGCCAAATGATAACTGGTGGTGGTTTTCTATTTCTAGAATAATAAGTTATAACAAACCTGATATATTTTTTAGTGATTACACAATTAATGAATTCCCTAGTTTTTCATTTATCTTAGGCGATATTCATCCACATATTCTTGTTATTCCTTTTGTAATTTTAGGATTTTCAATGATATTTGACATATTTTATAAGAAAGAATTTACTCTTGTTTCTACAATATGGCTGAACTTAGTCATAATATTCACTATCTTAATAAATCCTTGGTACTCAGTTATATTGATTTGGTATGTTATATGTAGCGTTTTCTTCTACAGAAAAAACATTAATTTTGAAAATAAGAATTTATTATATTTAGCAGTTGTATTGATTATTGAACTTAGTATTTTTATTTTTCTAATTAATCCTAATAATTTATTAGATTTTCCATATATTTCTAACGTTAAAATCATATCTAGGTTTCATCAATTATTCCTATATTGGGGATTTTCTTATATACCAATTTTTCTCTTTATTTTAGTAAGAATATTAAGATTAGGTTTTTCAAAAGATCATATTAAAACATTTATACTTATATTATCTTTTTCTTTACTATTTCCCTTATTTTTACCTAATTTTTATCTGAATTTTGAACTTTTTATTAATTTCTTAATTAATAATATTTTTTACTCTTTTATTCTATCTTCAGTAATATTCATCATAAAAAATGAAAAATCTCTTATGAAACATATTATGATTCTTTTATTTTCGAGTCTTGTTGTAATTTATGGAACAGAATTTATTTATATCGTAGATAAGTTCAACAATAGAATGAATACTGTGTTTAAGTTTTATTTCATAAATTACATCATTTTGAATTTAGTCTCAATTTATCTGATTTATAATTTCTTAAAATCATTAAATCATTTCAAAAGATATATAGGAAGTTTATTTCTAGTTTTAGTCATCGTTCCATCAGTCTGGTGGGGAGTATCAGCAATCAGATCTAGATCTATAGATAATATTGGTTCTTTTGGTATAAATGGATTAAGTTATTTAAATCAATCCGAAATAGAAGTAATTGATTTTATAAAAAACAATATTCCTAAAGAGTCTATTATTCTTGAAGGAGTAGGAAAATCTTATACTAGATCAAATATAATTTCTGCAGCAACTGGTCGTTCAACTGTATTAGCTTGGATTAATCATCAATTACAATGGAGATCAGACTCAGAATTGATATTAGATCTTAATAATAAAATTGAAAATTTTTACTTAAATCCATCACATGAAAATCAAATGCTAAAAGAATATAACGTTAAATATATTTTATTATCAACATTTGAAAAAAAGAGATATGATCTTAACAATGATTCAAAATTTAAGAACTTTAATTTAATTTTTGAAAACAAAGAATTTAAGATTTTTAGCCTAAATGAATAATCTAATTAAAAATAATATTTATCTATTTTCTTACTTCAATATTTTAATTGTTGCTTTTTTATTTAGATTTATTGACCTAGGCAATAGAGCAGTCCATCATGATGAGAGTTTGCATGGTTATTTTTCATACGTAACATCAAATGGTGATTATTATGCACATAATCCCCTAACGCATGGTATGTTTTTATTTAACATACTTTCAGGTTTATTTTGGTTGGTAGGTAGTAGTGAATTTTTACTAAGATTTCCATTTGCATTAGTTGGAGTTTTAGTTGTTTTAGCTCCAATTATAATAAGAAAAGAAATAGGTGATAGATCAACATTGATAATAGCCTTTCTAATTTCAATTTCTCCCTCACTTGCTTATTTTAGTAGATTTGCTAGAAATGACGTATTTATGTCTGGGATTCTAATACTTTTATTTATTTTTATTCTAAAGTTCCTAAATACTAAAAAAGATATTTGGCTATTTCTAATCGTTGGAATTATAGCACTTGGTTTTACAATCAAAGAAAGCATGTACCTTAATCTTTTAGGAGTTTTGATCTTTCTATCATTTTATTCAATACGGGATTTGCTATATGTTGCTTTAGGTAAGATCAGTATTAAAGAAATAGGGCATATCTCTAAATTATTTCTCATATTGTCATTAATCACAATCCCATTAGCTGCTCCTATGTTATCTGTTTTTCAATCGTCTCTAGGAGTTATTTTAGCTACTCCTGATAGTTACCCAGGAGTACCTGCAGGATTACCAGTTGGTAATGGTATTATTTTTGCAATTTTGATTACATTTTTTTTGTTACTATTATCAAATATTTTTGGTTATATGTTTAACAAGAAATTATGGTTTACATCTATAAGCATATTTTTAATTATTTTTATACTTATGTTTACAAGTTTTTTTATTAATCCATCTGGACTTATAACTGGTCATTGGCAATCATTAGGTTATTGGTTGTCACAACATGATGTTGCAAGAGGTGGACAACCTTTTTATTATTACATTGTTATATTATTTACAAACGAATTCTTAGTTTTTATTTTTGGTCTTCCTTTATCAATTTATTTTCTTATTAGAGGGGATATCTTTGAAAGATTTGTATCATTTACTGCAATTTTTTCTCTTATAGCATTTTCTATAGCTGGCGAAAAGATGCCTTGGCTTATGGTAAATCTAGTAATACCATTTATATTTCTTGTTGGACTTTATTTATCCAAGCTAATTAATTTATTAGAAAAATCAAAAGAAATTTTGTTATTTTATTTCATCTCAGGCTTTGTAATTCTATTCATTGTTTTGCGACTGGTTTTTACAGATTATAGATATGAAAATAATAATTACTTTTACGATTTTATATTTCTTATTATTTCAATATTGATTATTTCATTTACTTTTTTATCAAAAGAAAATTTTTCAATTAAGCAATTTTCGTTATCGCTATCATTAGTAATTTTTATTTTTTTTAGTTTACTTACAATAAAAACTAGTTCAAAAGTTATTTTTGATTTATCAGATGAGCCATATGATATGTTGATATACACACAAACATCTAATTCTCTTCATCAACTTAATAAAGAAATTCAAGATTCTTATATCAAGAAAGAAAATTTAGTTGTGGGTATCGATACTCTTGATGGATTTGCTTGGCCATGGATGTGGTACTTACGAGAAAATAAAAATGTTATTTGGATGGACAATTTTGAATCCTTGGAACATAACTATGATTATTTACTTGTAAATACAAAAAATATAGATAAATTATCTGATGAATTTTTAGATAAATATAACGTTAAGAGAACAATTTCTCACAGGAAATGGTTCCCTGAAAATATATATAGAAATAAGGGGATTAATGACATTATTGACTTAGTTAAACTTAATGAAAACAGAGTTTTAATTCAAAAATTTTATTTACATAGAAATTTTAAATCTAATTTAGGATCTACTAATTTTGTTTTATTAAAATCCAAAGAATTTGAAAGCATTGAATAGAATCATAAAACTGAATAATTTACTTCCTATTATTTTTTCTTCATTATTTTTATTTGGTATATATAAAATAATTAATGATTTTGGTGAAATAATAGACAATATTTCTAAAATAACTCTTCCTATATTGAGCTTAGCTACATTTGTATATTTTTTATCTGTCATTCTAAGATATATTCGATGGAAAATTGTTTATTTAGAATTATTTGAAAATTATAAATTCAATATGATTAATGAAACTATAATTGGATATATGGCTAACAATCTTTTGCCGTTTAGATTAGGTGAATTATACAGAGTAAACAGAATATCAAAAAAAGAACATAATTCTTTTGTAAGAGTTTTATCTACTATATTTACTGAAAGACTTTTTGATGTTGTTGCATTAGTTCTCTTATTAGTATTAGCATTGCCTTTTGTGAATCAATTTGATTTCAAGTTATTTGAATTAACTAACACTGCAATATTTATTTCAATTTTAATAATAATAAGCATAGTAACTCTATTATTTCTAAGAAAAATAATTTTTTTTGAAAAATTAATTCAAAAATTAATATTTTTATTTAATGATTTGTTATCTTTTTTTTATGAATGCAGATCTTATAAAAAGTATTTATTTATAAGTGTTCTTTCTATATTAATTTGGATAATTGAGAGTATTGTTTACTATGTAATTGCTGACTATTTTATTCTAGATATTTCAAGAAAATATTTATTTACTATAATATTGATTGTTTGTTCGATTACGAATTTATCAGGCATAATTCCTTCTCTTCCAGGTAATTTAGGTAATTTTGAATTCTTTGGGACATTATCATTTTTAGCAATGGGTATTACTTCTTCTATTGGAGCTACTGTAATAATTATTGTTCACCTTGTTTTATTTATTCCAATTTCTATTCTTGGATTTATAATAATATCAATGCAAAAATTAGCTCAAAAGAAATAATATGAAAATATGTATAATTGGTGGAGGAATAACCGGCCTTTCTGCTGGATATAAACTGTCAAAATCTGGACACCAAGTTTCTATTTTTGAATCAGGATCATTTCTTGGAGGACAAGCTTCTACAATCAAAATTGAGGATTTTGAGATTGAGAAAGCATATCATCATTTATTTGCTACAGATAAATCTATTCTTAATTTATATAAAGAACTAGGTATAAATAATGAACTTAATTGGTATAAATCTTCAGTAGCTACATACTCCGAAGGAAAAATCTGGAAAACTACATCTCCTTTAGATTTATTAAAATTATCTTTAATCCCATTCAAAGAAAGAGTAAATCTTTTTTTTATTTCAATTAAATTAAAAATGATGAAAAATTGGAAAAAGATTGAGAATGAGACTGCTTTTGATTGGCTCTCTAAAAGAGTGAAAAATAAAACATTTGAGATAATTTTCAAACCTCTTTTAGAAGGAAAATTTGGAAGATATTACAATAAAATTCCAATGCCTTGGTTTTGGTCTAAGATTCAAACAAGGGTATCGTCTAGAAATTATAAACTTCAGGAAGTTCTTTGCTATCCAGAAAAATCATTCTCTAATTTAATTCAGACTTTAGAAAAAGAGATTACTAATAATGGAGGAGAGATATTTCTAAATACAAAAGTTACCGAAATCAAGAAAAAATCTAATGAAATAGAATCAATTAACATAATAGACCGAGATGATAATGTCACAAATATAAAATTTGATATAGTTATTTCTACAGTTCCTTACAACGTACTGGGGAAATTAATATCACTTAACTCATCATTAAGTAAAGATATGAATGAAGTAGAATATATGTCTGCTATTGTAATGATTTTAGTTCTTGAAAAAAAAGTTTCTGATTTTTATTGGCTATCAATTGCTGACAATAGTTTCCCTTTTCTTGGATTAATTGAACATACAAATCTAATTCCAAAAAAATTCTATTCTAATCGAAATATTTTATACATAACTAATTATGTAGAAAAAGAAAATCCTTTACTTGAGTTAAATTATGAAGAATTATTAGAAAAATATTTACCTTTTATAAAAAAGATTAACAATAGTTTTGATAAGAAATGGATCAAAGATTTTAGATTCAGCAAAATAAACTACGCACAACCTATTTTCCCGCTTAATTATTCAGAAAAAATAATCCCACTAAAATTACCTGTAAGAGGATTATACAGTGGTAATACGGCTCAAATTTATCCTGAAGATAGAGGAACAAATTATTCTGTTGACATAGCTAATAAAATATCAACCTTGATTGAATCTGATTATAAGAAATAAAAACTTAAATCATCTTATTAAAGTAAAAAATTCAATAAATTGCCAAATTATGTTGGATATGTCATTTTTATAGTGAATAATATATAAATAGTTTTCAAACTAATTTAGGGGGAGATATGGAATCATTGAGAGATAAATCAGTAATCTTAACTGGAGCAGGTTCAGGTATAGGAAGAATAACTGCAAAAATGCTAGGTGAACAAGGAGCTAATGTATTTATAGTTGGCAGAAGAGAAAACTTACTTAAAGAATCAGCTAAAGAGATTGAACAAGCAGGAGGTAATGCTGCATATATATCTGCTGACTTAGAAGATGGTGATGCTGCTGCAAATGTCGCAGAAGAAGCAATCAAGGAATTTGGGAAAATACAATATTTAGTGAATAACGCTGGTCACAGTAGTAAGGTTAGAGCCATAAGATATGTTGAAAAAGAAGACTGGCAATCAGTTTTCAACGTTAATGTTGAAGGAGTTTACAGGCTATCTCAAGCAATAATACCTAATATGATTCAAAATGGAGAAGGAACAATAGTTACAGTCTCTTCTATGGCTGCTGTTACACCAGGTTTGATGGGAGGAGTTCCTTATTCTTCTGCTAAAGCTGCTGTTGCTGCTATGATGACTGCTATGAGACAAGAATTAAGAGAACACAATATAAGAACTTGTACAGTATATCCAGCAGAAGTAGATACGCCAATTTTAGATAATAGACCGCTTCCTCCTGATGCTGAAGCAAGAGCTACTATGATGATGCCAGAAGATATAGCAGAAACAATACTATTGTGTATGAGAATGCCACAGAGAACTATAGTTCAAGATGTAATTGTTAGTCCTACGATACAGAGAGACGTTAGTGAAGATATGAAAATTGCAAAATCGTTAGGTAAGAAATAATACCCAATTTGCAACAATAATATCTTGTTAGCTAAAAATTGAATTGATAAAATTAAATTATAAACTCAGGAGAGAATTTGTCAGAAACGCATAATTCTGAAAAATTAAGAAATATAATTAAAGATTCTATTTCTAATCAAAAAAGAAAAACTGTAACGGTACTATCTTCACTTTTAGCAGTGCAAGATAGTCTTCATTATATTCCTGATGAAGCCATAGAGGAAATTTCTAAACATTGTAAAGTAACAATCAATGATGTTTGGAGTGTTGCTTCCTTTTACACCAATTTTAGATTTACACCTCCTGGGGATAAAACTCTTGATGTTTGCTGGGGGCCTAGTTGTCATATAAATGGAGCCCAGAAACTTATAAATCAAGCTCATGATGAATTAGATATAAAGGGAGAAGGAGAATCTGAAGATAAAAAAGTTACACTTAGATACTCAACCTGCTTGGGCGCCTGCGCTCAAAGTCCTGTTTTTGCGATTGATCATAAAATGTTCGGAAAACTTGATGAAACAAAAGTAACTAAAATTATTAACACTTTAAAAAATTAGAAATGACTGAACAATATAAAAAATTAGAAGAATTAGCAAATAAATATTTAGATGACTTATATAAGAATAAGACTGTAATTAAAGTTCAAACAGGAACCTCAGGTCAAGCTGTGGGCGCTGATGAAATATTTTCACTACTTAGTTCAAAAAAATCTGACAATATTAATGTTATAGAAGTTGGTTCTATGGGATTGATGTATTTGGAACCTTTGGTCGTAGTTGTATTACCTACTAATGATCAAATATTTTATGCAAATGTAGACGAAAAACTAGCAGAAAAGATATTTGAACATTATTCAACAACAAATGAAATTTTAAAGGAGAATTCATTTGCTTATGAGTCTTCAAGAAATTTAGATGAGTCTATACCAAAGTTAAACGAATTACCTCAATTTTCTAAACAACTACGTATAGCAACTAGAAATTTTGGAGAAGTAACACCTGGAGATATATTACAATATATTTCTACAGGAGGATATTCAGCTCTTAACAAAGCTCTTTTTGAGATGACTCCCGAAGATGTTGTTGAGGAAGTTAAGAACTCTGGCTTAAGAGGTAGAGGTGGCGCAGCATTTCCAACTGGTGTTAAATGGAGCTTCTTAGCTCCAAATAAAGCACCTGTAAAATATGTACTTTGCAACTGTGAAGAAGGCGACCCTGGTGCATATAATGATAAAGGTATTTTAGAAACTGATCCTCATACACTTGTTGAAGGACTAATCTTAAATGGATATGCAACTAACTCAAATAAATCATATGTCTTTATAAGACAAGGTCATGATATTCCAATTAATGCTATCGAAAGAGCTATTTCTGAAGCTTACGATAAAGGATTACTTGGAGAAAATATATTAGGTTCAAATTTTTCTTTTGATATGGAAGTTTCTCTAACAGGAGATTCCTATGTAGCAGGTGAAGAAACTGCTTTGATGGAAGCAATTGAAGGGAAAAGATCTACTCCTCGTTTCAAACCTCCTTTTCCTGCCGCATCTGGATTATGGAAAAAACCAACTAATATTAATAATGTAAAAACAATTTCATATGTTCCACAAATAATAAAGAATGGTTCTGAATGGTTCAAATCTACAGGAACTGAAAAATCTAGTGGAACAGCAATAGTTTGCTTGTCTGGACATATAAGCAGACCTGGTATGTATGAAATTCCAATGGGAATGACAATCGAGGAAGTATTGGAAGAAGTAGGAGGAGGTTCTAATTCAAATAAACCAATAAAAATGCTTCAAACAGGAGGACCACTTGGAGGTGTACTTGGAAAAGAAGCATTTGCAACAAAGATAGATTTTGATGAAATGGCTCAATCTGGTGCTATTCTAGGTTCTGGAGGAATAATTGTTTGTAATGATTCTGTATCCGTAGTCGACTTAATTAGAAATCTTGTTGCATTTAATCAATTTGAATCATGTGGAAAATGTTTTCCATGTAGACTTGGAAATACCCATATGTATGATGTTTTGCAAAGACTAGCTGATTCAAAAAGTAATTCTAAAGATTTAGAACTGCTTGAAAGAATCGGTAAAAGTATGAAAATAGGATCACTTTGTGGACATGGACAATTAGGTTACAATCCAATATCCTCTTCATTGAAATACTTTGAATCTGAAATAATAGATTCTATAAATAATAAGGTAGAACCGTTAGAAAAAATGCTTACACCAACTAGAACAAGACCAAATTCTGCGGAGTAATAAAGTGGCTGATGTGCAAAAAATAAATATAGATGGTAAAGAATTAGATATAAAATCTGGTCAAACTATACTTCAAGTTGCCATGGATAACGATATTTATATTCCTTACTTATGTTACTATCCGAGCATGAAACCTTATGGTGCATGCAGAGCATGTCTAGTTGAAGTAGAAATGCCGAATGGAAGAAAAATGACAGTTGCTTCTTGTACCACACCTGCTGGTGATTCGATGAAAGTTGAAAGTGATAATGATTCTGTTAATGACCTCAGAAAAGGTGTAGTTGAATTACTAATGAGTGAACATCCTCACGGGTGCTTGACTTGTCATCGTATAGAGTTGTGTGGACCTCAAGATATTTGTCAAAGACATGTTGCCGTAACTGATAGATGTACAATTTGTCCCAAAAATGAACGATGTGAGCTTAAAGATACCGCTAGATTTGTTCAACTAGATATGACAATTCCATTGAACTATAACAGACGAGATCTACCTATTCATGTTGATGACCCTTTTTATGATAGAGACTATAACTTATGTATAGTCTGTGCAAGATGTGTCAGAGTTTGTGATGAAATTAGAATTGACTCAGCACTTACTTTAGTTTCTAGGTCTGGAGTGTCTTTAGTTGGAACATCTAATGGCACATCACTTCTTGAATCAGGTTGTGAGTTTTGTGGAGCATGTATAGATGTTTGCCCAACTGGTGCATTAGTTGAAAGAAATTATAAGTGGGAAAAATCTGATAAAGAGTTTAGTGCAACTTGCTTTAACTGTGCTGGAGGATGTGATGCTCTTGTTGAAGTTAATAAATCTGAAAAACTTGTTAGGTTCAAAGGAGATTTGTCATCAGAGTCAACTAGAGGTCAATTATGCTATAAAGGTAAATTTGGATACGACTATCCAAACTCAACATCAAGAATAAAAAAATCATATATAAAAGAGGTATATAAACACAAATCAGTTGAAAATGAACTAGCATTTTCAGAAATAAACACTAAGCTTTCGAATTATGAATCAAATGAAATTGCTATTATTACTTCACCTAGGGCATCAGTTGAAGATAATTTAGGAGTGCTAAATTTAGCAAAAAAAGTAAATACAAAGTATGTAGCTAGCGCATATCTGAATAATAAGCCATATTATAAATCATTGTCAGAAAGGCTTGGTTATTTATCTTCCTCTTCAAATGTATGGAATCTTGAAAAATCAAACTGTAATGTTGTTATATCTTCAAATATTACAGAAGATAATAACTTGATTTCACTACCTATTAAAAAAGCATCAAAGGAGCAATCAGATTTAATCGTTATAGATCCTCGAGAGATTGATCTTACTAGGTATGCAAAACTTTGGTTAAAACCAGTTCCTGGAACAGAAGGTTTAGTGATAAATACTATTAGTAAAATAATTTTTGATCAAAATTTAGAATATAAAGATCTTGATTCTGATCAAATAGATAGTTTCAAGAAGTTTATGTGGAATTTTGATCCTGTTAAAATTTCATCCCTAACAAAAGTTCCTGAACAACAGCTTTATGAAGCAGCTGAATTGATTTCTAAATCAAGTAAAACTTCTTTTACATTTGGACAAGACACAATTAGCGATTCAGAAACATCTGATTATATAGATTCAATTTACAACTTAGCAGTAATAACAGATAGCTTAGAAGGAGAGGGGAAGGGTTTATATCCTACTTTTAATGGAATCGGATCATCATCTTTTTATCAAATTTTTCAGATTAATAAACAAGAATTCTCCAACACAAAAGAAATTTCTAAGAAAATTTTAGATAAATCTATCAAGGCTTTGATTATATTTGGTGATGGAATTAATCCAAATGTTATTTTTGATGAGGGATTAGATAAAATTTCTGAAAACCTAGATGTTTTAGTCTACTCAAATCATTTGAAAAATGAAATATTTGAAATTGCAGATTACGTTATTCCTACCAAAACTTATGCTGAACAAAATTCTACTGTAATCAATCTAGCAGGAAAGATTAAAAAAGCACCTAAAATGGTAAATCCAGTAAATGATAATCTTTTATCTATCTTAGAAATATCTGAAAAAATTTATAGTGATACTAAATTAGACATAGAAAATGCCAAGAATTCATACATATCTAAAATATCTGATGATAGCGAAAATGTTAGAAAAAATAAGCTATTAAAGAATTTGAAATTTTCTTCCACTGAAATAGATAAATATGAATCAAAATCACTTTATTATTCTCCTGGAAGGATACTAAATAGACCAGAAGAGATAAATGTTGAGGTTGAATCTGATATGAACAAAATTACAACACCTATGAAATTAAGATTGCATCCTAATGATGCAACAGCGTACAATTTAAAAGATTCAACAAAAATAACTTTGGAAGATGAGAATGGCAATACCATAATTTCTTCTGAGATTATAACTGATGGTGAAATTGAAGGAATGATAACTTCAACTGATTATTTTGGGAGAATGGTTACAGATCTAGAATCTAGTAATAATCCTGATTTTTCTTCTATTGTGCCTCAGCTTGAATGTAAAAAAATAAAAATTATAAAATGAGAGGTTAATATGTCTAAGCCTATAACTGTAACTGAAGCAGATTTTGAACAATTAGTAGAAAATTCAGAAATACCAGTAATGGTAGATTTTTGGGCTGATTGGTGTGGACCTTGTAAAATGATTGCTCCTACAATAGACCAGCTAGCAGAAGAATACGATGGAAAAGTTCTTTTTGCTAAGGTAGATGTTGATAGTAATCCTAATCTTTCAGTTAAATTTTTTGTTAGATCTATTCCTATGAATGTAATATTTAAGGATGGTAAACCTGTTGATCAAATTGTTGGAGCTGTTGGGAAACAACATTTCGAAGAAAAACTTAATTCTGTAGTATAAAAAATTTGGGAGTGAGTATATTCTGGTGAATTTTCTAGTCTTCAAAACTATGATTGGTATTATTTATCAAGGAGGGTTCGATTCCCTTTCTCTCCCGCCAAGGAAATTATTATGAATCTTAAAAACGATAAATTATCATACCCAGCCTTAGTAATTGCAATACTTTTCTCAGGTATTGTAGGAGCAAGTGTAAATGGAATATTCGGACTAATATTATTCTTTATTTTGGCAGTACCATTAGTATTTTTGGTAGATTCATTTTTTGTAGAATAATTAAATCCCTAGTTCCTTAACTGCTAGATTACTAATATATTTTCCTATAACTAATGAAGATGTAGCTCCTGGGGAGGGTGCATTTAATACATGGATAGCATTTTCTGATCCTTCTATTTTGAAATCATCAATCAATGATCCATCAGGTGCTACAGCTTGAGCTCTTACTCCTGATCCACCTACATCTAAATCAGAACTATTTACTTCAGGTATCAATTCACGAAGGCTTTTGACAAAAACGGATTTTCTGAGGGAACGATTTATTTCCCAAATTCCAGTTTTCCAATCATTTTTTAGAAGATTCCAAAAACCTTTGTATGTAAATGTTTCTAATGTATCACGTAAGGATATATCTCTTTTTCTGTAACCCTCTCGTTTAGTAGCAAGTACAGCATTTGGGCCAGCTTCAACAAATCCTTTCATAGTTTGTGTAAAATGAACACCTAAAAATGGGAGTTCAGGATTAGGAACAGGATAAATTAGACCTTTCACAAGATATTCTTTTGATTTTTTCAATGTGTAATATTCCCCTCTGAAAGGAATTATTTTTAGATCAGTTTGCATACCAAACATTTTAGCAATTCTATCTGAGTGTAGACCAGCACAGTTAATTACTTTATTTGTTTCGATGTCACCCTTATTTGTTTTAATAATTAGCTTACCATTAGATTTTTCAACTCCAATAACTTCAGTGTCTAAAAAAACTTCTCCTCCATTGTGCCTAAATTGATCTGCATAAACTTCAGTAACTTTTATATAATCAACAATTCCTGTTCCAGGAGCATGCAGTGCCTTTAGAGCGCTAACATGAGGTTCTATTTCTTTCATTTCATCCTGAGAAACTACTCTTAGCCCTTCAACTTTATTTGCTGTACCTCTTTCATAGAGATTATCAATTTTATCTAAATCAGATTCTTTAGTGGCTACAATTAATTTTCCACATGTCCAAACAGGTATCTCATTTTTTTCACAAAACTCTGTCATGGTCTTTCTTCCTTCAACACAAAATTGCGCTTTAAAAGAACCTGGTTTGTAATATATTCCAGAATGAATAACACCAGAATTGTGACCTGATTGTTGGGAAGCTACAGATGAGCTTTTTTCTAATACAACAATATTTATATTCTTTTTTGTTCTCAGTATTTCATTTGCGGTAGCAAGTCCAATAATTCCTCCACCTATTATCACTAAATCAATATTTTCTTTTAACATTTTTACTCCTAAATTAAAACTGATCTTATAATTTCTTCAGATGACTTAATTATTAAGTCATGAGCATTATCAATTGCAAATTGTAAATCTGTTGGCCCTGAGACGATACTAAAAAAAGAAGATATCCCCAATTCTCTTGAATCTTCATAGCCTTCACCAATTGAACCAGATAGACAAATAACTGGAATCCCAAGTTTTTTAGCTCTCATAGCCACAGCAACTGGAGATTTATTAAATTGAGTTGATTTGTCTGTTCTTCCTTCACCAACTATAACTAAATCAACACCACTCAATTGTTTTTCATAATCTAATGAATCTAAAACTATATCAGCCCCAACAGATAATTCAGCGTTCGTAAAAGCCATTAGTCCTGCACCTAAACCTCCTGCTGCTCCGGATCCAGGAATATCCATAATATCTTGACCTATTTGATCTTTTATCAATTGAGCCCAATGGGCTAGATTACCATCAAGAAAGCTAACTTCTGAAGGAGAAGCACCTTTTTGAGGACCAAAAATAGACGAAGCTCCCTCATTACCACATAGAGGATTAGTTACATCACACGCAACCCTTACTGTTACGTTCTTAATTCTTTGATCAAAATCAGCCATATCAATCTTTTTTATTTTATTAAGATTTTCCCCACAAGGTTCTACTAGATTATTATTGTTATCTAAAAGTTTTGCCCCAAGCGCTGAAACAAAACCTGCTCCGCCATCATTGGTGGCACTTCCACCAATACCAACTATAAAATTAGAAATTCCATTATCTAGAGCTTTCTTAAATAGCTCTCCTGTTCCATAAGTAGATGTTCGTAATGCAGATTTCTCATTTTCTTTCAACAAAGCTAAACCAGAGGCTTTTGCCATTTCTATGACGGCACTATTGTCATCTCCCAATTTACCCCATTCAGATGATATTTTTCTACCTAAGGGATCACTTACAGTTTCTTTGATGATTTCACCACCAGTAACATCTACCATTGTCTGTAATGTTCCATCTCCTCCATCAGCAACAGGAACCAAAATTGTATCAATATCAGAATCAATATTATTTATTCCAAGTTGAATAGCTTTAGCAACCTCAAGTCCGGTTAAACTTTCCTTAAATTCTTGTGGAGATATTAAAATTTTTTTAATACGCATATTTTTATAAATTTTTATTTATTATATCTTTTACACTCTCAATAACATACTTAATATTACCCTCTGGATTAGTAATAATATAATCAAAATGATGGGATAAGGATAATTCTTTTTCAGCAGTATCTAATCTTCTTTTTATTTCATCCTCAGAATTTTCTCCTCTATTCCTAATATTTTTATCTATAAAATCTAGGCTTTCAGGCTTAATGAATATCATAATGACATCTGGGATCATTTGTTTGATTTTTTGCGCCCCTTGTACATCTACTCTCAATATAACAGAGTTTCCTTGATTAATTGGAATTTCAATTTGAGATTTTGGAACACCATAAAAATTTTCATATACTTTTGACCATTCAATAAATTCATCATTCTCAATCATAGATTTAAATTTTTCATTTGAGATAAAAAAATGATTAACACCATCTTTTTCATCTGATCTTTTATCTCTTGTTACAGCTGTAATAACGAAATGAAAATTTTTATATAATTTTCTTATTTCTTCTATAACCGAATCTTTTCCAACACCTGATGGTCCAGAAATCAAAAATATTTTAGGTTTATTTTCTTTCAAATTATTCACCTAATAAGTTTAATTTTTCCCAAAAACCTGGATAAGAGACATTAGAAGCCTCTGGATTATTAACAATTATATTATCTTTAGATACTAAGCTTGCAATTCCTAGTGTCATAGCTAATCTATGGTCACCATTTGAAGAAAAAGTACCTCCATTTATCATTTGATTTCCAGTAATTATCATTCCATCTTGTAGTTCTTCAACAATTGCTCCAGCTTTTTTCATCCAATTAACAGTTAGAGAAATCCTATCAGATTCCTTATACCTTAGTTCTTCTGCATCTATAATTTTCGTTTGACCTTCAGCAAATACTGCAGCTAAAGCTAGAATAGGAATTTCATCTATTAGTAGAGGAATTTCACTACCTGAGATTTCAGTACCCTTAAGATATGATGTCTTAATATGAATATCACAAGCTGGTTCTCCAGAATAATCTTTTTCATTAAAAAATTCTATTGAAGCTCCCATCCTTTCTAAGACACTTATAATTCCTGATCTAGTTTTATTTATTCCAACATTTCTAATCGTTAACTCTGCATCTTTGTGTATACAAGCTGCTACAAGCCAAAAGGATGCACTAGATATATCTCCTGGCACTGTTATGTCTCTTGATTCAATTTCAGAGGGTTTTACAGTGATTTCAAGACCATCCGTTGTTATATCTGCTCCCATATTAGATAAAAGTCTTTCGGTGTGATCTCTTGAAGTAGCCTTTTCAATAATTTTGATGCCATTTTCAGATCTCAAACCAGCTAAAATCAAGGCACTTTTTAATTGAGCGCTTGCAACTGGTAATGCATATTCAATTTTTTGAAGATTCCCTCCATTAAAATGTATTGGTGCATTTTCATTATTATTATTAGCAGAAATTTTTGCACCCATCATATTTAATGGTTTGATTATTCTGTTCATTGGTCGCTTTCTTATAGATGAATCTCCATCAAGAGTACATTCAAAATTTCTACCTGCAAGAATTCCTGACATAAGCCTTATAGTAGTACCAGAGTTTCCTACATCTAGTATTTTGTTGGGTTCTGACAAAGAATTGATTCCTTTACCATAAGTAATTACGCTATCGGAAGAAACTTCAATTTTTACCCCCAATTCTCTAAGAACAGAAATAGTAGACAGACAGTCCTCTCCCATTAGAAAATTAGATATTTTAGCATTTCCATCTGCCAAAGAATTAAACATAACTGCTCTATGAGATAAAGATTTATCTGGAGGAATTGTTATATCTCCTCTTAATGATTTTTTACTAGAAAGAGAGTAGTCCATTTATCAAATCCTTTTTTCAAATCCATATTTATCTTTATCAATTTCTTTTGATTTTGTAAAAAATCTGGCAGCTCTAGACCCTATGAATAAAGATAAAATATTTTCTGAAGATGACGGTATTATATTTTCTCCTGAATCAAGACTTGGATCTATATTATTTGTTAATTTCAATCTATCCTCCCAAGTCCTTTTGACTAAATCTGCGATGTCAGATTCAGAATTGTTTTCTAATAATTTCTGAAATTTAACTAACTCATTTATATAAATTTTTATCCAATCAAGAAGTAAATCATTATTAGTTGAAATCGAAGAAAATATTTTTACGGGATCATTATCTAAAGGATTAGAAAATAATTTAAAATCCTCATTATTATAATATTTGTACAGTTCTTTCCAAGAAGAATTATTATTTGATAAATTTAGTAGATTTGAAGTAAGTATCATTGGCATTGTTTCAGTCAATGCAATAAAACTGTCGTGTTCAGAGAGATCTAGATTTACAACTAATCCTTCCATTTCATGGATAAAAGTGTTAGCCATATCAGTGACTTGTGATTTTGTATTTTTGTAAGATACAACACCCCAGTTATTATTTAAAAGTGAATCATGATTGATAAATGGATAGAGACCTATTATTTGGTTATTAGGCAAAAGCTCATTTGACCATTCATTTATTGCTCTTTTAGAAGAACATATATCAAATATTAAAGTATTTTCAGTAATGGAATTTTGCAATGATTCAAATATCTCATATGTAGAAGAGGTAGGAGTACAAATTATAATTAAATCACTTTCATTTATAGAATCTATATAACTCTTCATTTCTTTTGTTATAACTTTAGAATGTTTAGCAATACTTGATTTTTCTCTGTTTATATCAAATCCTCGAAGGTTTATATTGTTATTCTGCTCCATTAATTTTTGAGAAATGTTGTATCCTAGATTTCCTAATCCAAATATAGATATGTTTTTATTATCAAATTTTCCCATTTTTCTTTTCTTCTATTTTTTTTATACTTGCCTTAATTTTATTAAAATCTTTGATTTTAAGTTTATCTAAATCGACTATTAAGCCTACAAATCCAAGATCATAAATATATTGTAAGTCTTCATCTGTCAAATTATTGTTATCTAAGTAAATAAACCAATTAGATCTTATTGAATTTAACCTTTCCTTAATTGTAATTACTTCTTGAAAATTAAATATAAAATCCTTTTCAATTTTATAAATGAAAAAATCAAAATCAAAGGAATCAAAAGTAGCTAATCTTTGTTCAGATAATAAATCTTGATGATTTATTTGAATACAAATTGGGATTTCATAAATCAATAAATTTATTTTTACTTCTTTTGTATTTTCTAAAATTATAAAATCAAAATTTTCAATAGACTTTTCAGTGTCATTAGAATCAAAATATTTACCAATACTTTTTTTTGATTTCTTTTCAGTATCTGTAGAAATGTATGCATCACAACTATATTTTTCTAAATCAGATTGATTTTTAGAAACTCCTAAAATATTCAATTTATCTGAGGATTTATTAGATTTATTAAAAAAGCCAATTTCAGATAAATTTGAGTTTAATAGTTTATCGAGGGATTTCAATTTTGATTTTCTCTAGATTCTTTTAGGAAATTTTCAAGATCTTTTATAATTAGCTTTGGTTCAGGATCAATTTTAGACATTTCTTCTGTGTCATATGATTCTTCAAGTCTTTCAACATATTTTGTTATTTCTTTGTGATCTTCAAGTGCTAAATTTAAAGAAGATCTGAATTCTTCAGATTTTTTTGAAATTTTATCAAAATTTAGATTAAGGTTTAGCATTTTATCTATTTCTCTCATGATTGCAGCAGATAATATAGGATTATGTGTTACTTGCAAATAATGAGGAGTATGACCCCAAATTGAAATAGCTGATATTTTTTTGGAGTCAAGCTTTTCTCCAATAGCAGAAGTTATTCCAGCAGGGCCCTCATATGTTGGAGGTAAAAATTTTATACCTTCTAAAATCTTATTATTTTCTGATCTTGTAGCCGTAACACTAATTCTAGGTTCTCTAGTATGAGGAACTGAATCTAATAATGATCCAACCATAATAACCTGGTTTACATTATAAAAATTCACAACTGATAAAAATTCTTTTATATATTTTTTCCAATATAAGTCAGGCTCTATACCTTCAAATAAAATAAGATCATTATTTTGATTAGTTTTTACAAACGAGAATTTATTTTCAGGCCAATCAATTTTCCTTTTTTCAGGTTTAGGATTAGATACATGTGGCCTTTTATCTGAATAAATATAATATTCTTCAGAAGAGATTTTGTAAGTATCAATAATTTCTAATTGTGAAATAATTTCTTCAAGTGATTTAGTTGCTGATTCCGCAGCATCTGGCCAACCTTGCCAACTACATAATAGTATTGGGTTTTTTAAATCTAAATCAATTAAGCTTTTCAAGCATACCTCACTAAATTGTAGTTAGTATTATACTTAGGATAACGTAAATATTAAATTAAATAAAATTAATAATAAACAAATTTCAGAAGATATAAAAAGAAATAAAATCTTATCTTCAAAATATGATTTTTGTAAGTAATATAATTATTTCTATAAATTAATTAGTAATTTTATTAGCTAAAGGATGTATCAATGAAAAATAAACAATGGGTTCTTAATAAAAGACCTTCAGGAACACCTAATATTGAAGAAGATTTAAAAATAAATATAACAGATACTCAATCACTTGATTATGGAGATGTTTTAATAGAAGCTCAATATTTATCGCTGGATCCATACATGAGAGGAAGAATGAATGCCGGACCTTCATATTCTGCTCCCGTCGAAATTGGAGGAGTAATGGAAGGAGAAATTGTTGGAAAAATTGTTGAATCAAAATCTAAATTATTCGATGTAGGAGATATGGTTAATGCAAAATCTGGTTGGCAAAAATATGCAACCTTAAACGAAAAAAATATAACTAAAATAACACAAGATAAATCTTTACCCATTACATATTCTTTAGGAGTATTGGGAATGCCTGGAAGAACAGCTTATTTAGGTTTCTTAGAGGTTTGTAAACCAAAGCCGGGTGAAACAATCGTTGTTTCAGCTGCATCTGGTGCAGTAGGGTCAATTGTTGGTCAAATTGCAAAACTTATGGGATGTAAAGTAATTGGAATAGCTGGTTCTAACGAAAAAGTAAAATATTGTTTAGATAAGCTAAATTTTGATCATTGCATAAATTATAAAACTCAAGATATTGATAAAGAATTGGGATCAATGGGGGAAAATTTTGTAAATATGTATTTTGATAATGTAGGTGGAGAAATATCTGATGCTGTATTAAACCATTTATCTAATTTCTCACGAACAGCTATATGCGGACAAATAGCAAATTATAATGCTAAAGTTCCACCACAAGGGCCAAGAGTTGCAAGAACTTTATTAACCAAGCAATCAACAATGCAAGGATTTATAGTTTTTAATTTTGAACATAAATATGATGAAGCAATGAATTCAATTTCGAAATGGATAAAATCTGGAGAAATAATATATAAAGAAGATATTTATAAAGGATTCGATAGTATCCCTTCAATTTTCATGAAATTATTTGAAGGAGAGAATTTTGGAAAACTAATAGTTGATGTTAGATAAATATTTATTTAGTTATATATCTATTTAATTTATTACTAACAATTAATTTTGGCTCAGTAAGAGACTGTACTTGTTCTGTTGACCACCCTTCAGCAATTTCTGTAAGAATCAATCCTTTGTCCTCAACAATAATTACAGCAATATCTGTAATTATTTTATTCACGCAATTTATACCAGTTAATGGAAAATCACATTCTTTCAAAATTTTAGGTTTATTTTCTTTAGTAACATGCTCCATTGTAACTATTACTTCCTTTGCACCAACAACTAAATCCATCGCACCACCTATAGAACCAATCCCTCTATCTTTTATCATCCAATTGGCTAAATCTCCTTTTTCGGAAACTTGAAGAGCTCCTAGCACGGTCATATCTAAATGATTCCCCCTGATCATACCAAAAGATTCAGCTGAGTCAAAAAATGACATTCCTGGAGTTTTTACTAAGAATTGGCCTCCAGCATCAATTAAGTTTTCATCTTGTTCATCTTCTTTTGAAATTTCATTAAAGCCTAGAATTCCATTTTCAGCTTGAAATGTTATATTTTTTTCTTTTTGTAAATATTTTGCACATAAAGACGGCATTCCAATACCTAAATTTACATATGAATCTGAAGGTAATTCTAATGATGCTCTAAATGCAATATCTTCTTTATTTAATTTTTTAGGATAATTCATTATTTTTTGTCACTATTCTATCCACATAAATACCAGGAGTTCCAATTCTCTCCGGGTCAATATCTTTTGATGAAACTATTTTATCTACCTCAACTATAGTTAGCTTAGATGCAGTAGCCATTATTGGATTAAAAGCTCTAGACGTACCTTTGTAAATTAAATTTCCTTTTTCATCTGATATGAAAGCTTTAATTAAAGAAACATCAGCATTCAAGGCATATTCCAATAGAAATTTTTCTCCATTAATTATTTTTGATTCTTTCTCTTTCTCAACAATTGTTCCCACACCTGTTTTGGTATAAAAAGCAGGTATTCCTGAACCTCCTGCTCGTATTTTTTCAGCTAAAGTTCCTTGGGGTAAAATCTCTATTTCTGCCTCGTCATTTATCCAAGCTTTCTCAATTTCAGATAAAGGATTTCTTGAAGATGGTATAGGAAAAGAACAAATGATTTTTTTTACTTGTTTATCCTTAAAAAAAATACTTTGATCAATTATCTTATCCTTATCTGAATCTTTCCATCCATATCCGGTAACCATTGAAATACCTGCAACATTTCCAATCAAAGTTAGATTACTTAAATTCAAGTCCCTCAGAGCTAACATTAGATTAGTAGGTTGGCCTCCCTGAACCCCAAAGCCTCCAATCATGATACTTGAATCATCTTTTAGATCTTTTATTGCTTCTTTGTAAGAATTATAAATATATTTTTTTGTCATAAGTAATTTTCTTAAAAGTTAATAAAGTATTTTGTTATTGTAATATTAAACCACAAAGCATTCTAAGTATCGTATATCAATAATTTTAGACTTATATAACTGATTGATATGCTAAAGAGTTTGCAAAACCCTTCAAAATGAAATAAATATTCGTAATAACTTCATAATAAAACTATCAATAATTAGGTAAAATTAGATCTATAGATTTAAGAATAGGAATAAAAAATATGAATTTAGAACCACCAAAAGGTAACTTAGATACTTCAAAAACATATAAGGCCAAAATCAATACAGAAAAAGGTGAAATAAATATTCATTTATATTCAGACCAAACTCCAATTACATGTGAAAATTTCATTAATTTAGCTAAATCTGGATATTATAACGGAACTACCTTTCATAGAGTCATTCCAGGATTTATGGTTCAAGGTGGAGATCCAACTGGCACAGGAGCTGGAGGTCCGGGATATCAGTTTGAAGATGAATTTGTTTCTTCTTTGAAGCATGATTCAGAAGGAATACTATCGATGGCTAACGCAGGACCCGGAACGAATGGTTCTCAATTTTTTATTACTCATGCTCCAACTCCTCATCTAGACGGAGCACATACAGTATTTGGCAAGGTATTAGATAAAAAAAGTATGGAAGTTGTTTTAAGTATTCGAGAAAGAGACCCTATGAGTGATCCTGAACCTGGAGATAAAATAAACTCTATTGAAATCGAAGAAAAATAAACTAAGAAGTAATTAGAATTCCTCCAACTACTATAAATAATATCCCGATTATTTTAAATAACTGGAGTTTTTCCTTCAATATAACTATTCCCATAATAGCTGCTATAGCTGTTTGAATTTCTCTTAATGGTGTTACTAATGAGACATCAGAATATTTGTAAGCGTACAGAACTAATGTATAAGCGGTTGCACTCAAAACGGATATTAATATTACAGTTTTTATATTGTTTTTTGCCACAATATAAAAATGATTAATTCTTTTATCAATTAAGGTTATTGATAAAAATCCACCTATAAAAGACGAAATTGAAAAAACAAAAAATGGATTGACTAAAGAAACAGCGTATTTGTCAACAATAGTATAAGAGGTTACTGTTACTCCAGTAATTAAGGATAATATAAAATCGTTTAGATTTACAGATTTCATATGAGTTATATTTCCTAAAGATAATATTCCAAGAAATACAATGAAAATTCCAAAAAGAGAGAGGTTTGAAACTGATTCGCCTATTATAAAAAGACCAAATATTGGGACTAAAGCAACAGCCGTTCCTCTGGCAATAGGGTAAACAAATGATAAATCAGCTTTTCTATAAGCTGTCCCCAAAAAATAGAAATAGAAAACATGGATTAGACCCGATAATATACTAAGCGCAACACCTAAAATAGTGAACTCATCAGTAAAAAGAAAAATTATAGCTAGAGGTAAAGAAATAGCTCCACTTGTAAGAGCTAATAATTGAACATATTCATAAGGATGCTCAGATTTTTTTATTAAAAAATTCCATGTAGCATGTAAAAAGGTTGATATTAAAACTAAGACAATTATTAGTACTGGCATTCAGTTATTTTATACTAAAGAAAGGAAATAAGATGTTTTTGATCAGAAGAAAATGTACCACTAGTAGGGACAAACTATGGAAAGTTGCAAGTTTATTAAAACAGATTTGCTCTGAATATGAAGAAAAGGGTAGAAGTAAAGCTACAATATATGTATCAGGGTGGGGAACTCCTTCAAATGATTATTCAGTTTCTGCTGAATGGACTCAAGAAAAATTAGAGTCTAATAATTTCCCTAATGTTCCGGATAAAATACGGAATAAGTTATCAGAGGAGTTACAGAATAATATTGAAAAATACGAAATTGAATTTCATGAAGTTGTTACAAATGAAAAACTAAGAGAAAGGGGTCTCTAGATAAAAAGCTCTAAACTAATAGAGCTTATTATCTAATTGCTCAGACCTCTGGGGGTATTTTTTTATATTATTAAATATCATACATATTTGCATGTTTAATTAAAAACAAGATTTGGGAATTATGAAATCATTAGGAATAACTGGAAATATAGGAAGTGGAAAATCTTCTGCATTAAGTTTTTTAAGTAACAATAGAACCTCAACTTATGATTTAGATAAAGTTGCTAAAGACTTCTACAAAACAGAAGAAAAAATAAAGCAGCAAGTCATTAATTCTTTCCCTAATGCAGTATCAAAAGATAATCAGATAGACACAAATGTGCTGGGTAAATTAGTATTTAATAACCCAAAGAATCTTAATAAATTAGAAAACATAGTATGGCCAAGTCTTAAGAATTTTATACTAAATAAAATAAAAAATAATTCATCAGAATTAATTGCTTTTGAAGGCGCTATCATTATTGAAGCAAATTGGCATAAAATTTTCGATCATATTTGGATAATTAATTCTGATTTAGAATTATCAAAAGAAAGAGTGATTAATAATAGAAATTTATCAGAAAATAATTTTAAAAAAATTTTGAACAATCAAAACAACGTAAAAAATATGATCAAAATTTTAGAAAAAGATAATATTCCATTTACTGTAATAAATAATAATTCAAATTTGAAATCATTAAACCAAAAGATCTTGGAAGAATATAAAAATCTTATTTTATCTGATCGTAAACATATTTAGCTACTGCTATGTCTTGGATTGCTATTCCCAATGACTGATATAAGGTGGAATCTTGGTTATTTTTTCGTCCAATAATTTTTTTATTTATTACATCAGAAAGTTCATGAATTTTATTCCAAGAAGTAATACCTTTTTCAGTTGCTTCCATCAATTCTTTAGATTCTATTTTAGCTTGATCCAAGTCATCACAAGAAATAAAATCAAACTTTTTTATAGAATTAGTAGATAATTCTGATCTTAACCAACTATTGCCACCAGCCGCATTTACATGAATCCCTTGAGTGATTTGTTCATCTGAGATCACTGGGGTAGAGGAATTAGTTATAAGTGAAATAATATCTGAATTATTTGTAGCTTCATCTGAAGAATTACAACCAATTATATTTAAGTCTAATTTTTTTTTCATTTTATCTACAAAAGAATCTCTATTTTCTTTGTTTCTAGAATAAATTCTTGCTTCATCTAAATTGAACTGTGAATTAATTGCTTCAAGTTGAGTTTCAGCTTGAAAACCAGTACCTATAACTGCTAATGTTTTTGCATCAGGATTAGCTAAATATTTTGAAGCCAATCCTGATGCAGCGCCTGTTCTTATTTGACCTAATAAGTTAGCCTCAACAACTGCTAATAATCCCTCTCCTTCTGTTGAATATAAAACTACAACAAATGTTGCTTTTCCTTTAGTAACAACATAACTTTTATGACCAGCAATTCCTTTTTCTGGCCATGATGCAGCCATGAAATGTAAATTACCTCCGTTGTAACTAGTAGGAAGTCTTTTACGAGGGCTATTAAAACCCATACCCGTAGAAATTGATTTCATAGCTTCTTCAAGTAAACTAACAGAAGTTTTTACAGTTAGTATTTCACCTACTTGTTCTTCTGAAATAATAATCGTCATTTTTATAAAACCTTCCTTAAACCGCTAATTAATATATCAATATCATTTTGATTATTCCAAATATGTGGAGTAACTCTTATCGCTTTTTTTCCTCTTGCGCTTATAAATACGTTAACTTTGGCTAAATTTTCAATAAAGTCATTTGGTATCTCTTTTTCAAATCTCAAACCAAGATAGTGCTTTGCTCTAAATTTTCTATCAATATTAGAAAAACCTAAATCTAACGTATTTTTTATAATTTCTTGATTTAATTTGTCTACATAGTTATAAATATTTTCAGGTCCAATATTTGTAATCAATTCTAATGAAGATTCTAAAGCAGGTATTAGATGAAAATTACCTCTTTGACCAAAATCAAATTTTCTAGCATTGTCAAAATCAAAATCTTTATATTCAGTCATGATTGGAAAGTCAGAACCATTTGGTATAGGAAGTTTAGATAACCAATTATATTCAATTGGCTCACCATGATGGTATTTTTCGTCAATATAAGCTAAACCTAAACTATATGGTCCTAAACACCATTTATATCCTGAAACAACCATAAAATCAGGTTTTATTTTTTCAATATCTAATGGCATTACTCCAACTGATTGGGTGCCATCTATTGCCAATGAAATATTTTCTTTTCTTAACTCATTAGATAGTTTTTCTAAATCAATATATCCTCCATCAGTCCAATGGCAGTTTGGTACAGAAACTAATGCTGTATCTGAATTAATTGAATCTAATATAGCAGAGGTCCAATCATCATCTAAAGGTCTCTTAACAAAAGCAAGATTACCATTTTGTTTCTTAACTAAATCTTTCCAGATCCAAACATTTGAAGGGAATTCTTCTTCTAGAATTAATATTGTTTTTCGCGTATCTAACTTAAAATTATTAGCAAATACTGAAAAACCATAACTGGCAGATGGAACAAAAAAAACAGAATCAATATTTGCGTTAACTAAGTTTGAAAATAATTTCCTAGTATTCTCAGGTTTAGTATAAAAATCGCTCAACTGAATTTCCCATGCTCTAGATTTTAAACTAAAACCATCACTGCCTTTCTGAACAGATTTTTTTGGAAGTAATCCCATGTAAGCACTATTTAAATATGAAATATTGGGGTCTATATTAAAATATTCTCTGTAGTTTGGAGCTTTTAAGGTCATAAATATATTCTAACTTATTTATCTTAATACCTATAACAAATGAAAATGTAATTTGACTTATCTAATATAAAAACTCTAAAATAATCTTATATCATGATTTAGAATACCTTTATGAACGCATTCAATCTAACTATAATTTTTCTTCTATTTATACTAATTTTTTCAATTTTGGGAATATCTACTCTATTTTTTATAAGATTCTCTAAATATTTTTCTGGATTGAAATTTAAAGAATTCGCTGATGACACAACTGAAGGAGTTCAAAATAAAGTAAAAGAATTACTTTCTGAAAAAGATGATAAATTTAATAAAGATTTACAAACAGTCAAAGATCTTATGACTAGGCAATATGATAAAACAATGCAAGAAACCGTTAAGCTTGTAACTACAAATGATCTCTTGAGAAAACAGAATAAGAGTACAGAAGATGCCATAAATATAGCAAAAGATGAATTTAGCAAACTAACAAATGTTCTTTCAGGTAGTCAAACCAGAGGTCAACTTGGAGAACTTATGGCTGAGGATATATTTAGAAGCGCAGGTTTTATCAAAGGTGTTCAATATGAAACTCAACAAGTTTTAGAAAATGGCACAAGACCTGATTTCACAATCAATCTTCCTGATGGGAAGGTGATTCATATGGATTCAAAATTTGTATGGGAATATTTTCAACCTCTTATGGATGAAAAAACAGAAGTTATTGATTCCCAGAATAGAGAAAAGAAATTTTTTGATTCACTAAAAAAAATAATTGATGAAGTAGGTACAAAGTATATAAATACTAAAGAAAATACTTTAGATAATGTAATTGTTTTTGTTCCAAGTGATCACATACTCTCTTTTATTTATGAGAAAAGAATGGACCTTATTCAATATGCACAAAGTAAAAAAGTTACTATAACATCACCGGGTAATTTACTGCTAGTTGTAGGAGTAATAAAAGAATTTATGAAAGTTGTAACTATTGGAGAAAATCAAAATCAAATTATGACCATTTTAGATGAATTGAAAAAAGAATGGGACAATTATATAGAAGAGCAGTCTGTTGTTAGTAGGGCATTAAAAACAGCAAGTACTCATTTTGAATATTTGGAAGGAAGAAGAAGAAAAGCTTTAGACAGAAAATTTAGTGCAGTTAAAGATCTTGAAACACAATTAGACAAAAACCCTGATAAAGCTATTGATGTCTCTGTTATTGATGAAGTTCTCGATGAGGAAGTTCTAAAGAAAAAAGTTAATGACAATCAGGGACAGATGACCTTAGACAATTAAATTAGAACGTGTATTTCCTAAGACCTCAGGGTTTATAAAGTTCTCAGGTTTATTATTATTAATAACTCTAACTATTTCCTCTGCTGTTCTTTTTTGAAGCTCTTCACCTGAAGCTTTAGAAAAAAAAGCTGTATGAGGAGTTATTATTACGTTTTGATTATTAAATAATGGACTAGTAGGTGTTTTAGAAGTGTCTTCAATAACATCTAATCCAATCCCTCCAATTTGACCTCTTGAAATAGCTTCTGAGGCTGCTTTTTCATCAATTAATCCACCTCTTGCACAATTAACTATAATAGAGTTATTTTTCATTTGATTAAATTCTTTTTCTGAAAAAAGGTGATGAGTGTGTTCATTTAATGGCACATGAATTGTAACAAAATCTGAATTTCTCAATAAATTTTCAAATGAAACAATTTCTACATTATCTACTTTTTTTCCAGTTTCTAATAATGGATCATAAGCTATCGATCTTATACCTAGCGCGGAAACCCTTGAAGCTATGGTTCTTCCTATTCGTCCAAAACCAACAATTCCTAAAGTTGATTCACTCAGTCTTTGAACAGGGATATTCAAGTCTAAGTCGTTCCAACCACCATTTTTTACCATATTGGAATGATCATTTATTCTTCTATTCAAACTAAGTATCATTGCAATAGCATGATCTGAAACTTCTTCTAAACAATAATCAGGTATATTTGTAACAACTATACCTAATTCAGTACATTTATTTATATCAATATTATCTACACCAATTCCATATCTTGACGCAACTTTGCATTTAGTAGCTGATTCTAGCAAATCTGAAGATATTTCTCTAAAACAAAAAAGCAATGCATCTGCATCTTCCAATTCTTTCTTGAGTTCTTTATCACTTTTGTTATTACAATCAACGACCTCAATATCGTTATCATTTAAGATCTTAGATTCTATATCAAGATTAGGCCATACATAATCTGTAATTACTGCTTTATATTTCATAGTTACCTTTATACTGAAATCTTCTTAAATTGACAACCTTCAACAAAATAATCGAAAAACTCTGGTTTTGTTTCAAGTTCTAAGTGATCTATTTTTTTCACATAATCAACAAGATTTTTTCTAAGTTTATTTGATAATAATAATTTTGTTGCACCTTCTAAAGCTGTATTGCCTATTTTTTTTATTTTTTCTATAGGGAAATTAAGTATGAAGCCTATATTTTTAGCATTTTCAATATCAATATAGTTTGCAAATCCTCCAGCAAGATAAACATTATCTATATCATCCATATTTGTTCCAAAATCTTTAATAACTAATGCTTGTCCGCATACATTTGCTGCTTTTGCTTGTGCAAGGCTAGATACATCTCTCCTTGACAAGTTTATAGATTCATCATTATCAATAAAAATATAATCTTTTTCTTGTTCGAATTTACCCAAAGGATTCATAATTTTGTTTTCAACTAAAATTGAAAGAAAATCAATTAATCCAGATCCACAAAGTCCTAATGGCTTTGAATTCCCAATAGTTTGGTATGTAAAATTATTACTTTCAAAATCAACTTTCTCTATAGCACCCTCATAACCAGGCATACCATATGTTATCTCTCCTCCTTCAAAGGCAGGCCCTGCAGGGCATGACGCCGCAAGCATTTTTTCAGGCGTTCCCAAAACAACTTCCGTATTTGTACCAATATCTATTAACATTTTTGTATTATTATTTTCAAAAAAATCTGTAGCTATGAGACCAGCAGAAACATCTGAACCTATATGAGATGCAATTAATGGAGGGCTATAAATTAATGCTTCAGAATTAATTCTTAAGTTTAGATCTTTTGCTGAAGTGATTAATTCTGTACTTGAGATTTTAGAATCTAAATAATCAGTTTCGATTATTGATTTATAAGGCTTTACACCGATAGGTTCTACATCTAGATTGAAAAATAAATCTCTCATTGTAGAATTACCTACTATAGTAACTTCAACAATTTCATTTCTTCTTATCTTTAATTTCTTAACAAATTCACCAATTTCAAAATTTACTGAAGAAATTATTGCTTTTGACAGTTCTCCTTTATAACTAGATGAGTCATAAGAAATACGGTTCATAACATCTGAACCTCCAAAAATTTGAGGGTTTTCAAAAGATGAAGTCATAAGAACTTTACCGATATTTATATCTACTAAATTAATTGCTACAGTGGTAGTTCCTACATCTATAGCTAATCCATAGATTTTTTTTGATTTTGATAATATTGTTTCTTTATTTTCAGATTTATAAATTAGATTATTGTCTTTATAGATATAATTATGATCTACATCATATGAAGATTCTTGAGAAAAATTTGTCAAAATTTTTCTATCTCTCTTTCTAGGACTAAATTTTAAGTTTGAGTCTTTCGAAACAGTGTTAGCCTGACATGCTAATCTAAATGGTTCTTTAAGGAAATTTTCGTGTTCAGTTGGCTTGGATAAGATATCATAACCTTCAGATACCTCAACTATACATTCGTGACAATCTCCAAATCTTCCACATGATGTTGGAATTCTCATTTTTATTTGATCTGCATATTCGAAAAGAGATCTATTTTTTGATAATTCTATAGATTGTTTTTCACTAATAAATTTTTTTTCACTCATTTTTTTTAATAGGTTTATCCACTTCCCATGCAAATCTGTAATCTAACTTATGTGAACCAACGCAAATCGGTAAATCTAATCCCTTAGCAGTAAAATGCTGATTCCTGCAAGAGAAGCTTGCAGTACATAAATTTTTAGCATTTTTGTATGGGCATCTAGTTTTACTTATTTCATCAGCGTGAACTGATATGTCCTGAAAAATATTATATAAGTTATCTAAACTCTTCTTTAATTGCTTTTTATTATTAGAATTTGACTTTTTATAAGTCATATAAATCTAACTCTTTAAATCTTTAAGAAGCTCTACAAGCTCTTTTGCTTTATCAACTGCATCAACGGCACTTTCTCCATATCCATCTGCACCCATTTCATCAGCAAATTCTTGAGTAACTGGAGCTCCGCCAACCATCATTCTAACTTCTTCTCTTAATCCAATATCTTCAAAATATTGGATAGTCCTTCCCATATTAGGCATTGTTGTTGTCAAAAGCGCTGACATTCCAATTACGTCAGGTTCATGTTCTTCGAAACCATCAACAAAGTCTTCTGGAGATGTATCTACTCCTAAATCATGAACAGTAAAACCTGCTCCTCTTAGCATCATGATGCACAAATTTTTTCCAATATCATGTAAATCACCCTTAACTGTACCCATAAGAACTATACCTTGAGGTTCAATTCCAGATTCAGATAAAATTGGTTCGATATGAGTCATACCAGCTTTCATCGCTCTTGCAGATATCAATACTTCGGGAACAAATATAACATTATCTCTAAACTTTACACCTACTATTGCCATACCATTTAATAATCCATCATCAAGTATTTCGTTTGCTGTAGATCCATTATCTAAAGCTTTTTTTGTTAACTCATCAACTGCATTATTATCTCCAGTAATTAGAGCATATGCAATTTCTTGCATTTCGTTGGAGGTATTTGATATAGCCCCACCAATATGTTTTTTTTCACTTTCTTTAGTTACCCACTCAAATTCTTTTGAAAGTCCTTCATGATCAAACATAAATAGTCCTATTTTTTATGAATATGTTAATTATATTTTTATTTTATCAAATCTAAGAATTTGTTTCTGCTAGCCAGTCAGTAATACCTTCATTTATTGCTACAAGATTTTCAGCTTTTGTTTTTAATGGAATAGCACATTCTGGAGCAATAAGCTGGACTCCAGCATTTAAGCACTCAAAAACTTCTTTCTTAACATCGTCTGCTTCCTTTGAGTATAAAGTTTCTGGATTATTAATATTTCCTACAAGAGCAATTTTATTATTTACTGCATCCATTGCCTCTTGAGGTGAATTCTTGGAATCAAAATGAAATGCATGCATGCCAGTTTCAGCAATGTAAGGCATTCTATCTACAGTTCTACCGCAAATATGAAGTATTAGAGGGACTGTAAATCTTTGTGCCATTTCAGTATGAATATCCTGTAAAAATTTTTGATAGTATTGACCTGATACTAAATCTCCTGTGGCATGGTCTGGTATAGTTAGAACATCTGCGCCAGCATCAACTTGAGCCTCTCCAAATAAGTATGTAAATTCTTGAAGTTTTTCCAGAGACTTAATAGTTTCATCAGGATTATCTACTGATCCCAATAGGAATGTCTCAACACCAAAAACATGGTAAGCTAAAGTCCATGGCCCCATTGTTTTTCCAATAATTGGGACATCATCTCCAAACTCCTTTTTCAAGATTCTAATAGAATCAGTTATAACCTTAACATCAGGATGATTTAAAAAATCTGATGGAACTTTTATATCACTTGATGTTTTCCAAATAGGATTACTCATTCTAACAGTAGGCCAGTTATCTTTTTGCTCCCACTGCATTTCACATCCAATTGCACTAGATTCTTGAATAATTGAAAAATATGGAGCAATTGCATCAAAATCGAATTCAGTAATTTCTGTCGCTGCAAGCCTTGCATTTAATTCTGCTGATCTACATGCTTCTGGAAATGGAGCATCTACTAAATCCATCATTTCTACAGTAGCAACAGAAGTTGGGTTCGCAACTGGAGGTCTATCAACTTCTAATCTATTTAGGGCCGCTAAAACTCTTTCTTTTTTTGTCATTTGTTTTATCATTTTTTCCCCTTTATTGTGAAAACCCTAAGCTTTGAGTAGTCATTTGTCCAGCTTGATCAGATGCTTCTAACATCTGTTCAACAGCACTTACATTTCTTGCATAAGGAAGTAATACTCTTACGTATTCTTCATGTGCATTGTTATCAGGGAAATGAAAGGAATCTACATCATTTCTAATGCATTCTCCATATTTTATGAAACCGCCAACAACAGCACGTATTCTAAGACCTGGTTTTTCATGTTCACCCTCAGCGGATACAGTATATATATATTTATCTTGTTGTTGAGACCCACTAACTGTAAAGGTCAGTTTAGTTTTATTGTCTTTGGCAGTAATAATACCTTTGTCAGATTTTTTGTCGGGTGACATTTCCACACATTGACTAAACAAAAATTTCAATGGTCTTTCAATAAGAGCGCCTTTAGGAACAGTCATTTTAAAGTCTTCATCCAAGTGACTTAATCCTCCGAATTCAACCATTTTGTCTCTTATTTGATTTAATCTAGACTCTACTCCTTCTTTTTTACTGTAAGACCATACAGTTAAGATATCTTTTTTGATAAACAGTCCTACACTAATATTATGAAAATTAGGATCCATGGATACAAGTTCAAGACATTTTCCAAATTTGATTTTTACATCAGATACTTTCATTGTGACTCCTTATTATTTTTGAAAAGGCATTAATATGCTCTTCATTTGTTCCACAACATCCACCTAAAATATTTATATTCATTTCTATTAACTTTTTATATTCTTTAACCATATCTTCAGGTGATTCTGGATAAATTATATCGTTTTTCTTTATAATTGGTATACCTGCATTTGCTTGAACCAAAACAGGATTCTTTGTTTTAGATCTAATTTCTTTAGAAATTTCTACTATTTTTTCTGATCCATTACCACAATTTGCTCCGACAATATCCGCTCCTGACTTAAAAAACAAATCAACACTTTCTGAAGGAGAAAGCCCAAACATTGTAAAGTAACCTTTTGGTCCCTTGTCATAAACAAATGAAACTATATTCAAAAGATTAAAATTTTCTTTTGCAACCCTTAATGCTAGTAAAGTTTCTTCTGTCGCGATCTGAGTTTCTATAACAAAAGCATCAACTCCACCATCATATAAACCTTTCATTTGATTATAGAGACATTCATACATTTCTTCTTCAGATACATTTCCCAAAGGTTCTAGAAATTCACCGGTTGGACCTATTGAACCAAAAACATATTTGTCTTGATAGTCCGAAGCAGCTTTTTTTGCAATTTCTGAAGCTATTTTATTTATTTCAATAACTCTCTCTTCTAATCCATAATGTTTCAATCGATAGTAATTTCCTCCAAAAGTATTTGTAAGAACAATATCGCTTCCATTAGAAAAATAGCTATGAGCCATTTTTGAAATAACTTCAGGAAACTCAATATTCATTAGCTCTGGGCATCCGCCTGCTTCAAGACCATTGTTTTGAAGAAAAGTGCCAGTTGCTCCATCAAGTAAAAATATTTTACCTTTATTAATATCATCTAAGATTTTTTTTGAACTATCTTTTAAATTTTGAACCATGAGTCTATTGATCCAGGCAAACCTGATCTATTCCCTTCGTCTTCCAAAGATTTTATTTTGTTAATAAATGACTTGGGAATATTATCATCAAATTGTTTTATAATTTCTTCTGGAGCGAGAGTAGTCTGTATTTCTGGACCCCAATCCCAAGCATCTAAATAAGCTCCACTTTCTATAGATCCATCATGCATTGCAACAGCATCTATTGCTGTCTGAAAAAAGAGACTCAGAGGGAATGATCCTTCATTTCCATCATTATCTTTATATTTAAGTTGTGTAGGAATTTCTTTCCAGTACAAAATTTTATATGCTGACATGAAATAATGTTTTTTATAGATGATAAGAACATTATAATAGAATTTTCAATGGAGTTTTTTTTATAATGTCCAAAATAGTAATAGTTGATGACGAACCTCAAGTAGTTTCATATGATCCTTCATTATTTGGTGACCTAAAAATTAATCATGAAATAGAAGTTTTCAGATCGCTACCTTCCGGATCAAGAGAAGTATTATCAAGGCTGAGAGAAGCTCATACAGCTGTTATAACTAAAGCTACTACAAAAATAAATAATAACATTATAGAAAATCTACCAAACTTAAGGCATATAGCTGTATTTGGTATAGCACTAGATCATATAGATTTAGATGCTGCAAACAGAAACAAAATAGCAGTTACTAATATCCCTGATATCTTAACTAACTCAGTTGCAGAACACTCAATTGGATTAATGATATCTCTATTGAAAAAAATACCAGAGTTAGACAGAAGGGTTAGAAATAATGAATGGCCATCAATCGAAGTTGATCTTTTTGAAGGAAAAACGTTAGGTATTGTAGGAGCAGGTGCAATTGGTGAAAAGGTTGCAAGAATCGGCTCTAATTTGGGGATGAAAATAATTGTTACTCCAGTAATCAGAATGGATAATGTCAGAACATTAAGTTTTCAAGAATTCGGAAAAGTTTCTGATTTAGAATTTTTACTAGAAAATTCTGATGTAGTAACTCTTCATACAAGAATAGTTGAAGAAACTGAATACTTAATAAGTTCTGAAGAATTTTCAAGGATGAAATCAAATGCAATAATAATAAATACTGCGAGGGGTAAATTAATAAATGAGCAGGCTCTTTATGATTCCTTAGTAAGTGGGAAAATAGCTGGTGCAGCACTTGATGTTTTTGAGAAAGAGCCGTTATCTAAAAATAACCAGCTGAAAAGCTTACATAATGTCATACTCACTCCTCATAATGCAGCAAATTCTCATGAAATTATAAAGAAAAGTATAAATAAATTAATAGAAAATATAAAAATAAATTTAGAATGAGGAAAATTATGAAAAGAATTGGTTTTGTTGGACTAGGAAATATGGGACAAGGAATGGCAAATAATCTTCTTGAAAAAAAGGCAAATCTTACAGTTTATACAAGAAATAAGGAAAAAATATCTTCTATGGAAAAAAGAGGAGCAAAAGGCGCATACTCTTTACAAGATCTAGCAGAAAAATGTGACATTATACTAACATGTTTACCTGATACTCAGACTTCTTTAGAAATAATAACAGGTAATGAGGGCTTATTATCTAAAACTTCTGAAAAAAAAATTATTATAGACCACTCAACTGTAGATTTAGCAACCTCTAAAACATGTTTTGAATTTTGTAAAGAAAAAGGATCAGAATTTCTTGATGCTCCCATCTCAGGTGGACCCATTGGTGCTAAAGATGGAACATTATCTATTATGGTTGGAGGTAATATAGAACCTTACAACAAAGCTTTAGATTATTTCAAAATGATGGGAACGACTGTAAAACATATGGGTGAAAATGGAGCAGGAACTTCAATGAAGCTAATAAATCAATTATTAACAGCTGTACATACAACAGCTGCTGCTGAAGCACTAGCCTTAACTAACGCAACAAATGTCGATATCGATTCAGCTATGGAAATATTACAAGTAAGTTTTGGATTTTCAAGAATGTTAGAAAGATGTGCTCCAATAATAAGAGATAGAGAATTTGAGGGGTCATCAGTTCCTGCAAGAAATATTCATAAAGATATTTCAATAATTGATCAACTAGGAAAAGATTTGTCGGTAAACTTACCTTTAACAAAAACTTCAAAAAAATTATATGATGAACTAAAAAAAGATGGTAAAGAAATGGATGATATGGCAGGGATAATTCAAATAATAGAGAAACAATAGGAGATAAAATGAAAACTTACAAAATAGCAGTAATTCCCGGAGATGGTATTGGAGTAGAAGTTGTAAATAGCTCGATTGAAGTATTAAAGGCTTTAGAAAATAACAAAAATTACAATCTAGATTTCCAGGAGTTTGAATGGAGTTCTGAATATTATTTTAAAAATGGAATAATGATGCCAGAAGATGGTATTCAACAATTAGAATCATTTGATGCTATTTTTCTAGGAGCAGTAGGGCACCCAGAAATTCAAGATCATATAACGCTTAACGGCCTACTCCTTCCAATAAGAAGAGCATTTGATCAATTTGCATGTGTAAGGCCTTCAATATTGTACCCTGGAGTAAATACTCCCCTCAAGGACTTGAAACCATATGATATAGACCTAGTTGTTGTTAGAGAAAATACTGAAGGAGAATATGCTAACGTAGGAGGATTTCAATATCAAAATTTCCCAGATGAAGTAGCTGTTCAAAGTGCAGTTTTTACAAGAAAAGGCTGTGAAAGAGTAATTAGATATGCTTTTGACTTAGCAATCGAAAGAAATAAAAAGATGCATGTCACTTCAATAACAAAATCAAATGCTCAAGGATACTCTATGGTTTTATGGGATAGAACTTTTGAAGAAGTAAAAAAAGATTATCCTCAAGTTAGTACAGATTCATTATTAATTGATGCTGCATGCATGGATTTTATAAGAAAACCAGAAAACTTTGATGTTGTAGTTGCTAGTAATCTTTTTGGTGATATTTTGACAGATATAGGAGCAATTATCACAGGTTCAATGGGTCTAGCTTCTAGTGGAAATATAGACCCTACTAGAACAAGCCCTTCTATGTTTGAGCCTACACATGGATCAGCACCTGATATTGCAGGAAAAGGCATAGCAAATCCAATGGCTCAAATACTAACTGCAGGAATAATGATGAAACATCTAGGAGAAAATGAAAGTGCAGAAATTATTGAAAATTCTGTTAAAAAGGTCTTAGAACTTGGTGAATCAATATCTCCTGATCTTGGAGGAAATTCATCTACATCAGAAGTAACAAAATCTATTATTTCTAACTTATGATAAAAGGCTTAGTTTTCGACCTAGATGATACATTGACCGTTCACGATGATTTATATGATTTCAATTATATAAGAACTATCAATACATTCTTCCCAGATTTTAAAATGAGTAATTCTGAAATATTAAAAATCATGATTGAAACAATAGATACGATTGGATCAAAAAAATATTTTTCTGAGTATTTAGATGCAAAATTTGGAGGAAGAGATATTTTATGGGCTGATTGCGGAGGTTTTGGTGAAATCGCTGAATATCTAAATAATATATATTTGGATGCTCAAAATGAAATGTGGTTAGGGATAATTAAAAATTTAGGTATTTCTAAAAGTGGAATCAATGTAAAAGATATCATAGACAATTATAAATTTTTTATGTGGGATGGAATCAAGTCATTTAAAGATGTAATTCCAACAATTACTAAACTAAAAGATTATAAACTTGGAATACTTACAAATGGAATGCAATTTCACCAAAGAAAAAAAATAAGTGTTTCAGGACTATTGAGTTTTTTTTCATCAGAGAATTCAGAAATAGTAACTTCTTCTGAATGTAATAAGGGTAAACCTTATAGCGAACCATATGAACTTATTTGTAAAAAATTATCACTAGATTTTTCAGAAATAATTATGATTGGAGATACTTTAGACGGGGATATCTCCGGAGCGAAAAAACTCAATATAAAAAATGTATTAATCGA
>Ga0208130_1000045_pt1 | contig 63017 bp, 57 predicted proteins | sample ETNtaG_31_FD_185771 | JGI IMG/M metagenome (GOLD analysis project Ga0208130, IMG submission 185771) | Marine microbial and viral communities from oxygen minimum zone, Eastern Pacific Ocean - ETNP201310SV78 (SPAdes) (version 2) | ecosystem: Environmental > Aquatic > Marine > Oceanic ... | reverse complement strand
GCCGACTGCTAGAATAAATTTTCTAGTACAGGATATTTGACCCTCTATAAAATATTTTCTCTAATCCACTTTAGATTATATTTTTGAGGGTCATTTTTTTCTCTTAGATTTAATATTAGTCCGATTGAGTTATTTAATATTTTTATTTTCAATACTTTTTTCTATTTGAGTTTGTTCATATTGAGTTCTTAAATTTTTTAGACTCATTTCTAATAATAATTTTTCTTCTAGAAGTTTATCTATTTGCTCAGATAAGATGGAATTTTCAATAATTGATTTATCAAATTTAGACTGCAATACTTTTAAATCTTTACTTAAGATCTCAAGATTCGATTCGCTCAAAATTAGTTCTTTATTAATTTGATCAATCATTAGATCTTTCTCGGACTCTAATTCATTTTGGATAGTAGTTTTAGAATTATTCTCTCCAGTGCATGAAATAATAATAAATACTGTAAAAATTAATAAAACTTTTTTCATATTTGCATTATATATAATTTAATCATGATAGTTCAAAGACTAAATTATTTAGACTCTATAAGGGCTTTTGCTATGTATTTAGGCATAGTCCTTCATAGTACTCTTACCTTACTGCCTTGGTATAGTGATTATGAAATGAAAGAAGGATACGGTCTTTTATTAATATTTATACACGGATTTCGAATGCCTCTTTTTATGATTATCAGTGGATTTTTTTCACAAATGATAATAAATAAAAGAGGTGTTATAAAATTTATAGATAACCGACTAAGGCGAATAGGACTACCGTATTTAATTTTCGTACCAATAATAACAATTCTATTTATTTCTTCATTTTGGGTAGGAAGCGTTTTTGTCGATTGGGATTCAGTAAATATTACCAATGATGCAAAAGAATCAAAAGCTGATGATGAATTTAACCATGGGCATCTTTGGTTCATGTATTTTTTATTGATTTTTACATTTATTTATTCAGCAATTATTTATTTTTCAGAAAAAATAAATATAAAAATAAAGACAATTTATTACTTAATAACAATGATAGTAATGAGCTTATTTTTTTTGATTTTTCAACCAGGAGAAGTTATATCTAGGCCCGATACTGATTTAAACTTTTTCCCTCACTGGTCAATATTAGGTTATTATTTTACATTTTTTTTATTTGGAGCATTGTTTTTTAGACTAAAAAACAATGGCCAGGGATTTTTAGAAAGAATATCTAAAATGCAAATATTTTTTTATTGGATTCCTGTAGCTTCATTTATAATTTGTTTAATTATCGAGGATAATAAGACTTACATGCTAGGAGAGTTATTTAATTTCATATTTACTTGGAGCTCTATACTGGTAATAGTTCTTATTTTTTATAAATTTATAAATAAATCTAGCTCAAAAATAAGGTATTTATCTAATGCATCTTATTATATTTATATTATTCATATTCCTTTTATAATTTTGCTTCAAGGAATGTTTTCAAGATTAGAAATACATCATTTAATAAAATTTATTATGATTATCTTTTTAGTAACAATTTTTTCTATTATTTCTTATCATTATTTTGTTCGAAATACTTTCGTTGGTATTCTTTTAAATGGAAAGAAATTCAAAGGATAAAATTACATTGTCTAAAAATTTAGAAAAAAACACTATTGGAAATACTGACCTAAAAATAACTAACATTGGAATGGGTGGAGCTCCATTAGGGCATTTAGATGAAATAACAGCTATAAAAACACTAGAAAAAGCATATGAATCTGGAATAAATTACTTTGATACAGCTCCATTGTATGGAGCAGGTAATAGTGAAAAACTTTATGGTAAATTTTTACCAAGTTTAGACAGAGATAGTTTTGTAATATCAAGCAAAGTTGGTCGCCTAATTCTTCCGGAATATGAAGCAAAAAAACATGTGTCTAACCAGGATTTAACACCTGCATTAGAGACAAATTTAAAAGCATCGAGTTATAAAAACAATGTTGTTTTTAATTTCACTAAAGATGGTGTGTTGAGATCTATCGAAGAAAGCTTAAAAAGATTAAATATTGATAGCATAGACATAATTTTTATTCATGACCCTGATGATTATTATGAAGTGGCGATAGATGAAACTCTTCCAACCTTAATTAATTTAAAAAAACAAGGAGTAATTAAGGCTATAGGAGCAGGAATGAATGAGTGGGAGATGCCATTAAAGTTTGCTGAAAGCGGAGGGTTCGATTGCTTTCTCCTTGCTGGAAGATACACATTATTAGATTATTCAGCTTTGGATAAATTACTCCCAACTTGTGCAGAAAATGATATTAGCATCATTATTGGGGGGCCATACAATAGCGGGATACTAGCATCTGACCTAAGTAAGCCTACTACCTATTTTTATGAACCTTCACCCATAGAAGTAATAGAAAAAGCAAAAAAAATAAAAAAAATATGCGATAAATATAATGTTCCGCTGAAGGCTGCTGCATTACAATTTGGTCTTAATCATTCTTCTGTTGCATCTACTATTCCTGGGCCTAGAAGTCCAGAGGAGATTGAAGAAAACTTAAAAATGTTATCTTATAAGATAGATAGTGAGCTTTGGATAGAATTAAAAAATAACAATCTTATTCCATAATAGAACTTTTTTCTTAAATCAAAAATTCTCGTTCAATAATCTCTTTGTTAAAAAAACTCCTAGTATGTATGTTTTGAAGACATATATTTAGAAAAGAGGGAAAATGATTTCTAAAAAATTCGCGTCAATAATGATGATTGTAGGACCAATTTTGACATTAATTATGGCGTTTACAGGTCCTTTAAATCCTGGTTCTGGAGTTTCATGGTCAGACACACAAGCTGTTCTTGGATTACTAGCTACTGCAAACACAGATTGGGCTCAAATTAATTTCTTGTTTTTGAGCATAGGATTGATCATGCAAGTTCTAGGAATACGATACTTTGTTAATTCTATGAACTCTAATGATAGAGTAGTCAATTATTCTCTAACTGGTGGCATGGCAATGATTATGGGTGTAATTGTAGTTTTTGGAGAAGGATTGTTCTATGGAGCTGCTGCTAATGCTGCTGCTATAGCTGGAGGAGCTGGAATGGGAACTGCAGCCTCAATGTGGGCTGGAGGTCAAGCTTTTGGAGCTGGAGGAAGCATACTTTTATTCTTAGGGACTGCACTTGTGAGTATCAGTGCTTATGTTACAAATACATTTAATAAAATAATTGCTGTATTACTAACTGTTGTAACTATAGTAGGAGTAATTCTTTGTCTTATTGGAGAATATACTAATGATCTAATGATTATCCCATACTTAGGAACTACAATTGGAATTGTAGCTCTTGGAATACTAACTTTAAGATCTAAATAATTTTTAAGTATTTGTGCATTCATAATTTAATGGGTGCACAAATAATTAGTTATCTAAAACTGCAATTCTTAGACGTTTATTTATTTTACCCTTACTTTCATGACCTGTTATTTTGATATAACCTACTTTGGAAGTACTGGAAACATGCGTCCCTCCATCAGCTTGAAGGTCCAGTCCGTGAATATTTATAGTCCTAATGATTCTTAATGATTCAGGAAGTAAATTAATCTTAGTCCTTATAAGGTCAGGAATTTGAAAGGCTTCTTCTCTAGGCAAAAAATCAACAGTGATTTTTCTATCTTCTTGAACTTCATAGTTAATCTTTTTTTCTATTTCTTCCGTTAATTCAGCTGATAAAGAAGGAAATTCAAAGTCCATCCTTCCTTTTAAAGGTTCCATATTACCCCCAGTTACAGCAGCGCCATAATCTCTCCAAATAACTCCACACAAGATATGCAGTGCTGTATGCGTTCTCATCAGTTTGAATCTTCTTTGCCAATCAATTTTAGTCTCTATTGAGTCTCCAACTTTTAAATTATTTACATTTAAAAAATGTGAGATTTTACCGTCTTTCCATGAAACTTTTTCAATTTTTACTTCTTTTTTATCTACAAAAATTGAACCTAAGTCATTAGGCTGCCCTCCCCCTCCAGGGAAAAAAATAGTTCTATCTAAAACTATATTATCTTCGTTGACTTCAATAATTTTAGATTCTAATTCTTTTATATATGCATCTGAGTTATATATTTGCTCTGTCATTTTTCACCAAATTGTTTATATTTTAAGAAATTAATATTATTAATTATCATAGGGAATTAAATATAATTAGAAAGAAATCTAGGTATAAATTTGAATTATAAAGAAAAAATAAAATTTCTTGTTCCAAGAGCTATCTTATTAATTATCTTCTCCATAATTGCAGTATTATTAAGAAAAAATTTATAAAGGGGGAAGAATATGGAAAATAATGGTGTGCATTTTATGATGCCAACTATTTTTAATGATCAAAATATAATAGATCTAGATTCTATGGGAAGTATTTGTAAATTTGCAAAAGATTCAGGTTGTAAAGGATTAGTATTGCTTGGTGTTATGGGGGAGGCGCATAGGCTTTCAGAATCAGAGAGAAACTTATTAATAGATGAGGTTTCAATTATGGCAAATGATCTATCTTTAATATTAACTGTGGGGGTTAGTGCTGAGAGTGGATACCTAGCAGCTAGTTATGCTAAAAAAGCATCAGAAAGTGGCGCGCAACAAGTTATGCTTGCTCCACCTATAATGAAAAAACCTAATGAAAGTGTATTATTCAGATATTATGAGGAAGTGAATAACACTATTTCAAAAGATACAAAGATAGTGATACAAGATTTACCCGAGCAGTCTGGTGTGCATATGAGTCCAAAATTTATGGTAGATCTTGATAAAAATTTAGATAAAGTCAACTCAATTAAATTAGAGGACCCTCCTACACCATCTAAAATTTCCAAAATATCAAAAATAAAAAATAAAGACTTAAAAATTTTTGGAGGATTAGGAGGTCTCTTTTTTCTTGAAGAACTTATGAGAGGAGCCTCAGGAACAATGACAGGCTTTGCTTTCACTGAAATACTTGTGGAAATATATGACCTGTTTTCAACAAACAAGATAGAAGAAGCAAAGAATTTATTCTATAAATGGCTTCCTATTATCAGATATGAAAATACAGCAGGGATATCACTTTCAATTAGAAAAGAGATAATGAAACAAAGAAAAATAACTAAATATTCAAATGTTCGATATCCAACTCCTAGCCTAGACATTGATGACAAAAATGAATTAAATACAATCCTGAAAGATTATCTATAAAGAAGGGAAAAAATGAGACACTTAAGCTTTAAAGGGATTTTTCCTATACTACAAACACCATTTAACAAAAAAGGACAAATTGTTTTTGAAGAAGTTGAGAATGAGGTAGATTGGCTCATAGATATAGGTGTTAATGGAATAGGAATAGCAATAGCTAGCGAAGTTTTCAAATTAAACGATGAGGAAAAGCTTAAGTTACTTAAAACTGTTGTTGATAGATCATCAGGAAAAATTCCTATTATTATGAACTCAGGGCAAGAGAGTACAGAATATACTACTTATTTATCAAAAAAATCTGAAGAATTAGGAGCAAAGGGATTAATGATAAAGCCTCCAGTTTTTGATAATGTACCTCAAGCTATGATTGAAGAACATTTTATAAATGTAGCAAGTTCTGTAAATATTCCAATATTTTTACAAGATCAAGGAAATTCTCCAATATCTGGGGATTCTGCAGTAAGACTGTCAGAAAAACATGAAAACCTATCTTACATAAAACTAGAAAGCATTCCTACCATTCCTCGCTTTGATTATTGCAACAAAAATTCTTCAAGAGATAAATTGATATTATTTGGAGGTGTGGGAGGCTCATTCTTTATGGAAGAGCTAAGAAGAGGTTCATCAGGCACAATGCCAAGCTCTGTGATCCCAGATATGTTCGTTAATGTTTGGAAACTATGGAACGAAGAAAAAAAAGATGAAGCACATAAATATTACAGCGGATTCGCTGAATTAATAAAAATCCTAAATCAAGGTCTTGGTTTAGCAAGCTGGATTAATAAATATGTTCTATACAGAAGAGGTGTATTTAGTAAAGATTCAAGCTTTTCAAGAAATCCAGGCTTAAGACCAACTCAGGAACATTTATATGAAATCGATAGACTTATTGAAATAAATAATCTTATCTAATAAAAAGAATTTTTATAATAAGACTTTAAGTGATTATTGAAATCTAAAGTGTTCTCCTCATATCCATTTGCATGTTCGCAATTATCATAAATAATATATTCACTATTAGGAGGCAAAAACTTATTAATTCTATTAGAATGACTTATCGGAATTCTTTCATCATTTTTACAATGGAATAGCAAAACAGGGCTGTTAAATTCATTCACAGAATCAATTCCTGAAATTATGTCTTTAGTCCTTATTCCATACAATAAATCTACACTTTGTATAATTCCAAATTTCAAAAGTCTAGCAAAAAATTCTGGAATAAATGTTCTGCTTGATACTTCTGAGGCTAATAGTTCTGGAAGATCATAGAAAGGGCTATCAACAACTATTCCTTTGATAGAGTTGTCCAAATTTGAATTAGAAACCACTATTGTGCCACCGTAGCTTATGCCGTATAAAACTATACTTTGAACATCAAACTCTTGTTTCAAAAATTTTATAGAGGCCAGTAGGTCCTTTTTTTCTTCATATGCTAGACCTAGATTTTTTCCTTCAGAATCTCCATGAGCTCTTAAGTCAAAAGCAAAAACTGAATAACCCATATCATGTGTATCTTTCATTAGATCCAATATATAGCTATCAGACTTATTAGAATCAACTCCATGGATAATAATTACAGTATTCAAGTTTTTATTTGGAACAAACCAACCGCTTAATTTAATTCCATCTTCAGAATAAAAATCAACATCTTGGTAAACAAGACCAACAGAAGCAGGGTTGTCTTCCGGAAGCTTTCGAGTAGCTTTTATAGCTAGAGTAGTTATATATATAGATAGAGCTAAATATAATGAAAAAAGTATTAGAATAAATGAAGATAAAAATATTATTATTTTTTTAGAAAACATAGCTATAGTTATGAATTGTAGTTACAACCAATTCCTCTAAAACCAATTTCCACGTCTCCATTAGGACGAACCAGAACAGGAGTTATCCTGTCTCCACCTGATAATTTTTCAACTTCTTTCCACATTTCAGGGTTTTTAGACACATCTATTTCTTCAAAATCAATAGATTTTTCGACCAACTCTTCTCTCATCAGATCACAATATCCGCAAGTAGGGTGACTATACATTAAGGCTTTATTGTTTTCTTTATTTGATTTATTCAAATCTATCCCTTTCAAATATGCATAAAAATCTATTGATTATTCTACTTAAAAATCTTATCATAGAAGAATAATAGAAAAATATATATACCCGCTCTGCGAGCTGACCTAAATCGTTGAGAGGGTTTTTTGTTTTAAAGCAACTGGAGAAATTTGATGGTAATAGCAGATAGAAATACTTCGAGTATTGATAATAAAAAATGGTTCAATAGAATTGAAAACGTTGTAGATGTTCCAAATCTTCTAGAGATTCAAACTGAATCTTTTGAATGGCTCAAAGGGCCTGGAATTGTTGAATTGATTGAAGAGATATCTCCAATTGAAGACTTTTCTGGAGGAAGATTTGAAGTAAGGCTGATAGACCATGAGATTCGGGAGCCAGAATTTACTGAAGAGCAATGCAGAGAGAAGGAAATTACCTATCAAGCTCCTTTATATATCACTGTTCAACTAGTAATCAAAGAGACTCAAGAAATCAAGGAGCAAGTTCTATTCTTTGGACACTTACCTCTTATGACAAAAACAGGTACTTTTATAATCAACGGAGCAGAAAGAGTAATTGTTTCACAGCTAGTCAGATCTCCTGGTGCCTACTTTACAACTGAAACAGATCCAGCGACAGGTAGAGAACTTTGTTCTGCTAAGCTTATTCCTTATCGAGGAGCTTGGATCGAACTAGAAACTTCAAATAAAGATATCATTTCTGTGAAAGTAGACAGAAAAAGAAAAGCAAACATTACAACATTACTAAGAGCTATAGGTTGGGACACTGATCAAAAAATCATGAATCAATTTAAAAATGTTGATGTAGATTCTCAACACAAATTTATAAAAGCGACTCTTGCAAGAGAAGGAAAAGATGTTACACAAGATGAAGCTTTGATTGAATTTTATAAAAGACTTAGACCTGGTGAGCCACCAAGTGTTGAAAATGCAAAAAATCTAATTGACGGCATGTTTTTTGATCCTAAAAAATATGACCTTGGAAAAGTTGGTAGGCACAAATTAAGTACAAAGCTATTAAATGCAAAGATCGATCAAAACTTATCAGCTGAAGATAGGACTCTAACTAAAGAAGATATTATAGGGATCATCAGTAGGTTGATTCAAATCAATAATGGACAAGTAAGAAAAGATGACATTGACCATCTAGGAAACAGAAGAGTCAGGGGTGTTGGAGAGCTTATTCAAAATCAAATTAGGGTTGGATTAGTAAGAATGGAAAGAGTTGTAAAAGAAAGAATGTCAACTCAAATAGACCCAAGTAACACTACTCCTGCAGCATTAATTAATATTAGGCCAATAGTTTCAGCACTTAGAGAATTTTTTGGAGCTTCTCAGTTATCTCAATTTATGGACCAAACAAATCCATTGGCTGAATTGACTCACAAAAGAAGACTTTCAGCATTGGGCCCAGGTGGGCTTTCAAGAGATAGAGCAGGGTTTGACGTAAGAGACGTTCACCATTCTCATTATGGAAGAATTTGTCCAATTGAAACACCTGAAGGTCCAAATATCGGCCTATTAGGATCTCTTTCTACATTCGGAAGAATTAATGAGTTTGGATTTATCGAAACTCCTTACCGAAAAGTTTTGAATGAGTGTGATAGTAAAAGCGAAGACATTATAGGAAGAATACCATCAGAAGATATAAAAGACGATAAAGGTAAAGTTTTGGTAGAATCCGGAAAGGCTATAAGCAAACAAGCATTCGAAGAAATATCAAATCTTTCTAAAAGAAATATAGAAGTGGTTCCATTCCCTTCATCAAATGTAAATGATGTATCTTATATGACAGCAGATATTGAAGAAGACTATAGAATTGGACAAGCAACTACTCAAGTGGATAGCAAAGGACAAATAGTTTCTCCACAAGTTGAGGTAAGAGAAGAAGAAGGGTTTGCTCACGAAACGCCAGAAAACATTGATTATATGGATGTTTCTCCAATGCAAATTGTATCTGTTTCTACTGCATTAATACCTTTTCTAGAACATGATGATGCAAACAGGGCGCTAATGGGATCAAACATGCAAAGACAAGCTGTGCCATGTATCAAACCTCAGGCTCCACTAGTTGGAACTGGGATGGAAAGAAGAGTAGCGATTGACTCAGGTCAGGTAATTGAATCTAGAGCTGAAGGAATTGTTTCAAGTGTAAACGCTGACAGAGTTATTGTTACAGATTTAGACGGAAATGATCATGTGCATGAAATGTATAAATATAGAAGGTCTAATCAAGGGACATGTATCAACCAAATCCCGGTTGTAAAAAAAGGTCAAAAAGTTGAGTTTAAGCAACCGCTAGCAGACTCTACTTCAACAGATGGTGCTGAGTTATCTTTAGGGCAAAATCTTACTGTGGCATTCATGAGTTGGGAAGGCCTAAACTATGAAGACTCAATCGTCTTAAATGAAGATCTTGTAAGAAATGATAGATTTACGTCAGTTCATATTGAAAAGCATGAAATCGAAGCAAGAGATACAAAGCTAGGGCCAGAAGAAATTACAAGAGATATTCCAAACGTTGGTGAAGAAGCTTTGGTTAGCTTAGACCAAGAAGGAATAGTAAGGATTGGAGCTAGAGTTAACCAAGGAGATATCCTAGTTGGAAAAATAACTCCTAAGGGAGAAACCGAACTTACTGCTGAAGAAAAATTACTTAGAGCTATTTTTGGTGAAAAAGCAAGAGATGTAAAAGATAGCTCACTTAGAGTTCCACATGGTCAACATGGAAAAGTCATAGATGTAAAAATCTTGACAAAAGAAAATGGTGACCAACTGTTGCCTGGTGTACAAAAAATAGTTAGAGTATGGATTGCTCACACCAGAAAAATTACTCAAGGTGACAAGATGGCAGGAAGGCACGGAAACAAAGGGGTTGTATCAAGAGTTTTGCCTAGAGAAGATATGCCTTACTTGGAAGATGGGACACCAATAGACATTATATTAAATCCAATTGGAGTGCCTAGTAGAATGAATCTTGGGCAAATAATGGAGACACACCTTGGATGGGCTGCTAAAATCCTAGGATTTAAAGCTAGAACACCTGTTTTTGATGGTGCCAACGATGTTATTATCGAAGATCATTTAGCCAGAGCTTGGTTCGTTACTGAATCAAATGCAACCGATAATACAGGATCTGATGAAAGCGACATAGATTGGGAAATCGTAGACGAGTGGTTAGAAGAAAGAGGATACCAAAGAGATAAACTTTGGAGTGACGCTGCATCAAATCAAGGCGTAGCAAGAGATGCATGTTTATCTATTTGGCTAAAAGAGGTTGCTGGAGAAAAAATTGATGACTTAAAACCTTCAGGACTAATGCAAAAAGCACTTGAAATTTCAAGAGAAAAGAAACTTTCTGCTCCAATTTTTGGAAAACAAAAAGTTTTCGACGGTAAAACTGGTATTGCATTCGAAAACCAAGTTACAGTCGGAAGTGTTTACATGATGAAACTAATTCACCTTGTTGAAGATAAAATTCATGCAAGGTCAACAGGTCCTTATTCTTTGATAACTCAACAACCGCTAGGTGGTAAAGCTCAGTTTGGAGGACAAAGATTTGGAGAAATGGAAGTATGGGCACTAGAAGCATATTCCGCAGCCTATACCCTTCAAGAAATGTTGACAATTAAGTCTGATGACGTTGTTGGAAGAGTTAAAACCTACGAAGCAATTGTCAAAGGAGAACAGGTTATTCAACCAGGGGTTCCTGAATCATTCCATGTTTTATTGAAAGAGCTGCAAGGTCTTGGTTTATCTATAGAACTTTTGAATAAAAGTCTATCAGAAGAACTTCCTCAAAGAACAGGCGGTCCTACAGGCGAAATAGACTGGAACGACATGTTGGATATTTCAGAATTTGATGAAGATGTAGACCTAGAACTTGATGACGAAGATTCTGAAAATATTATAGATGGAGAAGCTTCTAATGTTGATGAATCAGAAGACAAAGAAGAAGAAATTGAAATAACTCTTCCTGAAACAGATATAACCGAGGTAGATAATTCAACCGAAGACGATCCTGAATCAGAGGAAGAAGAAGAGGAACAAAATTAATTTTCTAAATTAGAAAGATTAAACAAGGAGAAAAATAATGACAACTAGATCATCATCAGATTTTAATTCAATAAGAATTTCACTTGCTTCGCCTGAACAAATAAGAGCTTGGTCTTATGGAGAAGTAACTAAACCTGAAACAATTAACTACAGAACATTGAGGCCTGAAAAAGATGGTCTTTTTTGTGAAAAGATTTTTGGACCTACCAAAGACTGGGAATGTTACTGTGGAAAATATAAAAAAATAAGATACAAAGGTGTTATTTGTGACAGATGTGGAGTTGAGGTTACAAGAGCCAAAGTAAGAAGAGAAAGAATGGGGCACATAAAACTTGCTGCTCCTGTTGCTCATATATGGTTCTCTAAAAGCACTCCTTCTAGACTTGGGCTTCTTTTAGATGTTTCACCAAAAAACCTTGAACGTGTTCTTTATTTTGCACAATACATTGTAACTTCCATCAATAACGATGAAAAATTAGATGCTATAAACTTCTTTAAGCAAGATACAGAACAAAAGATTCAGGAAATAAATAAAAGACATGAAGAAATTCTAAGCTCTGGAGAGATAGAACAAGAGCTCGAAAGATTAGAAGTAAAAGTAAAAAAATCAGACCTTAAAGATCCAGAAAAGCTCAAAGATTTACTAAAAAGTAAGTATGAAGACCTTGTTGAAGAAGAACAAGATCTTACAGAGACAAGAATAGAGGAGCTTGAAGCTTTAGATGTAATGCAGTTGTTAACTGAAGCAAAATACAGAGAATATAGAGATTTATATGGGCCTGTGTTTGTAGCTGAAATGGGAGCTGAGGCTATTTTAAAAATCCTAAAAGAATTTGATTTAGAAAAAGCAACTAATCAATTAATTGATGAAATCAGGCAAACATCAGGGCAAAGAAGAAAAAAAGCTATCAAAAGACTTAGAGTTATAGAAAGCTTCAAACAGAGCGGAAACAAACCAGAATGGATGGTGCTAACAGTACTTCCTGTTCTGCCCCCAGAGCTACACCCTATGGTTCAATTGGATGGTGGAAGATTTGCAACATCTGATTTGAATGATCTCTATAGAAGAGTTATCAACAGGAATAATCGATTGAAACATCTTCTTGATTTACAAGCACCTGAAATTATAATCAGAAATGAAAAAAGAATGCTCCAAGAGGCCGTAGATGCTCTTATTGACAACGGTAGAAGAGGGCGTCCAATTTTAGGATCACATAACCATAAATTAAAATCATTAACTGACCTTTTAAGAGGAAAGCAAGGAAGATTTAGACAAAACTTACTTGGTAAAAGAGTTGATTACTCAGGAAGATCAGTGATTATTTCAGGTCCTCAATTGAAGTTATACGAATGTGGATTACCAAAAAAGATGGCACTCGAGCTTTTCAAACCATTTGTTATGAACTCATTAGTCGTAAAAGGGTATGCTCATAATATAAAATCTGCTAAGCGATTGGCTGAAAGATCTCAGCCAGAAATTTGGGACATCTTAGAAGAAGTAATTAAAGATCATCCTGTGCTTCTAAATAGAGCTCCAACCCTACATAGACTAGGTATCCAGGCATTTCAGCCTGTACTTGTTGAAGGGTCTGCAATTCAATTGCATCCTTTAGTTTGTACAGCTTTTAATGCTGATTTTGATGGAGATCAAATGGCTGTCCATGTTCCTTTATCCAAGGAATCAGTTCTTGAAGCAAAAAAGATTATGTTATCAACAAATAACATGTTAGCTCCTAGATCTGGTGAGCCAATAGTTGCTCCAAATTTAGATATGGTACTAGGTATTTACTATCTAACTGGTATGGAAGAAGCTGAAGATAAAGAAAAATTGCCTACTTTTGACACAAGAGAATCTGCAATATTTGCACACGAGGTAGAAAATCTTAGATTAAGAGAGCCAATAAAAATTAAGATCAATGACGAATATTTAGAGACAACTGTAGGAAGATTGCTATGGCATGAAATAATTCCTGAAGAATTAGGATTTAGAAATCAACAGTTCACAAAAGGATTAATTGAAGACTTAGTTTCAGATTGTTATGGACTTCTTGGAAAAGATGTAACTACAGTCGTTTTGGATGACATTAAAGATATTGGATTTAAGTATGCAACTGTTTCTGGAACTACAATAGCTATTAAAGATATTGTTACTCCTCCTCAAAAACAATCCTTGCTATCATCAGCTGACCAAAAAATAAGAAAACTCGATGAACAATACATGGAAGGAATGATAACTCAAACAGAAAGATACCAAAGTTCCATAAATGTTTGGGAAGATGTTTCTAAAAAAATGGAAGCCGCTGTTTCAGACTCCTTGCCTAATTATGCTGGAATTTATTCAATGGCAGACTCAGGTGCTAAAGGAAACCTTGCTCAAATTAAACAAATGGCAGGTATGAGAGGATTGATGTCTGATCCAAAAGGTAGAATTATTGAACTTCCTATCAGATCTTCTTTTGCAGAAGGTCTTACTGTTATGGAATACTTCATCTCAACTCACGGAGCTAGAAAAGGGCTTGCTGATACAGCACTTAGAACAGCTGACTCTGGTTACTTAACTAGAAGATTAGCAGATGTAGCGCAAGACTTAATTATCAATACTGTTGATGATGAGAATGCCGTTGGTATTAAAATACAAAAAGAAGATAACAATATGGGCTCGAGCCTTGCAGAAAGAATTGTTAGCAGATACCCGTCTGTTCCTGTTACTCATCCTGAAACAGGCGAAGTAATAGTTGATACAGATACTTTGATTTCTCCTGCTTTGGCAAAAGAAATTGAAGCTCTAGGCATTGAGGAAGTATGGTGTTTCTCTCCTCTTTCATCTACAGCGAAAAAAGGTATATCTCAAAAATGCTATGGAGCATCTTTGGCTACTGGAGAACCATCCTTAATGGGAGAAGCTGTTGGAATTATAGCTGCTCAGTCTATTGGAGAACCAGGAACACAGCTTACAATGAGAACTTTCCATACTGGAGGAATTGCCGGTTTAGATATTACATCTGGTTTACCTAGAGTAATAGAACTGTTTGAAGCTAGAATTCCTAAAGGAGTATCAATTCTTTCGGAAATTTCTGGAGTAGTTAATCTTGGTAATGTTGGTGAGTTAAGAGTAGTAAGAGTATCAAATACAGAAAAAAATTCTATTACAACTCAAATTCCTGAAACCCACAGAGCTGCAGTAAAAACTGGACAAAGAATTGGAGTTGGAGAGCCAATAGTTTCTATAAAAAAATCATTAGTTGCAAAATTAAAAAAGGAAGATAATTTTGAAGAGGTTTCAAAAGATATCGTAGCTCCTTACGAAGGAATTGTAACTGTTGCAAAAAATGAAATCACTATTACATGGGAAGACGAAAATGAAAGGGAGTATGCTATACCTGCTGCTTCTGAATTATTAGTTTCAGATGGACAAAAAATAGAATCAGGAGACCCTATAACATCAGGTCCTAAAAATCCACATGAAATATTAAGAATTCAGGGAGTCGAAGAGGTACAAACATACTTGGTAAACGAGGTCCAAGCTGTATACAGATCTCAAGGTGTGCATATTCACGACAAGCATATTGAAGTTATTCTTAAACAAATGTTAAGAAAAGTAAGAATTGAAAATGCTGGTGATACTGGACTTTTACCAGGAGAATTAATTGACAAATTTGATTTTGAAGAACTAAATGCAAATATGCTCAGTGAGAATAAAGAACCAGCAGAAGCAACTCCTGTTTTATTAGGTGTTACAAGAGCATCTCTAGTAACAGACTCTTTCTTGGCAGCAGCTAGTTTCCAAGAAACAGCAAGAGTGCTAACTGAAGCTGCGGTTAACGGATCAGTAGATCAACTTTCTGGACTTAAAGAAAATGTAATCATTGGAAGATTAATTCCAGCAAGAATGGATCAGTCACCTGAAGGATTAGCATTACTAGGAATAGATCCTGATAAAGTTTCTAATGAAGGAACTGGATTAACAGGTATGACTGAAGCTCCTGCAACATTTGAAGAAGCATTGGCTGCAATTGCAAGCGATGATGATTCATCGTCAAATAATGGGTCTGATTCTAATGAAGATATATTAGGATTATTAAACTTAGATGAAGATAATCCTGCTGATGACGAGTCCGCGGGAGAATTGGATTTAGATAGCGTACTTGATTTAGAAGATGATTCTGAAAGTGATATTGAAGAGGAAACTGAAACAGAAGATAAAGAATAAAATAATATTTTGGGCGGTTAGCTCAGCTGGCTAGAGCGCGTCGTTGACATCGACGAGGTCACAGGTTCAAGTCCTGTATCGCCCACCAGTATAAAAATAGGTGTTTTTGATTGATCTAGAATATGAATCCTACTTTAAGAAAAATAATAATAAGAAGTGTTTTTTGGGTTGTTTACACTTACATCCTATATATTGCAATAATGGATAATTGGTGGATTTGGATTGCTTTAATTTCTCCAGCATTGTTTTATATTTTTTATTATGAAGATTTACCTAAATCTATAAAAATTAAGATTAAATAAATAAAAATTAATAATATAGGAATAAACAATGCCCAAAAATTCTATTGAAAACGTTACAACACTAACATTCGATATTTTTGGAACTGTACTTGATCTTGCTGGAAGTCTCATTCCACCATTAGATAACCTGTTGAAAGAATGTGGTAACGCAGAAAACTTAAAAGGAGCAGATGTTTGGGCTCAGTGGAGATTAAGACAACGTATTGAGCAATATCAAGATAATCTTTATATGTTGGGACATAGTGGTTATTTACCTGTAAAAAGACGTGCTTTGATTTATAGCCTTAGAAACTTAAAGGTTGAATTTAATTACAACCAAGTAGATGACTTTATGGAAGCATATCAAAATTTGTCTCCATTTCCTGATGCAATAGAAGGATTAAACAGATTAAGTAAAAAATATAATCTTGTAATGCTTTCAAATGGAGAACAGAATTACTTAGAACATTTAGCCAAAAATAGAATTAAGTTTGAATTTGATGATATTTTATCCGCAGAAACAGTTGGTCAATTTAAACCTCATCCTTCTGTATATCGTTTTGCCGCTAAAGAATTAAGCTTAGAGCCTAGTCAGATAATGATGGTCGCAGCTCATTCTTTTGATACCTTAGGAGCAATAATAAGCGGTTATAGAGGAGCGTATGTTGATAGATATGATTTACCATATGACGAATCAGAGTTTTACAAACTATACTTGCCTGATTATACAACCAAAAACTTTCCTGAATTATGTGATTTGTTAGGTGTATAAAATTTGATTAAGAATATAATCTAGCTTACTTCATTACATACTCAAAAAGTTACTTGGTTGAATAATCACTTTGGCATTGACATAGACTAGGTCTAAGATTCAAGCCCTTTATCACCTACCAGTATGGATTGAAATATTAATTTTTTGTTTTATGATAAGGAATTATGTTATCCAACAAACTAGAGATTTTTCAATCAGACAATCTTAGTGTATTAAAAAATATTGATACAAATTCTATAGATCTAATATACATTGACCCACCATTTAATACAGGCAAAGTTCAATCAAGAACGAGTATTAAAACAACAAGGTCTGAAGATGGAAATAGGATTGGATTCAAAGGGAATTCATATAAAACAGAAATTTTAGGCGAACAAAATTATATAGATATCTTTGATGATTATTTAGGATTTTTAGAAAAAAGAATATTGGAATCAAAAAGAGTATTAAAAGATGAAGGAAGTTTTTTTCTTCATTTAGACTACAGAGAAATTCATTACGCAAAAATTTTGTGCGATAAAATTTTTGGAAGAGAATCGTTTATAAATGAAATAATTTGGTCCTATGACTATGGGGCAAGAAGTAAGAAAAAATGGTCAACAAAACATGACAATATACTTTGGTATGCTATCAATCCTAAAAAATATACATTTAATTACGATTCAATCGATAGAATACCATATATGGCGCCGGGTTTAGTTGGACCAGAAAAAGCTGCAAAAGGAAAAACCCCTACTGACTCTTGGTGGCAAACTATAGTTAGCCCAAATAGCAAAGAGAAAACAGGTTATCCTACCCAAAAACCTATAGCTATTATGAATAGAATTATAAAAGTGCACTCAAATGAGAATGATAAAGTTTTAGATTTCTTTGCAGGTGCTGGTTCTACAGGTGAAGCAGCTATCAAAAATAATCGAGACGCAATTCTAATTGATAATAATCCACAGGCAATTGTAGCAATGAAAAATAGATTCAAAAATTATAAGAATGTAATCTTTCACACAAATTATGACAGTTAGATCTTCAAAATAATTTTTTATAGTTAGTGTAAAATCTAATAAGACAACATAATTCAAAAATGATTTCAATTATAAAAAAAATCATAACCGTAAATCTAATCCTATTATTTTTTTCATATTCAGGAATAAATAATGAAAACAATTTTTATGCTCAAATGCCTTCAACAAGTGGAGATTTGTTGTTCGAAGAATCTAATTGTAGAAATAACCCAGGAACAGGTGAAGTTTTCTGTGACGTTAACTTAGATACGAGTGTCGAGATAATGACAAGCACTGTAGCTCCAATAGAATTTTATGAAGGTCAAGGTATTTGGTTTCAGGGATGTCGGGACCCTGAGGCAGATTATATAAATTATGATTCAGCATACATAGATAATAGCTATGTAGCAGAAGCCGGATCAATAGGTATTTGGGGAGAGAAAGTTACTAACTTTTATAATATGGACCCAAAAGCAAAAATTACATATATTTTATTTAGAGGGAATCAGAATCAAGAGCCAGGCAGGCAATATATAGAATGCAAATATCAATTTTTTACTGTAGATTCTCCTTTAGTTCAACCAGGTGGCCCATTTCATAATGCTCAATGGGAAGCAGATAAAGAAACTCAAAGATTGTACGAAGAAGCTGAAAAAATTAGAAGAGAGGCTGATAGAGCAAGGGCTGAAGAAGAATTGCTAAGAGCAAAGCAACAGGCAGAGATTGAGCTTCAATTACTAGAAGAAGAGAGAAAAAGACAAGAAGAAGAAAACAATCAAGCTGGATTACAGGATTTGTTTGGACAAGTTGGACAAGGCCCTGTAGCAAATATATTTGGAGATACTTTCAGTTGGCAACCACCTTCACCCGATGAAGTTCCTATTGGTCCATTTATCAACTTTAAATTGATTTATAGCGATGACAGCTTAGAAAAGATGGACTGTATAGCTAAAGAAGTTGAGTTTGCAACTGGAATGAGTTACGAGCAAGCATATATGGATTTTGCTTTCACTCTTGGTGTAAGATCACTTGAAGAACCTGATTTTTATTATGACGCAGTAACAAATTGTATGCAGTTGAATTTCAGTAAATTACTAAATGGAATTTGGGAAAATGTTGCTGCTTACCAAAATAGGCCTGACCTTAATATATTTTTAGATAAATGCGTAATACCACATCTTTCAGATACTTTAAACCTTAGAAGAAGCATAATCGTTGATGACTTAAATTCTGTTAAGGAAGGAATAAGATCTCTTTCTAGAGAAGAAATGTTAGGTGCATATGATTGTTTGTATCATCATTTAGAAAATATATGGCCTCTTCCACCTGGGTCAAATGTAAACTATTATCCAAATGGACAAGAAATGCTTGCTGACTATATATTAGGGTCCCAAGAAATTCCAGGAGAATTTTGTATGGTTGATACACTCTTAGATGCTAACGAAGGTTATAGTCCTCATGCTGAAAGTATCGTAGATGATCTAGTTGACTATGCAGTTGGAAGGAAAGATGCTTGGCAATTCCTTGAATCAGAGCCTAATGCCAAGTACAGAAATGAAGTCTTAAATATAGTCATAGGGTGTAATCAAGATTTGGATTGGCTAAGAGACTATCAAGCATCACTTACTGAAGGACCAAATTTAAATGCTGTATTTGCTAGATTGGTTCAACCAGAATTCAGAGATTGTATTATTGGAAAATTTGAAGACTATGGAGATATAAAAGAACAATATGGTAATGAATTATATGACTCGATGCTAAAAGGATTTGTTGAAGCTCAAGATCCTACAGAATATACCAATAGGCCTCTCGGAGAAGAACAATATAATTCAATAGTTGATTGTGCAGTTGAGTTTGAAGTTGATCCAGAAACTCTGACTTATGTCCCAGCATACCTAAGCCAGTATACTCATTTTATAGAAGAGGTAGAATTTTCATGGTCTAGAGGACTTGATGCAGATGCTAAATATGACAGACTTGTGGAATGTATAACAGACGGTTTTGAAAACTCAGGTTACGGAGATGATTTAGTAAGAAAAGCTGAAGAATCTGCTGATACCATGATGTGGAATATATTTTATAGTGGCTTAGGAGTTAATTCCCAAAAACCATTAAGTAGAGATTTTACAGACATAGAATTAGATTCTGTTTTTGGATGTTTGGAAAATAAGCAAGAATTTGAATGGATCGATAATTTTTATAATAGTGACTATAACTATGAACCTATTTTTGAAAGTGAATTATTTTCCCAATCAAATGTAGACTTTACTGGAGCTGCTGCAGATTTCAGGCAAACAATAGTAAGCAATAATCCTGATATTGGGGAATCAAATAAATTATCATCTATCATCGATGGAGATCCTTTAGAGAGTCTTAGGATACAGTTAGTTGATTTGGCTAGAGGTTCAATTGCTGAAGATTGTATGATTGCTAATTTGGCTAGAGAAAAAGGAGAAACAGAAAACTATATAAGAACTTCTTATATACCAAATTTAATATGGGAGCCTACACAAAGGCCAAGTTCCAAAGAAACAATTGCACTAGAAAACTGTGAGTCACAAATTAGGTCAGCAACACAAGGAAAAGGCGGGCTAAAGGCATTATTAAAATATGGAGCTTATAGCGACCCTGATTATCTATCTCAACCTTCAGACAGCCAAAGAGCATGTATGATAAGAGAGTACATCAACGTATTTGGTTATATGATAGAAGGCCCTACTGATAAAGATTCAATAGCAGCAAATGCAATTGCTGAATTTTCATTACCAGGATCATATAACGGATATCATCCTATTCTAGAAGATGTTCCAAACTTAAGGCCACCGTCATCACTTGAAGTTGAAGTTATATCAAATTGCAGAGTTGAAGATTTATTTGTTTACGAAGGAGATAGGCTAAGAAAACTTATACCTGGATTAGATACTTCGAATCTACCTCTTGGAGAAATAGCAACGCCTACAGGATTAGCTATTATGGGTATTATGATTACCCTTTTCTTCTCGACTCTACAAATGATAAGAGGGAAATAATAGGATTCATGTATCAATGAATTTCAAAGAATTTTTTAGAGATAAAACTAGAGACAAGCTTCAAAAAGCATTAAGAGATATAGGGGTTAACTGCTCTCTTTCTGATAGAGGTATTGTTGAAGAACAGCTCTTCAACCCTTGGCACAGAACAAGCTTAGGCATAATAAAAATAAAGTCAGATTATCTAATCGAGTATATAAATATTATAAAAAAATGGGGCAGTAAAAATGATCCTCCTAGATGGTGGATTTATTTTGCAATACCTTTTCAAACTTCAGAATCTAAAAAAGATTATATTGAAGTTAAATCAATACGAAAAAAAACTCTCCCTATCTTTGGTAAAGTTGTGTCTGTTGATTGGCAATATAATGATGAAGGAAAAATATTAGGAAATAAATTCATCAACTCGCCTGAAATCAATTCACTTTCAATGCAACTGGGGAATATAAAGGTTCAAAGCTTACATGAAAGTTTTTCTGGATATAGCATTGAACTAGAATTTAAAAAATCAGTATTTCCGGGATTAACGGCTCCAAACATTTCCATGAATATCAACCAATGGCATACTCTAAATAAAATTGCAAAATTATGTATAGAAAATAGAAAAGAATTGAGATCATAAAATGACCCAAAAGCCAAATATACTTTTCATAATGGTAGATCAAATGAAGGCTTCAATCTTGAGGCTATATTCTGAAATTGGCATCGAGTGTCCACAAATAGAGAAATTAGCACAAGAAGGTGTAATGTTTGAAAATGCAATTACTCCTTCACCTTTATGCGTTCCTGCAAGGACTTCAATTATGACAGGCAAGTATCCTCATACAACTGGATGTAGAAGAAATGAAACCTTGCTACCTGAAAACGAAATCCATGCATTTAAAATATGGAAGGATGCTAATTACACAACAGGATTAATTGGAAAAAATCATTGTTACGTAGAAAAATCTGACCTTGATCTTTTTGATGTTCGGTTAGAAATAAGCCATCAAGGCTTACCTAAGGGAGGATACATAGGTGCAAATCCAGGAACAAAAGGAATGGATTGGGGTGTAAGAGAAGAATTAATTGATGAGGCAAACATCAATCGATTAGAAATGTCTAAAACAAAAAATAAGATATGTTATTCATCATCAGATAAAGATGAAAGCCTATTTAGCACATCCTTAATTTCAGAAAGAAGTGTGAAATTTTTAGAAAAATACAAAAATGGAGAATTCTCAAAAGAAAAAAAGCCTTTTGCCCTTTGGGTATCATTTCCAGACCCGCATGAACCATATGAAGCTCCTAAAAGATACACAGATATGTTTCCACCTAGTCAGGTAAAATTGCCTCCTCAAAAAGAAAATGAATTTAATAATAAATTTTATCCAGAAAGAAATAGAATTCTGTATGAAATAATGGGGCATAAATCTGAACCATTAGAGGAAATTAAGGCTCAAATAAGTGTTTATCAAGCAATGTGCAAATTTATAGATGACGGAATAAAAAAAATCATAGAAAAGATGGATGAATTAAATTTGAAAGACAATACAATTATCGTTTTTACATCCGACCATGGAGACTTTATGGGAGAGCATGGAATGTTTGTAAAAGGAGGAGTGTTTTATGATTGTTTAGTTAAGGTGCCTTTAATAATTTCTTGGCCTAATGGTAATTTTAAAAAAGGAATTAAAGAAAAATCTGTAGTAAGTACTGTGGATATTATTCCTACTCTATTAGATTTACAAGGTCTTGCTAATTTTAGAAAAATCGAGCTTGGATGGAGAAAAGATAAGGATGAAAATAAAAGTTTTCTGTCAGAAGAAGAGGTAAGAGGTTTTCAAGGAACTTTGCTTCCTTCAATTACAAAAAACAAATCAAAAAACATTGCTTATTCTGAATATGGAGCGGGAGGCCCTAAATTTAGATTTGAAGATTTTAAGAACTTCGAGCCTTCATTTGGATACAGAACGCTCCTTGAAACTCTATGGGCAAGAGAAGCAGAAGGCAGAAGGAAAATGGTGAGAACAGATAAATGGAAATATATAACAGATTCAAATGATGATATTGATGAGCTGTATGATTTAGAAAATGACCCTTGGGAGTTAGAAAATTTATCTAAACAAAAAGAATATTTACCAATAATTTTAAATTTAAAAGAATTATTATTAGATTGGATGATTGAAACTGAAGATAAAAAACCTGTCGAAATACCTAAAAATATTGGCAGGGATTTTTTTAAAGAATAAATAATATAGAATTAAACATAGGAGTATTTATGACCACAAAAACAGCTAACATTATCAATTCTATTTCATTAGTACTTATGGGAATTTGGGGATTTATAGACGTTTCTTCACCCACTGCCCTTATCCCTCTAGTATTTGGAGTTCTTATTTTTATATGTTATTTACTTTCACAACAAAGTAAAAAATTAAACTTAATTTTTGCACATGTTGCTATTCTGCTAACTATTCTAATCTTATTCGCTCTTATAGGCACAAGATTACCAAAATCCATAGATGAAGGTGGTGTTGGACTAGTAAGACTTATTATAATGATTGGAACGTGCACATTGTCTATATTCATATTTTTTAAGAGTTTTATTGAAGCAAGAAAAAATAAATAAATATGAAATATAAAGTTTATCTACTAGCAACTATTTATGGAATTATTATTGGAAGCTTTTTTGGATTATGGCTCGGACTAGGCGCTTATATTGGAATAATTATTGGAATTGCCATTTCAATATTAACTGTCTACTCTGAAAAACTAAAACGTAAAAAGGAATGATATAAATATGGAATATCTAAACAAATTATCTAAATCTGACATAACATCTTACGGATTATCAATAATTATTGGAGCAATAGCAGGTCTTGCTATTTGCAAACTAATTTAGAAATAATTTTTATTAATAAATTAAATTGTAAAAAAATGATTTCTAAAAAAAATAAAATTGACACACCAATCCTGATAATTGGAGCAGGGATGGCAGGCTTGTGTGTCAGCTATTTTCTTACAAAAAAGAAAATTGAACACATTATTCTTGAAAAAGGCTCAGTAGGCAATAGTTGGATTAACGAAAGGTGGGATAACTTTTATCTGGTGAATCCTAACTGGGCAATGAAGATTCCAGAATTTGATATTCATTCAAATAATTTTAAATTTGAAAGTCCTGATGGATTCTTAAACAAACAAGAAGTTATAAATTACATAGAATCATTTGCTAAATTTATTGGACCTAAAATTTATGAAAATGAAAAAGCAGAAAAAGTTTCTAAGAAAAAAGATAGGTATGAAATCATCACATCTAAGCAAATAATTCAATCCAAAGTTGTAGTTATTGCAAGTGGTGCTTTTGGAAATCCTCATAAACCAAATATTGGAAAAAATTTAGATAATAAAATATTTCAAATTCACTCTTCTGAATATAAAAATTATGGTCAATTAAACAGCGGAAAGGTTGTAGTAGTTGGTTCTGGTCAATCTGGAGCTCAGATTGCTGAAGATTTATTGATTTCAGGGAAAAAGGTTTGGCTAGCAGTTAGCAGATGTGGAAGAAGGCCCAGAAGATATAGAGGAAAAGATTCTTCATGGTGGAATAATGAAATGGGATTATTTGATAAAACTGTTGACGAGGTTCCTTTTGAGGATAGATGGAAATGTAGTGCTCATACCTCGGGAAGCATGGGAGGGCATGATATTAATCTTTTAGATCTAAAAGAAAAAGGACTGAATTTATGTGGAACAATAAAGGAATGTGAAAAAAACGAGCTAATAATTAATGATAATTTATTCGAAAATATTAAGTTTTCTGATAATCATGCTCTAAGTTGGAGCAAACAAGTTGATAATTATATTAACAAGAAAAAAATTAAATTTAAATCTGAAAAATTGATACCAGATCAAAGAATTAAATCTAAAGACTTAAAGTCAGTAAAAAAACTAGAATTAAACAAGGATGATAATATTATTTGGGCTACTGGGTTCAGGTATAACTACGACTGGATAAATCTTGATGTAACAGATAACAATAATCATCCCTTACAAAATAGAGGAGAGACTAATTTTAGAGGCCTATATTTTATGGGGCTACAATGGATGCATTCATCAAAATCAGCTCAATTTATTGGTGTCGCAGAAGATGCTGAGTTTATAGTAAATGATATATTGTCAAAAAATTTACTCTGAGCTGACAAAGAAATCTATATATAATATTCACAAAAGAAATATCATATTTATAAAATGAATTTATATAAAATCAACCTTTTCGTTAGTTTTTCAAGCTTACTCTTAGTGGCAATTTATTTACTTTTTTTTACTGAAATCAAATTTTCTTATATTATTCCTGGTCTAATTGTTATATTGGTTTTGTTATTAATGGCCATTCTTCTAAAAGTAAAATCTAAATAAAATAATGTTTTTTTGCAAATAAGGTAATAGAATATAATCTATGGAAAATGACGTATGTGAAAATAAATATTGCAAATGCAATCCTTGTAGATGTAAAGATTGCGATTGCAATGAAATTATAAATAGTAAATCAAATGAAACTTATATCTAAAAGGACAAATTATGAATTCAAATAATAATAAAATTGTTGGCCCAATGGTAGCTGTAGCAACTCCATTTAAAGATGACTTTTCTGTCGATTATAAAGCCTTTGAGTCCAATCTTAATTTTATGATAAACCGAGGACTTACAAACGGAAACTCAACTCTTTTAATAGGTGGAGCAGGAGGGGAACATCCAGCCTTAAACGTAGATGAAAGAATAGAATTAATGAAAATTGCGGTTGATACAGCAGATAACCAAGTACCTGTACTTACATCTATTCAACACACAGATTGGAGAGAGATAAATAGAATGGCATCAGCTGCATCAGATGCCGGGATATATGGATGTCAATTGGGACCTACATATTACTATATGCCGACAAATAATGATGTTATTGAATTATTCAAAGGGGTATCAAGTGAGAGTGATGTTAATTTAATGATTTATCACACTTGGTGGGATGGATTCATAATGAATTTTGATCTACTTGATCAATTAGTAGAAATACCTAATGTAATTTCCATAAAGTGGAGCCACGAAGATATTCAATTATTTAAACAAGGCCTTGAGAGATATTCTAAGCAGGTTTCTATGATTGATAATTCAGGAAATCATATTCTTAGTAATATTTATGGTGCATCTGGATTTATTACACACTTAAGTAGCTTTTGGCCAGAGTACCCTAGGTCAATTTGGGATTCGATGATTGATAAGAACTATGAAAAAACTAAAAATCTTTTATCAGGATTTAAGTCCGATTGGATGAAATGGGTTGGAAAAGTCGTTCAAGAAACAGGGGGAGAAGGCCCATTTATAAAAGTAGCTATGGAATTAGTTGGATTAAAAGCAGGTCCACCAAGACCTCCATCAAAAACTCCTTCAAAAGAACTAATTAATGAGCTTGATGAAATTTTAAATAAACACAATGTTCCTAGGCATAAATAAATGAATGAAAATTTAGAAAACATCGAAGAATATAGATATAAAATTCGCCATTCAGCAGCTCATTTATTAGCTGAAGCTGTTTTAAGAAAACACCCTGAAGCAAAATTAACAATCGGGCCTCCAATAGATGATGGTTTTTTCTATGACTTTGATATTGAAACAACTTTCTCTCCACAAGATTTGGCTTCATTAGAAAGAGATATGAAGAGATCTATCAAAAGAAATACTAAGTTTGAAAGAAAAGAATTATCAAAGAAAGAAGCACTAGAAATATATAAGGATAACCCATATAAAATCGAAATTATAAATAATATGCCTGATGATGAAATAATCACGGAATATAGTCATTCTGATGGAAAATTTAAAGATTTATGCGAAGGCGGACATGTAGATAAAACAGGAGAAATAAAAGCACTGAAGCTATTATCAACTGCAGGAGCATATTGGAGGGGTGACGAAAATAATAAAATGCTTCAAAGAATTTATGGAACTGCATGGGAATCAGAAGAAAATCAAAAAGATTATTTAGATAAAAGAGAAAAAGCTATAGAAAGTGATCATAGAAAACTAGGCACGTCTTTAGAGCTTTTTTTCCTAGACCCAATAAGTCCTGCAAACCCATTTTTTTTACCAAATGGAGCATTTGTTTATAATAAACTTATTGAATTTGTAAGAGAACTTTATGAGAAGTATGATTATGAAGAAGTTATAACTCCTCAACTCTTTTCAACAGATTTATGGAAAACGTCAGGACATTATGACTTTTATTTAGACAACATGTACATGATGGAAATTGATGAAAATGAAGTAGGGGTAAAGCCTATGAATTGCCCTGCCCATGCTGTTATTTATAAATCAACCTTAAGATCATATCGAGACCTTCCCCTAAGATTTGCAGACTTTGGAAGATTACATAGGTATGAAAGATCTGGCGTAACTCATGGATTAACTAGAGTTAGATCTTTCTCTCAGGATGATGCTCATATTTTTTGTGATCAGAAGGATGCAGGAAATGAAGTTAAAAACTTCTTAGAAATGCTAAAAGAAAGCTATTCAGCTTTCGGTTTTAACGAACCAAGAATGACTTTATCTCTTCGACCAGAAAAAAGAGCAGGAAGTGATGAAATGTGGGATTTAGCAGAAGAGCAGCTAAGAAAAGTAATAAAAGAATTTGACTCTAATTTTGAAGAAGTTGAAGGAGAGGGAGCATTTTATGGTCCTAAAATTGATATATTCATACCAGATGTTATGGGCAGAGAATGGCAACTTGGTACAGCACAGATGGATTTCTCTTTACCAGAAAGGTTTAATCTAGATTTTATTAATAGCGATGGAGAGAAAGAAAGGCCTGTGGTTATTCATAGAGCTATGCTTGGATCTATAGAGAGATTTATAGGGATTCTTTTAGAACACACAAGTGGAGATCTGCCATTTTGGCTTGCTCCAAATCAAATTAATATAATCCCTATTTCTGATAAACACCATGAGTACTCACAAAAAGTTGGAAATATGCTTTCGGAAAAAAAATTTAGAGTCAAAGTTGATGATTCAAATGAAAGACTTGGTCAAAAAATTAGAAATAGTGAATTAAAGAAAATCCCAGTAATGATAATAATTGGAGACAAAGAAATGGAATCAGATTCTTTGTCAGTTAGAACGAGAAAGCTTGGAGATTTAGGCAGCCTTTCTCAAGATGAATTTATCGAAAAATTACAGACATTATAAAATAGTTTTTATTTTTATCAATTTTTAGCTATCATATCTATAAATAAGATTATAGAATCAATTTTGAAAAACCATTTAATTTGATTCAAAGAGGAATAGAATGGCAGATAAAGAAATTTCACTGAATAGAGGACTTCAAGGTGTATATCTTGACAGGACAAACACAACGTTTATTGATGGAAAAGAAGGCGTATTAGAATATAGTGGATATAATATTCATGATCTTGCAGAAAATTCTAATTTTGAAGAAACATCATACTTACTTATGTATGGAGAATTGCCTAATCAAAAGCAATTAGATGAATTTGATGCATCTCTAAAAAATGCTCGGGTTCTTCCTCAACAAGCATATGATGTTATAGACATAGTTAAAGATTCTCATCCCATGGATGTTCTTAGAACTACAATATCTACACTATCTTCTTTTGATGAAGATAGAGATGATTTTTCTGAGGATGCAATCATTAGAAAAGGAATTAGGCTAACATCTCAGGTTCCAATCATTGTCATGGCTCACAACAGAATGAGAAAAGGCTTGGACCCCATAGAATCTTCTAAAACTTTGCCCCATGCAGCTAACTTCTTATACATGCTTGAAGGTGAAGAGCCAAGCGAAGACACTGCTAAGTTGATGGATACTGACTTTGTTGTTCACGCAGACCATGGTTGCAATGCGTCTGCATTCACAACTAGAGTAGTTACAGGAACAAACGCAGATTTCTATGGATCAATAACAGCAGGGATTGCCGCCCTATCAGGTCCATCTCATGGAGGAGCAGCCGAAGGAGTAATGGAACTTGCCAAAGACGTTGGTACACCAGAAAATGCAGCAGCACATGTCAAAAACCTTCTAGCAAATAGAGAAAGAGTTATGGGCTTTGGGCATAGAGTTTATAAAGCTGCTGATCCAAGAGCTAAACATCTAAAAGACGGAGTAAAAAAACTTAGTGAAGAAAAAGGTGAAACTGCGTGGTACGAGATTTTATTAGCTGTTCAGGAAGCGATGACTCCATATGCAAGAAGAGGAATTCATGCAAATGTTGACTTCTTTGCTGGAGCAGTTTACTACCTTATAGGTATACCGCAGGATTTATTTGTTCCAATTTTTGCAGTCGGAAGAATACCAGGATGGACAATTCAAATATTAGAACAAATGAGACACAACATATTAATTCGTCCTTTATTGCAATATACAGGCGAAAGATCTAAAGAGTATATACCCATTACAAAAAGGGACTAGAATTAGTAATTTAGAACACTATCTCAAAGATTTAATATCAAAAACAGGCAAAATTTCATCTAAGGATTTTATAAATCTTTGCTTATATGGAAAAAATGGTTATTACTCATATACAAGAAATTTTAAAAATGCTTATTTCAAAGACTTTGCCACAGCTCCTCTTACTCACCCATTATTTGGGTATTTAATTTCTCTGTTTTTAGACAAACTCATAAAATCTTTCGATGAAAAAGAAGAAATAATTATTTATGAGTTTGGAGCAGGGAACGGAACCCTTGCTTATGATATTACAAATGGATTGAAAAAAATTGGCCAAAGCAAATTTGAATATAAAGCAATAGATGTTACTGATTCAGACTCAATTTTTCCTGTAAAAAGCAAACTTTGTAATAAAAAGAAATCAAACGGAATAATAATAACAAATGAACTTTTTGATGCTCTTCCACATCACCTATTCAGTATAAAAGATGGTGTGGTGTTTGAAAAATATGTTCAAACAAAAAATAATAATTTTTCTGAAATCATTGAAGCTCCTTCAGATAGTTGCATTGAAGATAGGCTAAGTCAGATTTCTTATGATCTGGATAATATTCAAGGAGAAATAATTTGTAAAAAAAATAAAATAATGAATCAATTCAAATCTGTTTTAGATAAAGGGTATCTATTAACTATTGATTATGGAATGAAAGAAAAAGATTTATTTTATAACGGTAAAAAAAATACTTTTATGAGTGTAATTAGTAATCACAGTTTTCAAGATAATTATTTTCATACTCCTGGCTTATCTGATATAACATTCCAAGTTGATATGGAGGACTTAAATAATGAATTTCAAAAAATAGGATTTTCAAATAATTTTATATCAAGCCAACGTCAATTTTTATACGATCTTGGATTAGGGGAAGCTTTGCTACATTTGTCGAAACTTGAAATAAATCAGGAAGAAATAATAAAAAATAGATATGCGATAAATCAATTAATAAAACCTAATGGAATGGGCAATTATTTCGTAAGATTAGATTCTAATTTTGATAATTCAATATCTTTTGATGAACTAGAGTTTAATCAAAATCATGTAAAAATGTTTCCATTATTAGAGCAATTCCCTCAAAGATTTGAATTGCCGAGCATTTATAATCAAAATATCATAGTAAATGAGGAATTAAATAAATGAAAAAAACAATCTTACATTCCAGTCATAAGAAATTAGAGGCAAAGCTAGTAGATTTTGCTGGATGGGAGATGCCCATAAATTATCCTGCTGGAATAATAAAGGAGTCTACTTTTGTAAGAGAATCATGTGGCATGTTTGATGTTTCTCATATGGGAAGAGTAGAAATATTTGGTGAAAATGCTAAAAACTTCATAGAAAAAATATTACCCATAGATGTAAATTCATTAAATACCTCAAGCGCAAAATACACATTGCTAATTGATGAAAAAAAGCAAATTTTAGACGACTTAATAATATACAAGATATCTGAAGATAAATTTTTACTCGTAATAAATGCCTCAAACACCGAAGAGGACTTAGATTGGATCCAAAAAATAAACAATGATGTAAGTATAAATAACATAACACCAGATACATCTATGATAGCAATTCAGGGACCAAGGGCACTAGATAAAATAAATCTTCTTTCAAATAATGCAATCACAGATTTAGGCAGATATAAATATAAAGAAATAAACCTACAAGGCTATTCAATATTTGTAGCTAGAACTGGTTATACAGGGGAAGATGGTGTAGAAATCATATGTAACAACAAAGATGCTGAAAAAATTTGGAATATTCTTCTTGAGAATGATGTAGAAGCCTGTGGATTGGGAGCAAGAGATTTATTGAGAATTGAAGCGGGGTTACATTTATATGGACATGAAATAAACAAAAATTCTAATCCGATAGATATCGGCTTGGGAAGATTATTAGAATCAAAAAGCAAAAACTATATTAATTACGATTACATAAAAAGTGATGAAATTCAAAAAGGAAAAGAATCATTAGTAGGACTTGTAATTTTAGATAGAGGAATTGCAAGAGAGGGAAATGAGATATATATAGATAACAAAATTATTGGAAATATTACTTCAGGGACACATTCCCCTAGAATTAATAGTGCTATAGCTATTGGAATGCTAGAAAAAAATTACAATAATATTGAAAATACAGTTAAAATAAAAGTAAGAGAAAAATTTCTAGAAGCAAAAATAGTAAAGCTTCCGTTTTACAGGAGAAAAAGAAAATGAGTGAAATTCCTAAAAATTTAAAATACTCTAAAGATCACGAATGGGTAGAAATTAGCGAAAATATAGCTACAGTTGGAATAACTTTACATGCAGCTGAATCTTTAGGAGACATAGTTTACGTTGACGTAAACAGTCTTGATAAAAACCTAAGTCAATTTGATAAATTTGGAGAGATTGAATCAGTAAAAGCTGTTTCAGACCTATATGTTCCAATTTCCGGGAAGGTGATTGAAATAAATGAGGCGTTACTGAATAATCCAGAATTTGTAAATGAAGACTGCTATGACAAAGGATGGATCATTAAACTTGAAATAAATGACACAAAAGACTTAGAAGAATTATTAAATTCAGAAGAATATCAAAAAATAATATAATGAAAAATTCACCATACATACCGAGTACTGATTTAGATCAAAAAGAAATGCTTCAAACTATTGGGGCAAAAACTTTTAAAGATTTATTAAATGATGTCCCAAAAAAAATGCTTTTCCCTGCTCTAGAACTTAAAGAGGCACTATCAGAGCAAGAGCTAGTAGAATTTTTTGAGCTTATGGCAAATAACAACTTTGCTTCAAAATCTATCTCTAGCTTCATGGGAGGAGGGGCATACAACCACTATATACCTTCAACTGTAAAATCAATGATTCAAAGAGGGGAATTCCTTACATCATACACACCCTATCAACCTGAGGCTTCTCAGGGGACATTACAAGTTGGGTTCGAATTTCAATCTATGATAGCCCAGCTTTTTGATATGGAGGTGTGTAATGCTGGAATGTATGATGGACCCACTGCGTTAGCAGAAGCTGCCTTAATGGCATGCAGAATCAAGAGAAACAATACAGTAGTTATTCATAGCAGTATCCCTGAAAAATCACTTGAGGTCATAAAAGCATATTCTAAGTGGCAAGATATAGAATTAATAAATTACGATGACATGTCCAATGATGAAAGCTCAGAATATGGGTGTTTATTGGTTCAATCACCTAACCAATATGGAGAGATTGAAGATGTTGAAAAATTAGCTGATGAAATACACTCTAAAAATGGGTTGATTGTTCAGCATACATACCCAATTTCATTAGGACTATTAAAACCTCCAGGTCAACTAAGTGTTGATATTGCAACAGCAGAAGGCCAGCCATTAGGTGTCCCTGTTTCATTCGGAGGACCTTTTATAGGCCTGCTAACCTGTAAAAAAGAGTATATAAGGCAATTGCCTGGAAGAATAATTGGCCAAACTGTAGATAAAAATAATAAAGTTTCTTATGCCTTAACTCTTCAAACAAGAGAACAGCATATTAGAAGAGAAAGTGCTACATCAAATATTTGTACAAGCACTCAGCTAATTGGATTAATGGTTGCAGTTTATCTCGCTACGATGGGTCCAAATGGAATTAAAAGCGTTGCTGAAACTTCCTATCACAGAGCTCATTATTTTGCGTCGGAACTCGATAAAATTGATGATTTCAAATTAGTATCAAAAAACTTTTTTAATGAATTTGTAATTGAAACAAAAATCGATGTCAGTAAAATAAATAAAGTTTTGTTAAAAAATAATATTGAGGGCGGCATAGATATTTCTGATAAAGATAGTAATAAAATTATGTTTGCAGTTACAGAACTAAATTCACCTGAAATTATAAGAAAAACCATAGATATATTAGGAGAAAAAATTGATTAATAAAGAACAAACTCTTTTAATGAATCAATCAAAAAAAGGGCGAAAGGCGATTAATCTTCCATCAATAGGTGTTCCTGAGACAAGTCTGCCTGATTCTAAATTTCTTAGGAAAGATATTGAGTTGCCTGAAGTAGCACAGCTAGACCTAATAAGGTATTTTACAAATCTTTCTTCTCTAAATTATTCAATCGACACTAATTTCTATCCATTAGGCTCTTGTACTATGAAATATAACCCTAAAATCAATGAACAAATTTCAGCAATAAAAGGCTTTGCTTCGTCTCATCCTAATCAATCAGACGAAAATATTCAAGGTAATCTAGAAATTATGTATGATCTTCAAAATGAACTTGGAGAAATAACAGGCCTTCCTGCTGTTTCTTTAGCTCCGCTTGCAGGAGCCCAGGGAGAATACGCAGGACTCCTTATTGCAAGAGAGTACCATAACCATAATAATCAAAAGAATAGAAACATAGCGCTCATTCCAGACTCTGCCCATGGAACAAATCCTGCTTCAGCCTCAATGGCTGGATTAGATGCGGTCACAATTAAGACAACAAATGAAGGCGATATTGACTTAGAAGACCTCAAAAACAAGGTAAACGAAAATGTTTGCGTACTAATGCTAACGCTACCTTCTACGCTTGGTTTATTTGAACCAAATATATTAGAAATCACTAAAATTATTCACGACAATGGGGGTTTGGTATATGCTGATGGAGCTAACCTAAACGCATTGTTAGGTATAACAAAATTCGGTGAATTAGGAATAGATATATGTCATTCAAATTTACATAAAACATTTTCAACTCCACATGGAGGAGGAGGCCCGGGCTCAGGACCCGTTATGGTCGCAAAATTTTTAGAAAAATACTTACCTTATCCTCACATAAAAAAAGATGGAGGGAAATTTATTCAATATAAGCCGGAATTTTCAGTAGGGAGGCTGAATGGATTTTACGGTTCATTTGGAATCTTGGTAAGAGCTTATGCCTATATTAGATCTTTGGGTGCAGAAGGACTAAGAGAAATTTCAGAAAATGCAATAATTAATGCCAATTATATACAGGAAAGATTAAAAGAGCATTATGAGCTAACTTCATCAAGAAGATGTATGCACGAAACAGTTCTATCCGCCTCAAAACAAAAAGAGGATGGAGTCAAAGCAATAGATATAGCAAAAAAACTATTAGATGAAGGTTTTCATGCTCCAACAATGTATTTTCCTCTTATAGTTGAGGAAGCGTTAATGATTGAACCCACTGAAAGTGAGTCTAAAGAAACTATTGATAAATTCATTACAGCAATGATAAAAATAAGCGAATTATCTAAAACAAACCCTGATGAAATTACCAATGCCCCTTTGAACCTTCCGGTTGAAAGATTAGATGAAGCTCAAGCAGCTAGAAATCCTGTTTTGGCATGGGAAAAGAAGTGAATATTGTTGTAGGGAGCGATCATTTAGGGGAAGATTTTCCAAATATCTTACAAGACTTATTCCCAGAAGCAAATTTCATTAAAGCATTTGATGAAAAAGACCAACTAAATCAAATTTCAAATGCTGAAGTTTTTTTTGGCTTCCCTTCAGAAAAATTAATTCAATGTGGATCTAACCTTCAATGGATTGCTTGTCCCGGAACTGGGATAGACAAAATAATAAAGAACTCTAAATATCTAGACCCAAAAATCACTATTACTAATGCTCCTTTAGCACACGTAACACCTATGGCTGAACACGTAGTTGGAACAATGGTAGGATTAGCGCATTCCTTCAAGCAACTTTTTCAAGATCAAGTACATAAAAAATGGGATGTTGAACAATGGAATTCAAAAATAGTTGAGTTAAGAGGAAGTAACGTTTGTATATATGGTTACGGTAAATTAGGGCAATCTATAGCAAAAAAACTCAAGGCTTTTGAAATGAATATTTTTGCTATAGATCCAATAACAAGCATCAAAACAGGTTCAGAAAAAAGCGTAAGTCCTCCTAAAGAGTTAAACCAAATTCTGAAAATTTCAAACTGGTTAATAATTGCATCTCCATTAATTAAAGAAACTGAAAACTTTATAAAAAAATCTAATTTAGAACTTATGCCAAAAGGAAGTTACGTAGTGATCATTTCTAGAGGAGGTATAATCAATGAAGAAGATTTGTATGAAACCTTACATTCAGGCCATTTAGCAGGGGCTGGTATTGATGCAACTAAAATCGAGCCTCTTCCTGAAAGTTCTCCTTTATGGAATATTGAAAATGCTATCATTTCTCAACATGCATCAGCGTTGTCTCCTCAAATGTATGAAGGAAGAAGAAAGATATTTATAGAAAATGTCAGACGCTTTTTAGATAATAAAGAACTCTTGCATATATGTAATTTAAATAAGGGTTATTAGCATGAATAATAGCTGGATCAAAATCAACCAACTAAACTTTTTTTCTCTACATGTAAGAGCAAATACTGAATGGAAATTTATTGAATTTATTACAGATGATAATATATCAGGAATTTCAGAAATTACAGATACACAGTTACAATCTCCTGTGTCAAAAATAGTTTCTAGATTATCTAATAAACTGCGAGGGGAAAAACTTTTTTCAGAAAATGAACTTATTAATATTATTGATAATGAAAATTATGCCTCAAAAGATTTATCTTATGCCACCGCAGTAAGTGGAATAAGAACGGCGTTTTTAGACTTGATGTCTAAAAGAATCGAATTACCTCTGAATAGTTACTTGAAAGAACTAAATCCAAGTCTTGATCAAAAAAATAATATTACCGTCCCTTTGTATGCAAATATAAACAGATCAATGCTTCCAAATGATCAGGGGCCTGTAGATAGAAGCCCAGAATCTTTTGCAAAAAGAGCTAAAGAATTTGAACAAAAAGGATTCTTAACTATTAAGTGTGCACCATTTGACGAATGTAAAAGTCCTTTTAGTGAAAAAAATAAAATTCCACCAGAGGCTAGTTTAGGACTAGAAAGAATATCGGAGATAAGAAATAATATTGCGAAAGAGACTAAATTATTTGTAGATTGTCATTCAAGGTTTGATCTAGATTCCAGTTACTACTTACATGATGAACTTTTGGAACGCGGAGTTAATTGGTTTGAAGAGCCAGTTGATCCAGAAAAAAACGAAAAAGAAATGATAAAAATTAATAATTATTCTAAAATTACTACAGCAGGAGCAGAAATGACTTATGGGGCAGATAATTTCAGAAGATTATTATCAAAGGAAGTTATAGATATTGTTATGCCTGATGTTAAGTTTTGCGGAGGACCAACTGAAGTTATAAACCTAGATAAATCAATAGAAGACTCTTCGAAAAAAATTTCTATGCACTGCCCGTCAGGTCCCGTATCTTTATTGACATCTGCTCACATTACTTCATCTATTTCTTCAACTCTTCCTCTAGAACATGCTGTAAAAGAAGTTCCTTGGAGACAAGATGTACTTCTCCCTAATGAAAAAATAATAAATGGTGAAATACATTTACCTAAAGAAATTGGAATCGGTGCTAGTCTAAACCCAGAAATTATCCATAAGAATGGAAAGGTTTGGCAAGAATAAATTTAACTCTTTGAAATTTGTTTTCTTTTTCTTTTAGCAGAAAAATACACAAATCCTATACCTAGCAAGAAAATAAGTTGCATAACAATAAATCCATAAGAGAAACTGCTACTGTTTAAGGTTCGATTTCTTTCAAATATCTCAATCTGTTCTGAGATTCTAGCGGTATTTATTCCGTTATCAATTTCAAAGTCCATTATCCAGTTCCCTTTTTTTTCTAATCTAAGAATTGCTTGATAATAACCTTTCATTCCTGATGATGAAAGAGCTGGGGATTTTTTCTTATTATCATCAAATAATGGAGTTGCAAACACTTCTATTTTTAAATTTTCGACAGGTTGCTTTGTTATATTGTCTACAACATTTATAGAAAATATTTGTTGCCCTACAACTGGATTTTTTGGAGATATAGATATTGAGACAAAATAATCATCTAATTTTTGTTCATGAAATAATTTATACTGCGAGTAACCTTCCCCTTGAGCAGATATTAATGTAAATCCTTGGGTTTGAAATACGATAAATAGAACAAAAAATAAATACTTTAAATTTTTTTTCATACTTAAATAATACATGATTGAGAGTATTATAAAAAGAAAAAACTATCTTCTAATTCTACCAGTAACATCACCTGATGCTACATCTTGAACCTCTTGAACTGTAGCCAAATTAAAATCTCCTTGGAAGGTATGGGCAAGGGCGGATGCAGCAACTCCAAATTCAACGATTTCTTGGTTAGACATATTACTATATAATCCATATATCAATCCGGCAGTAAATGCATCTCCTGCTCCAACTCTATCAACAATTTGAATTTGATATTTTTTTGAAGCATAGACTTTTTCATCATTATAAAATAAGCCTGCCCAATCATTATGATCCGCTGAAAAACTCTCTCTCAATGATAGTCCCACTTGTGACAAGTTATATTTCTTTGCAAGATCAACCAAAAGCTCCTTATAAGAATCGTCTTCCTCATTCTTGACAAATTCCCCCAACATTATTTCTGGATCCTTTTTACCTCCAATTAAAATATCAGTGTATTCCATCAAAGGAATCATTGTTTTTTGAGCCTCTTTAGGAGACCACAAATTAGACCTATAATTTAGATCACATGAAACCTTAACTTTCCTTTTTTTGGCCTCTTTTAATGCATAAACAGTTAGCTCTTTTGTTGAATTAGACAATGAAGGAGTTATACCAGAATAGTGAAAAAGATCACAACTATCAAAAATAACATCCCAGTCAAATTGATCTGGAGTAATTAACGAAAATGAAGAACCTGTTCTGTCATAAACAATATTAGAAGGTCGCATAGATGCTCCATTTTCCAAATAATAAACCGCAAGTCTTTCTCCTTGTTTAGCAATGTAATCAGTACCAACGCCGTATTGCCTAACAGTATTAATACAACTTTGTCCTATCGGGTTATCAGGGACTGAAGAAACATAATGGGTAGTCATCCCAAAATGGGAAAGAGAAACTGCTACATTACATTCTGATCCAGCATATGTAATTTCAAAATTTTTAGATTGAGTAAATCTTTCCTTATTTAAAGTTGTTAATCTTAATAATATTTCGCCAAAAGTTACTATTTTGTTCATTTTTGAAAAAAATCCTCTTTTTTTTATATATTTATACAAATATACAATTATGATTTGAAAAATAAAACCATAAATTATTTAGAGTTTATAAAGTTAGTGAAAGATGACAAAGAAAAAAGAATAAGCCCCGATAAAAAAGGGGTTGCATTAGCATTTTTTTTATCCGTTTTATGGTCTGGAAACCCCATTTCTATAAAAATAGGACTAGAAGACGCCCCTCCATTAAGATTAGGGTGGATGCGTTTTTTACTGGGTGGAATAGTCGCTATTTTATGGGCTATTTATAATAAAGAAAAGTTCACACTTAGCAAAAAAGAAATCTTACCACTTTTAGGAGTAGGAATTTTATTTTCCGTACAGTTAGGTTTCATGAATGTAGGTCAAAATTTCACCTCAGGAGGACATGGGGTAATCATGATAACAACATTTCCTTTATGGTCTTCTATTTTCTCTCATATTTTCATTCCAAAGGATAAATTAAATAAATTGAAAATATTTGGAATGATAATCGCATACTCTGGAATAATAGTTTTGTTTTGGGAATCTTTACAAAACTCAAAAACAGATTATTTATGGGGAGATTTAATGATGCTTACTTCGGCAATGCTCCTAGGAGCTAGGCAAATTTATATTTCTCAAATAGCCCAAGGAATTCCTCAAATTAATATTTTGTTGTCTCAAGCATTTATAGGCATAATTACTTTTTTTATTTTTTCTATGTTTTTTGAAAGCCAAAATTATTTGATATCAGTGAGCTTAATTACTGCTCTTTTTTATCAAGGTGTTATTATTGCAGGATTTGGATTTATTGGTCAAACTTGGCTATTAAAAAAGTATTTACCATCAAAAATAACAATAATTTCTCTTTCTCAGCCCGTTTTTGGAGTTATATTAGCTTGGCTTATTTTAGGTGAAGATCCTGGTATTGAATTGATTTTTGCTACCATTTTAGTTGTTGCAGGTTCATATATTTCTGTGAAAAACAGGACTTCAAAGTAGAATTTTATTTAATGGGCAATAAAATTAAGTAAACTACTTTTTTAAAATGAAATTCTCTAATCCAAAAAAAGCAGGCCCACAAATAAAGAAAAAAATTTTATGCATTCCGGTTCATTGCGGATATTTTTATAGCTGTCATATTACAACAAAATATCCAAATAAAGTAGATGAAAGAAAATGCCTAAGATTTAAACATGATTCTCAAAAGCCTAAAATGCATCTTTCAATATTTTCTAAAAGTGTTCTTGAAAAATATTAAAGGTTTTTACCTATAAAATTTTTATCAAAAAGAGATTTTATTTGTTTTTCGTCATATCCAATATTTAGCAAAACCTCTTCCGTATTTTCACCCAATAAAGGCGCAGATCTTAATTCTGGGTTTCCGGTAGAAACATTAAATATAGGGCCACTGGACCTTACTTTGCTGCCAGTTTTATGATCAAGCTCAACAACATAATTGTTTTCTATGGCCTGCTTGTTGTCTACTAATTCTTCTGTAAATTGCATCGGTTCGCACGGAATATCATGAGATCTCAAATATTCGATCCAATCATTTGTATTTTTTTCTAAAAACTTATTTTCCATCTTTTTTTCAAAATCTTTACCTATCTTAAGCATTTCTTTAGGAGAAAACTTTTTTTGTTGATCAAATCTTGCATCCTCTAAATTAAATAAAGATGCAATTCTTTTTCTAGCATGCATTGCTAGGCAACCAAGAGCAAGCGCTCCATTTTTTGTCTTATATGCTCTATAATATTGAGCAATTTGAGGAGCACCTCCTTGAATAGAATAATCTTCCTGAATATCTTCATAAGGAACACCTTTTTGAAAAAGGTCTTCTTTTTTATCATTAATCCATTTTTGAGATGGACTCAAGTCTTTTTCAACATTTACAACTTGCATAGCTTGCATAGATAAAGCCTGTGCAAGTAAGCTTGTTTGAAGAAGAACACCTTTTCCTGTTGATCTTGCTTGTAAAACACCAGAAACTACGCCAAGTGCCATAGCATAACCAGTTGAATAATCTATGTAAGATGATGACCTAACTGCACTAGGAGCGCCATGGTAAATTTTGTTTTCTGTAGACATTATTCCTGTATAAGCTTGCATGATTAGGTCAAATCCTGGTTCAGCAGCCTTTTTTCCTTTTGGGCCATATGCTGTAGATTCAACATAAACTAGCTTAGGATTAATTTTTGACAATGTCTTCCAGTCATATTTTAGTTTTTCAGAGGTAGCTGTTCTATTGTTAGAAATCACTGCATCGGCTTTGGCAACTATATCATGACAAACCTTTTGGCCTTCTGGAGTTTTTAAGTCAATGCAAACACTTTTCTTTCCCCTATTTAGAGCTATAAATAATCTGCTTTCTCCTTTGGGAGAGCTGTCAGAAGAATGTCTCCAAGGTTCTCCAACAGGAGGTTCTATCTTAATTACATTAGCCCCCAAATCAGTTAAGAGTTGGCCAGATGTTGGGCCTGCAACAAAGTTACCAAATTCAATAACAACTATATCGCTAAGAGGTCCGCCTAGAGTCATTTTACTTTTTCCTAAAAAACTTTTTTTAAGATTATACTAAAAGTTTATTTTGAATCTATTTTTTTGGAAACAGTTTCCATATCTTTATCGCCTCTTCCTGAGAGCAAAAATAAAATGTCTTTATTTGGTTCTATTTCTTTTGCCCAATCAAGCAGAAAACCTAGAGCATGAGCAGGTTCTAAGGCAGGAATAATCCCTTCCTCAACTGATAAAAGCTTAAAACCTTCAAGTGCCATTTCATCAGTTGCAGAGAAATATTTAGCTCTTTCTATATCTTTTAAGTATGAATGTTCTGGGCCTACTCCTGGATAATCTAATCCTGCAGATATTGAGTGGGCTTCTTGTATTTGACCAAAATCATCTTGCAAAACATAACTCAATGATCCATGAAGGATACCTGGGGTTCCTTTTGTCAAAGTAGCAGCGTGTTTTTCAGTATTGATACCCTCTCCACTTGCTTCTACACCTACTAACTCTACTGCGGGATCATCTATAAATCCTGAAAAAATACCAATCGCATTTGATCCACCACCCACACAAGCAAGCACATAGTCTGGAAGCTTCCCTGTTTTTTCAAGGATTTGCCTTCTAGATTCTTGGCCTATAACAGATTGAAATTCTCTAACAATATATGGATAAGGGTGAGGGCCGACAGCACTTCCTATAATATAGTATGTGGATTCAACATTTGTAACCCAATCTCTAATTGCTTCATTACAAGCATCCTTAAGTGTTTTTGAGCCTGAAGTCACTGGTTCAACTTTAGCACCTAACATTTCCATTCTATATACATTTGGTGATTGCCTTTTTATATCCTCTTCACCCATATAGACAATACATTCAAGATTTAGCATCGCACAGGCTGTTGCAGTAGCAACTCCATGCTGTCCTGCTCCGGTTTCAGCTATTATTCTATTTTTTCCAAGTCTTTTTGCTAGAAGGCCTTGCCCCAATGCATTATTTATTTTGTGTGCTCCTGTATGAGCTAAGTCTTCTCTTTTTATCCATATCTTTTGATTTAGTTTTGATGATAGATTTTTAGCAAAATAAATTGGAGTGGGCCTACCTACAAAATCCTTTTGCAAGGTTATTAATTCATCCCAAAAACTATCATCTTTTGATATTTTTTCAAAAGCTGTTTCTATTTCTTTCAAAGATGACATCAGTGTTTCGGGAACAAATTTACCGCCAAATTTTCCAAATCTTCCATTTGACGAGGGCTTATTTGCGTTTATTGCTTCTTTTGTCATAACTACTTCCTCATTTAAGGATATCAATTAGTATTTATTTAGTCTCTAATATTGTTTTGGATAAATCAAAATTATTGAAATAAGAATAAGGTTCAATTATCTGTTTTCCTTCAAATTGAATTTTATTGAGTTGAAGCATATTTGATGAAGTGTGGATAAAAATATTCCCATCCAATTTTTCAATCTTACCTGGTATATAAGAGTTTAGGTTTGATAATTCAATATCATGCAAAATAAATCTCTTTCCTTTATGAAAAGAATAAATTTTAGGCCAATCATAAAAAGCTCTAAATTTTGCATAAATTTTAGAGGAAGAGTCATTCCAATTAATTTTTCCTGATTCTTTATTTATTAATTTTGTATAAGAACCTGTGTCTAAATTTTGAGGTTCTGGCTTAATATTTTTATTTGCAATATCCAATAAAACATCATTGATAATTTTTGAAGACTGAGAAAATAATAATTCTAAAATTTCTGTATATTTTTCATTTCCGCTAAGAGAAAAGTTTTTACTTTGGAAAAGAATATCTCCTGAATCAATTCCTTCATCCATTTGAATAATAGTGAAGCCTGTTTGTATGTCTTCATTTAATATAGTGCTTTGGACAGGAGATGGACCTCTATATTTTGGCAATATAGATGGATGTATATTTATCGTTCCATATCTTGGGATTTCAATTAAAGATTTCTTAAGTATTTTCCCATATGCTACAACTACTGATATATCGGGGTTCATATCTTTTATTTGTTTCTCGAAATCTACATTTAGGGCCTCTGGCTGATAGATAGGATATTTGCCTGATGCATATTCAATCAATTTAGGAGTCTTAAATTTTCTTCGTTTTGTGTTTTCAGGGGCTTTTTTTGAAACAACTGCTAATATTTCATGCTTCTTACTTAATTCAAAAAGAACGTCAGTGGATTCATCTGTGGTACCAAAAAATATTATTTTCATTGCGTTGTTATTTAAAAAAATTATTAATAATTAAATTATAAGCGTTTATGTATCAAAAAATATTTTTTTATCTCATTACTAAAAAAAAATTTGAATAAATAAATAAAAAAAGAAAAAATTATTTATTTTTATTTTTTAAAAGCCTGTTATTAAAGTTTTAATATGCTATTTTTTGATCATGCGGTAATTATTGTTTCTAATTTTTTAGAAATATTTCAAATTTTCTTCGTCGCAAAGAAACGCTACTTGAATATATATTTATATTTAATTTTTAACTATAGGAGTTAAATGGACAATTTTAGTGCAAAAAATATATGGGCCGGAGCTCTTGGATACTTAGAAATGGTAGTCCAAGAAAGCATGTTCAAAACATGGCTCAAGAACACAAAAGGCTTAACAATAGAAGACAATGAACTAATAGTTTCTGTTGAGAGTATTTTTGCCATTGAGATGCTTACCCAGCGCTTAGAGGATTCTATTAATGAAGCACTCGTCCAAACAATTGGAAAAAAATATGATATTAAATACGTTCTAACGACTTCTGAAATAGAACAAGCAAAAAAAGCAGAAATAGGTAGAATTAAGGGTTCTTGGGTAAATCCAAAATTCAACTTTGAAAGCTTTATTACAGGTTCCTCAAATTATTTAGCTTATGCAGCTGCAAAAAAAGTCTGTGAAAGCCCCGGGGCTTTATATAACCCTTTGTATATTTATGGAGAATGGGGGTTAGGAAAAACTCACTTAATTCAATCAATAGCCAAAACACTTAAAGTTAAAGGGTTGGATATTGTTTCCGTAACTGGAGAGTCTTATACAAATGATTTTGTAAAATCTATCAAAAATAACAACCTGAATGAAATGAAAAAATACAGAGATTGCGACATCTTTATCATTGATGATATTGATTTTTTCTCTGGTAAAAAACAAACAGTAGAATCATTGATTCATATAATAAATCAACTTCAACTATCAGAAAAACAAGTAATTGTTACCTCATATAATCACCCGAACAAGATAAATATGTCCACAAGATTGACATCAATACTCAAGTCTGGATTAATTGTCAAAATCCAAACCCCAGATAAAGAAACTGCAAAAAAATACATATCTAAAAAATTTAAAGAAAACTTTAGAAATTATGATGAAAAATTAATAGAATTCATTTCTTCAAAAAAGTTTAATTCTTTTAGTGAAATTGAAGGAATTATAAAATCTTTAGTTGCCCACACAGAACTACTAAATAAAAATGTGTCTGAAGAAATGGTAATAAATATTATCCAAGATTATAAATTAGAAAATATAAAAGATATAACAATCTCCATTGAAAAAATATTTAGTTTAATCAAATATATGTTTGGTATAGAAGAATCAGATTTAAAAAGCAGAAAAAATGACAAAAAAACAAACTATGCAAGGCACTTTGCTGCCTATCTATTAATTGAAAAATCAAACTTTTCGACCAGTCAAGCTGGAAAGTTACTCGGAAACCGTAACCACTCTACTATTATTTACTCTGTCAACAAAATCAAAGAAGAGTTGTCAAAAAATGTTCAACTTAAGGCAGAAATAGAGAAAACTATTTTACAGAATTAATTTTGTTTGATTAAAAAAAATTTCTTTGAACAGTTATTTACCTTTTTCCACACAAATAATCCAACTTGATTGCCATTAGTTTATTAACAATTTCAACACATTTAAATATTATTATTAAATAAATATATATATGATAGATAAATTAATAATAAAAGTTAAAGCTGGTAATGGTGGAAAGGGAGCAGTTAGTTTCAATAGAGATTCCAACAACTCTAGAGGTGGGCCTGATGGAGGCAATGGAGGAAGTGGAGGAAATATAATATTGAAAGGAAACTCAAATTTATCAGACTTAAATAAGTATTCATATCAAAAAGCATTTGTTGCAGAAAATGGAAGTGACGGTTCTAAGCAAAAAAAATCAGGATCTAAAGGTAAAAATTTAATTCTTGACCTTCCAATTGGTTGCTTAGTTTGGGAAATAGATGGAGAAAAAAAAATATTAGTTGCATCTATATTGGAAGATACTTCAGAAATAGAGTTATACTTAGGTGGCTATGGAGGTAAAGGAAATACATCATTTGTTTCTTCTCAAAATAAGGAGCCATTATTGGCAGAATCTGGGCAACAATCAGAAACTTATACTCTAGAGTTAGACTATAGAATAAATTCTGATTTATTGTTGTTGGGTCCTCCCAATTCAGGAAAATCTAGTTTTTTGTCCTATTTTTCTAATGCAAAGCCTGAAATAAACTCTTATCCGTACTCAACTAGAGAACCTGTTGTAGCAATAGCAAAGGTAAACTATTCAAATATAAAGCTTCTTGAATTACCTTCAATTGATGGGGGCAAAGGTTTAGGTACAGATTATTTCAAGCACTTATATTTTGCAAAATTTATTTGTTTTACATTAGAGCACGATCATACTTTCTTCCATCAAATTGATGAATTAATTAATACCATTTCTTCTCTAGATGATTTATTGTTATCAAAAAGGTTTATTTTGTTAGTTACAAAATCAGATAATATTGATTCAGATCAAAGAAAAACTATCAATAAAGAGCTAGGTGAAAGGTTTCCTATAATTTCCAATAAACCTTTTTATTTTTCAACCAAAAGCCCCGAAAATAATAAGGAAATATTAGATTTTGTTCAGAGTCAATCTAGAGGTTTGAGTAATGTAGAGGGCAATAATTTTACCCCGACTATAAATCTTAGAAGTCAAAATAGTAAAAAAGTAAAAAAATCTAATAGCTTTTATGAAATTCTTGACAAAAGCTTTGTACAATTAGCAGAAGGTTCAGACTTGTCAAACTGGAAAGCTTTAGTTCAATTTCAATATAAACTAAAGAGGTCAAAACTTTCAAACGAACTTAATAATTTAGGTATACGAAGAGGAGATAAGTTAAAAATATCAAATTATGAATTTACTTGGGAAGAATAAATTTAAGAATCTAGTTTTTGGGGGGACATTTGACCCTATTCATAACGGACACATTAAAATTGTTGAAAAAATCATTTTTAATTTTTCACCAGAAAAAATTTATATTATTCCAACGGGAAATCCATACATGAAACCCAAGCCTCCGATCGCATCGTCTCTTCAGAGACTTGAAATGTGTAAGATAGCTTTTGCTAATTTTGACAGAGTAGAAATAATAGATTACGAGGCATTAAGAGATTCTCCTAGCTATACTTTTGATACTTTAAACTTCCTCGCTTCCAGAAATATACAAATTGATACATTAGTTCTTGGAGAAGATTCTTTTTCTGAGTTAGATAACTGGAAAGAAGGCTTATTACTAAGAAAAAATTATAAATTTATTGTTATAAAAAGAAATGAGTCATCTCAATTAAATTTGGATGATAAAAACTTTGTTTATTTAGATCATATTTCTTTACTAAGCTCCTCTGATATCAGAAAAAAAATTGCATTAAATAAACAAATTATTACTGACACTTCAATAGAAATTGCAAATTATATAGAAGATAATATGATATATAAAAATGGACAAATTAAGTAAAAAAAAATTATTAGATAAAGCAATTGCCTTAAAGGCTCTTGTTTATGGAGACTTTACCTTATCCAGTGGCTTGAAATCAAACTTTTATTTTGATGGTAGGTTGTTATCTATGGATGCTGAATCTTCCAAAATTATATCTAAATGGGTTATTAATCAATCTATTACACATAAAATCAAATACATAGGAGGCCCTGCTGTTGCAGCAGTTCCAATTATAGGTGCAACAGTTGCTATGTCTGCTGAAACAGAAAATCCACTTAGCGGTTTTTTTGTAAGATCTGATAAAAAAGATCATGGTACTCAAAAACAAATCGAAGGAAATATAAATAAAGGATCACCTGTTATTGTGATTGATGATACTATTTCAACTGGCGGATCACTGTTTCAGGCCATATCTGCCATTGAAGACTTCGGTTGCAATATAAGTTTAGTACTCAGTGTCTTGGATAGAAAAATGGGAGGCTCTGAGAAAATACTACAAAAAGGGATTGATTATAAGTCTATTTTTGAAATCAATTCCGATGGAGATTTTGTTTGAAGAAAAAAATCGATAAGACTGATTTTATTGTCGCCATAAATGCTATTGCTGAAAGTGTTTATGACTTTCATGAAAGGTGGAATCTTTTTGATCTTAAAAAATCACCTTTTGATGCCATTTCTGAAAGAGAACCGCTTCTTTTAGAAGAAGTTAATGAACTTATTGCCGAATATAACAAGAATAAAAATCAAGAGTCTGTTGAGCTGCTTAGTGGAGAAGCTGCTGATGTTTTGTACGTTTCAATCGGAAACATGCTCGCTTTACACAAAGAGGGCGCTGAGGCCATGTTAGACGTTGCAAATAAGAATAATAACAAAACCTCAAAAACTCATTATTTCAATACAAAAGAAAAAAAAGTAAAGAAATTAGACGTCTAAGTTTTTTACCTCAAGAGCATTTGTTTTTATAAAATCTCTTCTCGGCTCTACATCGTCCCCCATCAAGGTTCTAAATATATCATCTGCTGCCAATGCATCCTCTGCAGAAACCCTTAACATTACTCTGTTGCCTGGATCCATCGTGGTGTCCCATAATTGATCAGGGTTCATCTCTCCTAGACCTTTGTACCTTTGAATATTAAATCCTGATTTATCAGCATTACTTTCTAAGGTAGCTATTACAGAATCCCAAGATAAATCACTCTCTATTACTTCATCATTTTTCTTTATGGAAAAAGATCCTTCTAGGTATGATTTTATTTCTGGATAAATATTTTGAGCTTTAATAATTGATGGATGATTATTGATAGAAATAGTTTCATTTATGTCTTTTAATACCTCTTCACCCTGTTCTTCTTCAGTAATAGCAGAGTCAAAAAGATTTGGCTGAATGTTGTCTTCTTGTGTATGCTCTTCAGGCTTATTTGAACTAATTTCAGAATTTTTTGAAGCTAAATTAAAAAACTCTTCTTCTTCAATATTTAATATTTTTGCTATATCTTTAGATTCACTAAATGACTTAACATCAGACATAAACTTTCCTATAGCTGCCCCTTTAATTTCTTTGCTATTTTCGGTATGAATTATTGAGAAATTATTATAAATTTTTTCTGAAATCCATTTATTTAAGTCACTATCTGAATAAATCCATTTGCTAGTTCTTCCTCTTGAAACTTTATATAAAGGAGGCTGAGCTATGTATAAATTTCCATTTCCAATAAGTTCGGGCATATTTCTGAAGAAAAAAGTTAATAGCAAAGTTCTGATGTGAGCACCATCTACGTCAGCATCTGTCATGATAATAACTCTGTGATATCTTAGCTTTTCATGATTAAAGTCTTCTCCCAAACCTGTTCCAATTGCTGTTATTAATGCGACTATTTCCTCATGATTTAACATTTTTTCAGGTCGTGCTTTTTCAACATTAAGAATTTTTCCTCTCAGAGGCAATATTGCTTGAAAATTTCTGTCTCGACCCTGTTTTGCTGAGCCTCCAGCTGAGTCCCCCTCTACAATATATAGTTCAGATTTGAAAGGATCTTTTTCTGAACAGTCTGCTAATTTACCAGGAAGAGACCCTCCGTCTAATGCATTTTTTCTTATTATTAAGTCTCTAGCTTTTTTGGCAGCCTCTCTGGCTCTTGCTGATGTCATTGACTTATTAATTATTCTTTTTGCATCTTCTGGGTTGTCTTCAACAAACTCACTTAATCTTTTACCAATAGTTTGTTCGACGGCACCTTTTACCTCAGGGTTTCCTAATCGCCCTTTTGTTTGCCCTTCAAACTGAGGGTCCTTAACTTTTACAGAAACAACACACATCAATCCTTCTCGGACGTCTTCTCCTGATAATGATGCAATGTCTTCTTTGAAAAAGCCTTGTTTTTTTCCATAGTCATTTAATACTCTAGTTAAAGCAGACCGGAATCCGGTTACGTGAGTTCCTCCGTCTGCAGTTCTTATACAATTTGTAAATGATAAAGTATTATCAATAAAGGATTCGTTGTACTGAATCGCGGTCTCTACAACTATGTCATCAACAACCTCATTGGCGTACATGATATTTTCATGAATAGCAGATCTTTTTTTGTTTAAATTTCTAACAAAACTCTGCACTCCTCCTTCAAACTTGAAAGATACTTGGTTGTGTGGCCATAATTGATCGTGATAGTTAGATATAAATTCAATATTTAATCCTTGATTTAGATATGCCATTTCTCTAAATCTTGTAGTAATAGCCTCGTATGAATAGTCAATTTCTGGAAAAATTTCAGTATCGGGCAACCAAGTAACGGAAGTTCCTGTTCCTTTTAAGTCCTCTTCTGTTTGTGGCCTGCTTTCTAGCTGACCATCTGCCTTGCCTTTTGTATAAGACTGATTCCATACTTTATTATCACGCCTAACCTCTACTTTTAACCATTTTGACAATGCATTAACAACGGATGCCCCTACTCCATGTAGCCCTCCTGATACCTGATAACCTTTTCCTCCAAATTTTCCACCTGCATGCAAAGTTGTCATTACTGTTTCTACAGCAGACATGCCTGTTTTTTCATGAATGTCTACGGGAATACCTCTTCCGTCATCTATGACTGTCACGGATTTATCTTTGTTTAAAATAACTCTAATTTTTGACGCGAAACCAGCCATCGCTTCATCAACACCATTGTCAACTATCTCATGTATTAGATGCTGTACACCTTCTAGCCCTGTTGTTCCGATGTACATTCCTGGTCTTTTTCTAACAGCCTCCAATCCTTCCATTACGGTAATATCGGATGCGCTGTAATCTTCAGATCCTTGGTGGTTATTGTTATTTGTTTTTTTAGCCATTTTTGTGGTCTCCCGCGCGCGCGCGTTAATATTGTAGGGTAAAAGTCCCTGGATATCTAAATACTATATGATTTGAGTACGATTATAAAGTTATATAAAACTATTTATGTATTTGATAAATAAATCAATCTTGATTAGATGAAAATAAAAAAAAGTTCCTTACAAACTTGACAATATTATTTCCCAAGATGATCATGTTTCCCAAGAGTAAATAAAAAGGGATGAAATATGGAAATAACAAATGATATTCAAAAATTGATGCTCCAAAGAATGTGGACCATAAGAACTTTTGAAGAAAAAGTAATGGAGGTTCATGAGGCAGGTGAATTTGTTGGAGCAGCTCATCCCTATATTGGAGAAGAAGCTGTTGCAGTTGGAGTATGTCTTGCCTTAAAGGATACGGATTATATAGCAGGGAACCATCGATCACATGGACATCCTTTAGCTAAAGGAGGAAGCATAAAAAAAGCAATGGCTGAAATCTATGGAAAAGTAGACGGTTATTGCAATGGAAAAGGTGGGTCAATGCATTTAGCTGATTTTTCTGTAGGTATTTTAGGAGAATCAGGAATTGTTGCATCCTCAGTTCCTGTAGCTACAGGCGCAGGTTTAGCTGCAAAAATAGGTAAAAAAGATTTTGTCTCCGTAGTCTTTTTTGGAGACGGGGCTTCTAATCAAGGGGCGTGTCATGAATCCATGAATCTTGCTTCAATTTGGAAATTACCAGTTATTTTTGTATGTGAAAACAATCAGTTTGCAATTACAACTTCTTATCAAAATTCAGTTGCTGTAGATAATGTTTCTGATAGAGCTCAAGCATATAATATGCCAGGAGTTTTAGTTGATGGACAGAATGTTGAAGCTATGTATGAAGCAACTTCAGAAGCAGTTAAAAGAGCTAGAAATGGAGAAGGGCCAACATTAATAGAAGGTTTAACATATAGATTTGAGGAACACTCTTTGGGATTAGGAAGAGTTAGAAGAGGTGAGTATAGAACCGAGGAAGAAATTGATAAATGGAGAGAAAGAGACCCAATCTTAATTCATAAAAACAAACTCATAGACCGAGGTGTTCTTTCAGAAGAAGAGTGTTCTGCAATTGAGAATAATTCATACGCTGAAACTGAAGAAGCTCTTGAATTTGCTAGAAATAGTAGTTTCCCTGAGCCAGAAGATTTATTTGAAGATATGTGGGCAAATCCTATACCTAAACCATAGAACTTAAAGGAGATAAAATGTCAGAAAAAGTTTTTGCAGACGCTATAAATGAAGCTATTGCTGAAGAAATGAGAAGAGATCAAAATGTTTTTATTATGGGAGAAGATATAAGGCTTTCTGTTTATGGAGCAACAGCAAATCTTTTCAATGAATTTGGTGAAGAAAGAGTTTTGGACACCCCACTATCTGAAAATGGCTTTTTTGGAGCTGCTATTGGTGCTTCATTAGTAGGGATGAGGCCGATAGTCGAAACTGTAACCAGCTTTATGTGGGTCGCAATGGACCAATTGATTTCTCAGGCAGCAAAAATGAGATATATGTTTGGAGGACAAGCAACACTTCCTGTTGTATACAGAGCCTCAATGATGTACGGTAGCGGGTCCGCTGCGCATCATTCTGATAGGCCTTATCCTATGTTTATGAATATGCCCGGGATAAAAATTGCAGTCCCTGCAAACCCTTCTGATGCTAAAGCTCTACTAAAAACTGCAGTAAGAGATGATGATCCGGTTATAATTTTTGAAGATGCTAATTTGTATGGGACAAGAGGAGAAGTTGTTGAAGAAGAAATTCCTTTTGGCAAAGCCCAGATAGTAAAAGAAGGTTCAGATTGCACTATCGTGGGAATAGCCGGTTCTGTTAATTTGTCAATAACTGCTGCAAATGAACTTGAAAAAGAAGGAATTTCAGTTGAAGTTATTAATCCTAGGACGTTGGTTCCATTGGATAAATCTGCTATTTTGAATTCAGTTGAAAAAACAGGCCGACTTGTGATTGTTGATCCTGCTCATAAAGTTTGCTCTGCTGCTTCAGAAATTTCATCAATAGTAGCTGAAGAGGGTTTTTGGTTTTTGCAATCTCCAATCATGAAAGTTGCTTCTGAACAAGTGCATATTCCTTATTCTCCTTCTTTGGAGAAACTTGTTTACCCAAATGTAGAAAAAATAATAAAAGCCGTAAAGAAGGTTATGGAATAAATTATGTATAAAGTTGATTTTATTTTGAAATACTTAAAGGAACTCTATCAAGGTCTAAATATTATAGGAGACGCTAATGCCAAGAGAAATTAATTTGCCTCAATGGGGAATGGCAATGAATGATGGAACTGTAATTAAATGGCTTAAATCTCAGGGAGAGCAAATAAAAAAAGGAGAAGAGTTAGTAGAAATTGAATCTACTAAAGTGAATGCTGCTGTTCAAGCCCCTTCAGACGGAACTCTTGGAAGGATTGATGTTATTGAAGGTACATTGGTTCCAGTAGGCACTGTTTTAGGCTTGATTTTGCTTGAAGGAGAAAGCATTAGTGACATACCCCCAATTCCTGATGCTCCAAAGAAAGAAACGGTGGAAACTAATTCATTGTCTCTAGATAAATCTTCGGAAAAAAAAGTAGTTGCATCGCCTAGAGCGAGAAATTTAGCAAAAAAATTAGATATAGATTTATCGAAGGTAAAAGGAACTGGGCCTTCAGGAAGAATTACCGAAGATGATGTAAATTCACATACAGATAACCAGGGTTTAGTTCAAGAGAATACATCAAATTCGGGATTAGAATTGGACGAAGTTATTGAGAGCACAACAATTAGGGAAGTTATTGCTACCAGGATGACTTCTAGCTCTCAAAATCCCCAAGTGACCTTGAATTCAAAAGCTTGTGTTGACAATCTTCTTGCATTTCAGAAAAAGTTGATTTCTGAATGGAGGAGTGAAAAGATAAGGCCTCAATTAAATGATATTTTAGTAAAAATTGTTTCAGACACTCTACATAAACACCCTAAATTAAACGCTCATTACTCAAATAACGAAATGAAAATTTGGAAAAACATTAATCTTGGTGTCGCAATGGCAGTTTCTGATGGATTAATAGTTCCTGTCATAAAAAATTCAAATAACAAAGATTTTTTAGCAATAAGTAAAGAAATAAGACTATTTTCAAAAAAAATAAAAGAAAATAAAATTTTGCCTGATGAAATAACAGGGTCAAGCTTTACCATATCAAACCTATCTTCATACAACATTGAGTACTTTAATCCAATAATAAACCCTCCAGAGGTAGCTATTTTGGGCTTAGGAAAAGTTGGTAAAGAGGTTGCGTTTGATGAAAATGATAATACTGTATTGAAAAATTTTATTTATCTTTCTCTTACTTTTGATCATAGAGCATTAGATGGAGTGCCTGCATCTAACTTTATGGATTCACTAATTAGAAATATAGAGAGCATATAAATTGTCTAGTGTAGGGATCATAGCAAATCCTTCTGCAGGAAAAGATATTAGAAGACTTGTAGCATCAGGAAGGGTTATTTCAAATCAAGAAAAAGCTAATATAATTACTAGATTCGTTAAGGGATTGTCATTCAAGGGGGTGAAAGAATTATATTTTATGCCTGATAAATCAGGATTATTTCGACCCTGCTTAGAAGAGTTTCAAAAAGAATTAGATATAAAGTTATTAGATACTAAACATTATGACGGACCAGAACAAACTCTACTTGCAGCTGAGCTAATTAATCAAAAAGGGTGTGATTGTGCATTGGTTTTGGGTGGAGATGGTACAAATAGGCTTGTTGCAAAAAAAATAGGAAATATTCCCTTGGTTCCAATATCTACAGGAACAAATAATGCTTTTCCTATAAATATTGATCCTACTGTTGCTGGTTTAGCCGCAGGTTTTTATATTCAAACTAAAGGACGGAGATTTAATAGAAATCTTATATCTCAAAAGTCAAAGCTTTCCGTAATAATTGATAAAAATCATGAAGAAATTGCGCTAATAGATTTGGCTATTAGTAACCAAAATTTTATCGGATCGAAGGCTATTTGGGATCCAAATGTTTTAGATCATCTGTTTTTAACTCAATCAAACCCTCTTTCTATAGGATTGTCTGCAATAGGTTCAAAAGTTACTTCAATCCCAAAAAATAAAGCTATTAAATTAGACTTTTCTAATGATAATGAAGGAGAAAAAATATATGCTCCTATCGCTCCGGGATTAATTTCTGAAATATATATCAAAGATTGGCAGCTTTTTTCTTACAAAGAAAAATTTAATTTTTCTAATTATTCTGGAACAATCGCTCTTGATGGAGAAAGAGAAATAGAGATATATAGAAGAAATAAGATAGAAATTTCTCTAAAAAAACAAGGCCCTTATGTATTAGATGTTATAAAATCTGTACATCAAGAAAATTTTTAAAAAAATTGAGGAGACATTAATGCCATATAACGTAAATCACATCCATTTAAAATCCAAAGATCCAAAAATTACTGCTGAATGGTTTGTTAAAGCATTCAACGTAAAAATCATATCTGAAACAGTAAGGCCTGTTGGCGATACATTTATCATTACGCAAACAGAAGGTGGTCTTGCTATTAATATTTCAAGCGAAAGAACTGACGAAAAACTAGGACCTGCAGATGATGATGCTCATTACGGTTTAGAGCATTTTGGTTTTGATACTGATGATATTGAAGCTGACATAGAGCGTCTAGTAGCTCTAGGTGCAGTACATAAAGAAGGACCTCTTCCTCAGCCTGATGGAAGAAAAATAGGTTTTATTGGCGCTCCTGGTGGAATAAGAATTGAATTAATTCAACCTGCACCATAAAAATTCTTTTATATAATCTTATATCTTAGCTTTTTCTTACCCAAGGAACATTTCTGTGGTGGCCTATAGATTGTAGGCCAGCAGTTATGTACCCGTAACAGTATGCAAATGCTACTCCGCTGTTATTTACCCCCGATATACTAGGCACATGGTCTGGCATTAGCATATATTCATATCCAACTTCTTTATATGTTTTTAATGCTTCAATCATATCGATTGATCCTTCATCTGGAAATACTTCCATAAAATCGAGCTTTTTTCCAAGAATATTTCTAAAGTGAACATTGAATATTTTTTTTCTTTCTCCAAAATATCTGATTACATCAAATATTTCCTTTCCTGGATCATCAAGCATTTCTGATACTGTCCCTTGGCAAAAATTTAGACCATGATAAGGACTTTCATGTAAGCTAATAAATTTTTTAAGTCCATCAACAGTTCCAAGCACACGAGTAACGCCTTTATAACCGTCAGGAGTATAGGGGTCGTGAGGGTGACAAGCAAGGCGAACTTTTAATTCTTCTGCAACAGGTACTATTTTTTCTAGAAAATAATCAATTCTTTCCCAATTTGTGTCAACGTCCAAAATGCCTGCAATTCCTGGGTCAGCATTTTTATCTATTTTTTCCCATCTGAAAGTTGAATTTAGAGAACCCCCTCTTCCTCTTTCTTGTTCTGATCTAGGAATTCCAATTATATTCATATTATATTTTACTGCTGGAATTCCAACTTTAGAACAAAGTGACAGAATATTTTGAATAGACTCAATTTCTCTATCTCTTTCAGGGGATTTACCAAGCATAATATTAGGACTTTCTGATTCCTCAAGAGGACGTGAAGATAACGGGATTTGTACCATATCTAAGGTTAATCCCTTTTTATCTAACAGTTCGATATGTTTTTCTAATATTTCAGATGTCCACTTATGAGGATTTATAGAATTATAATTTCCATCTTTATCTTCTTCAAAAGGGTCAGCACAAATATTATTTACGCCTAATTGAGCCCAAACTTCTAGGTCCGAGATATTTCTTGGTGCAACTTGTGTTCCGACATACATATTTTATTCCTTTGATTTTATCTTTTTATCTATTAAATTTTTCCATTTTTTGTATTTTTCATTATACATTTTAGAGTTACTAGAGCAAGGTTCAAAATTTATATAATCCATCTCGACTTTAAAGTTTATTTTTGATTTTTCTAATGCTAATTTTGCAACTCCAATTGATGTCATTTCACTATTACTTGAAACCCTGATTTTTATTTTAAGAAGATCTGATAAAAATTGGCAAAAAAAGGAACTTCTTGAAATACCTCCGTCTATTTTTAATTCTTTGATAGGAATTTCAATTAATTCTTCTATTTTTTCAATTATTGCTTTAGTGGAAAAAGCAATGCTTTCAAAAGCTGAGCGAATTATTTCTTCTTTAGTGGTTCCAGAATTAAGGTTTTCTATGCTTGCTCTAATTTTTCCATCCCAAAAAGGAGCCCCTAGTCCATTTAATGCAGGAATTATTTGAACATCGGTTATTTTAGTTTTATTTAATTGCTTTTCTATCTCATCAAAAGAGTCAAATAAGTTAACTTTTTTTAGCCATTCTAGTGTTGATCCAGCAGAAAGAATGCTCCCTTCGAGAGCATGCATTATTTTATTATTTTTCTTATGAGCGATTGTTGATAAAAAATTATTATTGTATGAAAACCTTTTTTCCCCTGTATCTATAAGTAGAAACCCCCCTGTTCCAAAAGTGCATTTTACTTCATAGTCTTTATTATCTTTATGGGCATATAAAGATGATTGCTGGTCGCCTAAAATTGCATTTATTTCGATTTCTTTACCTAGTAATTCTTTTTTGGTTTTTCCAAAAATAGAATCTGATTGATATACTGAAGGCAATATTGATTTATCTAGATTTAGTAATGATAATAATTTTTCGTCCCATTCTTCTTTTTTTGTATTATAAAGTCCTGTTCTTGAAGCATTAGTAATTTCTATTTTATTTTCATCATTATTTGTTAAGTTTGCTAAAAGCCATGAATCTATGGTTCCTATACGAAGGTTATTATTTTTTAATGCATCGCTAATCTTCTTATTATTTTCAATTGCCCACATTATTTTTGAAAATGAAAAGTAAGGGTCAATCTTAAGCCCTGTAGAGTTTTTAAATAATTTTTCAAACTCAGACCCCTTTAGATCTTCACAAATTTCAATACCTCTCAAGCATTGCCAACTGATAGCATTTCCAAAAGGTTCTAAGTCTTGCTTATCCCAGAGAACAATTGTTTCTCTTTGATTTGTAATCCCTATAGATAATATATCTTCAGTTTTAATATCCGCTTTCTTAACTGCATTCTTAATAGTCTCCTTCACCGATTCAATTATTTTATTAGGATCTATTTCCACCCATCCGTTTTTAGGATAAATCTCTTCTAATTTAATTTGACTTGAAGAAATAAGATTTAAATCCATGTCATAAACGATTGATCGCGTTGAAGTGCTTCCTTGATCTATTGAAATTACATATTTTTTTTCACTAACCATAAAATTTACATTATCATAAAAAATCTAATTATATTTAGATGTATAATAACCCAAAAAATTCAGTTTTATTAAATTACATTAACTTCTATAATTTGATAATGACTACTGAAGAATTGATTATTTCATTTGTAAGGATTTTTGCATCTCTAGTTGTTTTTAAGTCTAATTTTTTTGGTGCTTTTTTCGTAATATTAATTGATTTTTCAGATTTGTTTATGATGAATTTATTGTCTTTAGGCGGCGTTAGAAATTATCAAGCACTTGATAAATTTTTGGATTTATTTTATCTTTTCTTTTTCTTTCTTATAGCGATTAGATGGAACTCAACATTGAAAAAAATAAGTGTATTTTTATTTATTTTTAGAATATTTGGATTTCTTTTATTCGAAATTTTAGAAGAAAGATTTATTTTATTTCTATTTCCAAATATTTTTGAATTTTGGTTTATTGGAATAGCTTTCTTGAATCAATTTAAGATTAAAGTCACAAAAAATAAAATTATAATAGTATTAATTTTTTCCTTAGGATTAAAGTTTATTCAAGAGTACATACTACATGTATGGAAAATTTTAGACGATTATCGCGCAGTAGATGTTCTGAAAAATTTCTTAGAATACTTTTAACTTGATCTAGATGCTCTTCTTCTCCTCCATCTACTAGGCGTATATTTCCTTTTTTTTATTTTTAGATTTTTGGGTCTTTCAGGAAGAAATTCGTCATTATTTTTTTTATTGTTTACTATTTTTGTTTTTTTTCTTTTATGTAATTTTCCTTCCGCTTTTTCATTACTCTTAATACTAGGCAATTCATTTAAAAATTTTCCTGTTGGTGTATTTGTTGATGCTATAAACTCTGGAGTTCCTTCACAAATGATTTCTCCTCCTTTTTCTCCCGCTTCAGGACCGAGTTCAATTATCCAATCAGCATTTTTTATCATGTCTAAATGATGTTCTATAACAACAACAGAATTCCCGTTACTTACAAGGGCATGTAGGACACTCAGTAATTTAGAACAATCATCAAAAGATAAACCAGTAGTGGGTTCGTCTAAAATATAGAAAGTATTGCCTGTAGATCTTTTCGATAATTCTGTTGCTAACTTAATTCGTTGTGCTTCTCCTCCAGATAATGTTGTTGCAGGCTGCCCAAGTTTTATATATCCAAGCCCTACGTTATTTAAAGTCTCTAACTTTTTCTTAATATTTGGAATATTTTCAAAGATTTCTATGGAGTCTTCTACTGTTTTATCTAGAATCCCAGCAATAGACTCTCCTTTGAATTTAATATCCAATGCATCATTGTTGTATCTTTTTCCATTACATACTTCACATGGAATGGTCACATCAGGTAAAAATTGCATTTCTATCTCTTTGTATCCAGCTCCAGAACAATCCTCGCACCTTCCCCCTTTTACATTGAATGAAAACCGTCCTGCTTTATAGCCCCTGCTCATAGCTTCTGGCATTTTTGCAAAAAGCTCTCTTATAGGAGTAAACAGCCCTGTGTAAGTAGCAGGATTTGACCTTGGAGTTCTTCCTATAGGAGATTGGTCTATTACGATAATTTTATCTATATTTTCTATTCCATTAATTTCAGAATATTTTCCTTCTTTTACGGACTTTTTTGTTATTTTTTTCAGCAAAGCTTTTGATAATATGTCATTTATTAAAGTGCTTTTGCCAGAACCGGATACCCCTGCTACACAGACAAAATTATTTAAAGGAATGTTCACATCAATATTTTTTAGATTATTTTCTGTTGCGCCTATTATTTGAATTTGGTTTTTACTTTTTTTTCTTTTTTTTGGAACAGATATTTGTTTTTTACCTGATAAATACATCCCAGTTAGTGATTTTTCATTTTTCATGATTTCTTTGGGCGATCCTTGTGCAACAACTTTTCCACCATAGGATCCAGCGCCAGGCCCCATATCTATTATTTGATCAGCTGATTTCATTACGTACTCATCATGTTCGACTACGATGACAGTATTTCCAATATCCTTGAGGTTAATCAGTGTTTTTATCAATTTTTCATTATCTATAGGGTGCAAGCCTATAGAGGGTTCGTCACAGACATACATTACTCCTGTCAAACCTGCTCCTATTTGTGTTGCCAATCTGATTCTTTGGCCTTCTCCTCCTGACAGAGTGGCAGACATTCTGTCTAAGCTAATATAACCTAAGCCTACTTCTCTTAGGAATGATAGTCTTGAGTTTATTTCCTTAAAAATCTCTTCAGAAATCTTTTTTTCACTCTGAGAAAGGGTATTTTTATTTTTATCTGTTTGATTTATCCAATTAAAACAATCGTCTATTGAAAGACTTGTTGCTTCCATGATATTTTTTTCAAGAACTAAAACTGCCAGTGACTCAGGCCTTAGTCTTTCCCCTTTACAATCTGAACACGGGCTTTCAGACATAAATTTTAATATCTCCTCCTTAATCTTGTCTGAATCTGTATTTAGATACCTTTTTTCTATAGAAGGAATTAATCCATCAAAATATCTAAGTTGAAACTCTAAATCTTCTATTTTATTTTTGTTAGGGAACTCAGAATCTATAACACCATACAATAATAGATTTAATATAGATTTATGTATTTTTTTTATTGGGCTGTCTTTATCAACATCTAAGTCTTCTAGAATAGAGTAAAAATTATTCTTTTGCCAACTTACAACAATTCTTGCGTCTTCTACTATATCCATGCCTTTTTCATTAATTGATAAATTAGCATCTCTTATTATTAAGCTAGGGTCTACTTCTAATGAAAATCCTAAGCCTGTGCACTTTGAGCATGCTCCAAAAGGGGTGTTGAAAGAAAAGCTTCTAGGTTCTAATTCAGATAAAGAAATATTACAATCTGTGCATGCAAGAAGTTCTGAATATACGATTTCATCTTCACTGATTTTATCTACGTAAATTACCCCATTTCCATATTTCAACCCGGTTTCTACTGAAGAAGAGATTCTAGTTTTATCAATATTGGAATTAATTATCAATCTATCAATAACGATCTCAATATTGTGCCATTTATTTTTTTCTAAAATAATTTCCTCATCAAGTTCATAAATTTCTCCATCAATTCTTACACGTGAAAATCCTTCAGACTTAATTTTTTCAAGCACATTTATATGTTGCCCTTTCATATGCCTAATGACTGGCGAAAGGATCATAAATCTTGTTTCTTCATCATAGCTGGTTATAGACTCAACTATTTTTTGGACATCTTGTTTTTCCACAAGCTTTCCACAGTTGTAGCAGTGTGGTATACCTATTCGAGAATATAAAAGCCTAAAATAATCATAAATTTCAGTTACAGTTCCAACTGTTGATCTTGGATTTTTTGAAACCCCTTTTTGATCGATAGAAATAGAAGGAGAAAGTCCGTCAATTTGATCAACATCAGGCTTTTCCATTCTTCCTAAAAACTGCCTAGCATAAGCTGATAATGACTCTACGTACCTTCTTTGACCTTCAGCATAAAGCGTATCGAAAGCTAAGCTGCTCTTGCCTGAACCTGAAACACCTGTGATCACAACAAATTTTTCTCTTGGAATGTCAAGGTCGACATTTTTTAGATTATGTTCACGTGCTCCCTTTATTATTATTTTGCTTGATTTGACCAAATTCTTAGCTTTTTCTTTAATTCTATATATTTGTTTGTACTATTTCGACAAGCAAATTAAAACAATTCGATGATTAGAATATAATAAGCCTATATAGTTTTAATAATCAAATTACGTATCCTGTCTAAATGAAAGAAAAGCCTAAAATATTAACAGAAGATCTTCTAAATGAGATAGATTTGCTTGTTGAAGATATTCAAATAAAATCTGTTTTAGATCAAAAGAAAAAAATAAATACCATTTTTGCAGAAAAAATTATCCCTTTATTACTCGAAATTAAGACTTCTATAGAAATTGAGTTTTTTACTCAGCATGATCTCAGAGAGAAAATAAATTTTTGCTTAGCCTCAACTTCTGACATTGTTGATATTGACTCTGAATATGCTCCCTTCTATTCTAGAATGAGAGTAATGCGTGAAAATATTTTTCAAAAAATAGGCAATTAAGTGATTAATTCAAAGTCAAAAAATAACATTACCGTTTCATGTGAATCTTCATTGTCTTGGGAAGATTATTTTGATCTAGTTATAGATTCAGTAAGACTAACTAAAGAGTCAGAAAATATAAAAGAATCTTATAAATTTAACATTTATCTTGTGGATAACGAAGAAATAAAAAAACTAAATTCTGAATTTTTAAATAATAATTATGAAACAGATGTTTTATCTTTTAATTTTTATGAAGGATGGAAAGATGGAAAGCTTCTTGAAGAAAAAGGTTTGTTCCCTGGAGAAGATTCAAAAAAAGAAATAGGAGAAATTTATATTTCTATACCCAAAATTGAAAAACAATCTTTAGAAAATGGTGTAAGTTTTTCAAAAGAATTATCCACAATGGCTATTCATGGGGCACTTCATCTTTTAGGATATAACCATGAAGATATTTTGGAAGAAAAAATAATGTTTTCAAAAACAGATGAAATACTAAAAAGTATTATTTTAGAATAGATTATGAGTTTAAAAAGGGAAGTTTTATATCAAAAATGGAGACCCAAGCTATTTTCTGATGTTATGGGTCAAGATCATATTACAGTAACTTTAAGAAATTCCTTGCTAAGAAACAAATATGCTCATGCATATCTGTTTACTGGTCCTAGAGGGGTTGGCAAAACCTCGACTGCCAGAATATTGGCTAAAGCCTTAAATTTGGATGTTGATGAGCAAGGCGAGCCTATTATTGATACAAAAATTTCTGAAGATATCGATAATGGAAAATTTCTTGATCTGATTGAAATAGACGCTGCTTCTAATAGAAGAATTGATGATATCAGATCCTTATTAGAAAATGTTCAATTTATGCCTTCCTCTGGTAAGTATAAAGTTTATATCATAGATGAGGTCCACATGCTAACTAATGAGGCTTTTAATGCCCTCTTAAAAACATTAGAAGAGCCTCCGCCTCAAGTAATAATGATTTTAGCCACAACTGAGTACCAAAAACTTCCAGAAACAATAGTTTCTAGATGTCAAAGATTTGATTTTAGAAATGTTTCAAATTCAGAGGTTGTAAAAAGGCTAAAGCTTATCTCAGAAAATGAAAATATAGTTTGTAATGAAGAAATTCTATGGTTTATAGCAGAAAATTCTTCAGGATCATTGAGAGATGCTTGCAATCTGCTTGAACAGTTATCAATAGCATTTGATGATATAACTATTGATAAAGCAAGGGAGCTATTTGGAATTATAGATGAAAATTTATCTTTAAGGATTTTAGAATTAATAATAGACAACAATAAAAAAGAATTAATAGAAACCCTTCAGGATCTTAGGCTAAGAGGGATTGATTTTAAGATGCTTGCAAGCTCTATTATAGATGTCATGAGATTAGGAGTATTTACTGTAAATGGTTCCACTGAAATACAAGGCTATTCTATAGATTTTGTTAGTAGCGTTTCTTCTATTTTTGAGAATGTTCAATCAAAAAAATTAATATTAATACTTGAGAAATTTATAGAAATGATTTCATTAAGAACAGAACACTTTGACCCACTTTTAGACTCTTCTCTGATGCATTTAACATTTATGTTTGATGGAGAAAATATATTTGAGGATAAAAAAATCAAAACTGCACAAAAAGATGAAACACCTGTTAAGAATCCAGTAATTGAAACAACACAAAAAGATGAAACACCTGTTAAGAATCCAGTAATTGAAACTATACAAAAAGATGAAACACCTGTTAAGAATCCAGTAATTGAAACAAATGCTAAGCCATCTTCAGATTCAATTGAAAAACAAGAATGGGAAAAAGTTCTTTT
>Ga0208130_1000043_pt1 | contig 63805 bp, 68 predicted proteins | sample ETNtaG_31_FD_185771 | JGI IMG/M metagenome (GOLD analysis project Ga0208130, IMG submission 185771) | Marine microbial and viral communities from oxygen minimum zone, Eastern Pacific Ocean - ETNP201310SV78 (SPAdes) (version 2) | ecosystem: Environmental > Aquatic > Marine > Oceanic ... | reverse complement strand
GTGATCTGCTCCAAGGACATCAATTACTAATGACCCACGTTCGAATTTTTCGTGATGGTAAGAGATGTCGGGAACAAAGTAAGTGGGTTCGCCATCACTCTTAACTAACACCCGATCTTTCTCATCACCGAACTCGGAGGTCCTTAACCATGTCGCTCCATCCTTATCCTCAATCCAACCTCCAGCTCTGAGTTCTGCCATGGTGGCTTCCATAGCCCCTGACTCAACTAGGGCCTTCTCGCTTGCCCAGTGGTCAAACTTGACATTCATCAGAGCCAAAGAATGCTGAACATCAGCTAGAGCTCTCTCACGACCCCACTCAATAGGGTCCACATCAAGCGGCATTTCTGAGGCCCACTCGGCTACATATTCTCCGGCATAACCATCCTCTGGGAGCTCAGTACCATTTTTACGAGCCGATAATGACGCTCCGAACAACTCGGTTTGAAGTCCCCGATCATTGACGTAATACTCGGTGTACGTCTCATATCCGCACCGACGAAAAATTCGGGCAAGGCTATCCCCATAAGCACCCCAACGACCGCCTCCAGCGTGAAGAGGACCGGTCGGATTCGCCGATACAAATTCAAGATTTATTGATTGTCCGTTACCTATCGCTAAACGCGCGTAGCCATCTTCGCCTTGCGTTAATACATCCATCATCACGTCATGCAACCACCGCGGCGATAGGTAGAAATTAATGAAACCTGGACCCGCAACCTCCATCCTCTCAACCACATCAACGGAGGAACGTTCAATTGCTTCAACTACCTCTTCCGCTAATTCCCGAGGATTCCGACCAACTTTTTTAGATATCACCAAAGCAACGTTGGAAGACCAATCTCCGTGATCGCGCAACGATGGGCGTTCCATCTGAATCTCGTCCACAGCGACTTCAATTTGCAACTCTTTTAATGATTCAATCAAAGCTGCTGCCAAGACTTCGGTGATCACCAGTTCGCTCCCTGTAGGTCAGGATGGACATCTTGCGGGTACAACGACAACAAGACAAACTTGACTGTACCGCTGAGACCCTCCCTACTCGAAGCGACTTATAGATGCTCCTTAAAAATGCTCCGATGTGGAGGGTTCTTCGGAAAGCGATACATTCGCTATCCCGCCCTCGTAGCTCAGGGGATAGAGCAGTGGCCTCCGGAGCCATGAGCGCAGGTTCGAATCCTGCCGAGGGCGCTAGAAATAATTGGACCTCAAAGATTACGCTAGCTCAGCTCTCTCAGCTCTGATTAGATTCCCAGCATGCTGAAGATTTTTGCGGCAACGACAACCATTTCACCATGGGGAGTTGTCGCTACTGCGGGCTTAGTTTCCATCACGCTTTTCACCTCTTGGCGTCTCGACCTTGGCCTCATTCCGTCTATTTCAATCAGCTCAATTCGTTCGGTGATTCAGTTACTGGTTGCAGGGGTCTTGTTAGTCCCTGCACTCGAACCGGACGCCAATCTCGCTTGGAGCTGGGTCTGGTGCGGGGCCATGGTGGTCTTCGCAACGGGTCTAGTGCGACGCAGAACTGCAAATTTAGGGCCTCGCCGTCCCTCTATCCTTCTTTCGCTTTTGGCCGTAAGTACCCCTGTAGTCGCAGGCCTGGTTATCGTCTTTTGTTTCGGCGTACTACCACTTAAGCCATCGACGCTAGTACCCGTGACTGGCATAGTCCTCGGCAACACCCTTCCTGCAACATCGGCGGGTGCGGCGAGATTCGTTGAACTGATACTCGAGGAGCGCGGTCAAATTGAGGCCATGCTCGCGTTGGGATTTCGCCCACGCGCGTCTATTCGGCCACAAGTTAAAAAAGCAGTCCAGCTAGCTTTAATACCGCCAATTGAACGAATGCGCATGATCGGCTTAGTCTTGCTACCCGGGACTATGACAGGAATGCTCTTAGCCGGCGTGGAACCATTCCAAGCAGTCATGACTCAAATGGTCGTATCTTTTTTGATTCTCAGCGGGGTGACTTTGACCGTCACGACCATAGTTCTCGGTTGCGCATTCTCGGCACTAAGTGGCGGCCGAATCTCTTCGACAGCAGAAACTGGTCCGCTTTAAGCCTTCCAACCAGTTATTTCCGTTCGTTCGATAACAATCGCCGGACCTTTCGGCCGGTTCTCCGCGTACTGCGGATAACGGCCGCTTAAAAGGTCTAGTGCTCGTTCGTATTCTTTGCCGCTCTGGTGCACCTTTGCTCTACCTCGCACTCGAACCCACCAAAGTTGCTTCCAATCCTGATCATCGTAGTAATCGACTAGAAGCGTCACTTCCGGAAACTGGCGGATATTGTCAAGGCGCTTTAATTCAGTTGTTGATTTCTTTTTATGATCGATAGCGGTTACCAAAACCCGATCATCGTGCGCGAAAGTGATCGGCACCAAATCAACTCGCCCATCGGCCCGGATAGTCGCAAGGGTCGCTACGCGGGCGTCGCCTAACAGTTCTAGTAGTTCAGATTCGTTCATTAGTCCTCGGAGCAGCAGACGTCGTCGATGAATTAGAAAGCGGCGCATAACACTAGCCCGCAGTTCTCCGGCACCCAAAAGACCGGACAGAATGATTTTGAGTGCATTTATTTTCTTCAATCAGCGTATTCTCTTAAGCATGGCTCTGGCAGAAACCAGCACCGAAGCACCCAAACCCGAACGATGGTCATTTCAGTGGAAAGAACTCCACGAAGAAGTGATCACTTCTGGCCTGTGCACCGGTTGCGCAGGATGTGTTATCAGTTGTCCGCATGATGTGATCGGTTACGACCACGTTCAGGGAGGCTTTAAGCCTTTCCACATAGAAGAAGAGCTAGGCGCTGATAACTGCGGGCATGGCGAAAAAGGTTGTACTAGTTGCACCCGAGCCTGCCCACGCTTTCGGACATGGGAGCATGAAGCAGACGAATTTCTGTTCAATAAGACTCGGACCCCGGAAGATCCGTCAGGCATATATAAAGACATCATTTTGACTCGAGCCTCCGATGACTTCATTCACGAAGTCGGTCAGGACGGAGGGCTTGTTTCGGCCATTCTCATTTGGGCACTCGAAAATGGGTACATAGACGCCGCTCTTACCTCATACGTAGGCGACGGCGAAGGTTCACAGTGGACTGCTTCCCCAGGCGTGGCATTTAACCGAGACGATGTCGTCCGAGGCGCCGGTAGCCGATACACGTATTCTGCAAATACTTTGGCTTATGACGAAGCGATAGAAGCCGGGGCTAAGAAAATTGCGCTAGTGGGCATGAGTTGCCAAAGCTCAATTGTTCCTGTTGCCAAATCACGCAAAATCGGCAAGGTTGGCAACAGATTCGCCCTGAACATCGGACTGCTCTGCTCTAAGTCATTCGATGAGGCCATTTTTGAGGAACTATTTGAACAGAAATACGGCCTAGACCGTCGCACCATAAAAAAGACAAATATTAAGGGTGTCTTTCAAATTTGGACCCACGACGGCGGTTACTACGAAATCAATCTCAAGGAATGTCATGCTTGGACTCGCGAAGGTTGTAATCACTGTCCTGATTTCGCTGCTGAACACGCAGATATTTCCACCGGCGGCATCGGTAAATACAGCGACTGGACACTTACCATCATCAGGACTCCTATAGGTCGCGAAATTATTATGAAGATGCTGGAGCAGGGTTACCTCATCGGACGTCCTGGCGATGATGACCCCGGGGCGATCGAACTCATGCACAAACTAAGTCAAAAGTCTCGCAGCAGGTGGCCGGACTTCGCTTGGGAGCAGCCAGCGCTTCTACCCACCCGGAAGTAATTGATTCCAAGCCCCTTACAGGCATGTGTTAATTAAATCGACCATGTTTGGTCTTGAGTCGGTGGTCGCAAGAAATTCACCCAACCTGTCTTCAGGGATGACGTCACCAGCCCGAGAAGCTGAGCACCGACAAAGGTCTTCCAGTCTGCTCGAGCCCTTGGTACAAGCACTGACGTACATCTTTTTGGTAGCAGCCGACCATAGTGGTGGTCGTTCTTTACCTCGGCATTCCGCCAATATGCCCGCCAGTTCTGGCGGGAAATCATTGAATGCACTGATCCGACCTTCAAGCCCAGCAATGTCGCTCGCATCGACTTCGTAGATAAGTAGTTCGGAAGCACAATGACAGGGGCCTACTAATCCTGAGTCAGAAATACAAGCGTCAAGAAAGGCTACGGTTGCACCTATATCGAGTAGATACTCACTTTTGGCTTCTGTGGCTTGCGTGGCCAGAGTGCCTGGATTATTGAATGCTGTGTCTGAGCTATCTGAGTATTCGACTTCTGTGGTTCTTGGAGAACACCCGCTCAACAGGGCTATGGCTATAACAATTCGCGCAAACACGTGTATCGCTCTGCTCCAGTCCATCACAGCTAAAGGTTAGAACGGTTCTAACCCACCTAACTCGCGGGCCTGAATGAAAACGTCATCAAGCATGGCTTCAGTAAGGCGGCCGGTGAAGGTGTTCTGTTGACTGGGATGGAAAGAACAAATGATGTACCGATTTGCACCGCTCTGTTGTTTCTCCAAAGGCACCACGACACCGTGACCAAAGCGAGGTCGGGGACGGACGCCTAAAATTGAACATGCAACCTGATATCCAAATTGACCCAATGCCACGAACACAGTTGCCTCTGTCAGAAGCAAAAGCTCTCTTTCAATAAAGGGCCGACAAGTGTCTCTTTCAACTGGTGTTGGCTTATTAGCAGGCGGCGCGCATCTCACTGCCGCAGTGACATACGCATCAAAAAGTTGAAGGCCATCGTCGATATATCGAGCTAATGACTGGTTGGCGAATCCGGTTCGGTGCATGGAAGCAAATAGAAAGTCACCTGACCGGTCTCCAGTAAAAACACGTCCAGTTCTATTAGCTCCATGCGCTGCTGGCGCAAGACCGATAACCATTACCTTCGCTGACGGGTCCCCAAAACCAGGAACACCCCGCCCCCAATACTCATCGTCAATAAACGCCGCTCGCTTTTCCAACGAAATTTTTTCGCGCCATTGCACAAGCCGCTCACACTGTCGGCACTCAGATATAGCCTGAGCGACTGAAAAAAGGGAGTCCATAACGCCGAGTGTTGCAGACTCTGAGGTGTCTTTAACGACTACGGTCACTTTGTGGCTTCTTCTCAACGACCGACTCTTGTCCTTTTAGTAAGACACGGGCAAACACCAACAACCGGAATTGAGCTTTACGGCAGGAAACCTGGCGTTCATTTATCCGATAAAGGGTTAGAGCAAGCAAAGAAAGTGGCTCAACGAATCTTCGCGATGGGCAGGCAACGTTTTGAAGCGATCTACTCCAGCCCGTTGGAAAGAACTAAACAAACGGCTCAAGCTATTTCCTCAGAGCTCGACCTCAAGGTGAGACAGGATCGAGGCTTAGTTGAGCTTGACGTCGGCGACTGGACTGGCCGGAAGTTGGCTCAGCTTAGAAAGCTCAAATCATGGTCCACAGTCCAACAGTATCCTTCTGGCTTTCGCTTCCCGAACGGAGAATCGTTTACCGAAATGCAAGCAAGGATCGCAGGAACTATTAATCGCCTAGTGGAAAGGCACCCTGGAAAAGCTATTGTCGCCGTAAGCCATGCCGACCCAATTCGTGCTCTAGTTGCGCACGCTATGGGAACTCATCTTGATCTATTTCAACGAACGGTTGTTTCTCCCTGTTCGGTAACCGCCATCCTCTACACACCGAATGGACCAGTCGTCTTGTCGGTCAACAACACTGGAGAACTCACCGACCTTGCACCCGCCTGACCAACTGAGAAGAACCTTGAATAGGAACAATGACTGATAACTACGAAATACGAAACCCAACTAATTTCGTCACCGGGACCGTGGGAGGACCTGGGGAGCGGATTTTTTACCTTCAAGCTCAAGAGGACGGATCCGTCCTAACCCTGAAGCTGGAAAAAGGCCAAGTTCAATCTCTTGCAAGCCACCTGCTTCAAATTATTGAAGCAGAAGAGGAGGACATAGTTGCGGCGCATCTGACCGACATGATTGAACCCCCTAACGCTGTATGGACTGTCGGCGCTCTAGCTATAGCCCTTAGCGATGAGTCAAACGAAATTGTTGTAGTAGCTCAAGAGCTACCGGACCAGGATGAGGTTGAACCCTCAGAAGCCCACATCTATATCAGTTTTGGTCAAGCTAAAGCCTTTGTCGACCACGCGCTGTTCCTCATGGAATATGGACGTGACTTCGGCCGACAGAATGGCCACAAACGCATCGGTGAATGAAGACAGCGCCGATGCCGGCACACCTCGATCAGCTGGCGCAGTAGATGTAGGGATTGCGCACACAATTTTGCAGCGCGGCGAAATTGAGCTACTTGGCCGCATGCCATATAGCTCTAATGCCACATTTCTCACGCGGGTAGTCGATGGGGAGGAAGCAGTCAATGGAATATACAAGCCGGCCAAAGGCGAACGACCCCTTTGGGATTTTCCGCCGGGCCTCTATCGACGTGAAATCGCTGCATACGAGCTGAGCGAAGAACTGGGCTGGGGCGTGGTGCCTCCTACCCTCGAACGATGTGGTCCTCATGGGACTGGTTCAATTCAGCTATTTATCGACGCCGACTTTGATCAACATCACTTCACTCTGGTTAAGGACCCCAAGAACCACCCGACTCTTAGAAAACTTTGCGTTCTTGACCTCTTGGCAAACAACACCGATCGGAAATCGGGTCATTGTCTTCTCTCTAAATGGGGAACGATTTACGGCATCGACCACGGCTTATGTTTTTCAGCAGAGTTCAAATTAAGAACAGTCATTTGGGAATTTGCGAATCAGCTAATCGAACAAGATTTGATAAGCGACATACAACGATTGACTAAAAGCGTCCCAACTGAAATTTCGTCTTGGCTCAGCCAAGACGAAACCGATTCACTGCTCGAACGAGCGCAGTGGCTAACAGAGTCTCGGGTGTACCCCGAAGACGACGGGTACGGCTGGCCATGGCCACTTATTTAGCCCAAGACAGAAACCCATTAATTTAAGTCAGCTTTGGGCACCCTTAACGTGCTTTCAGGGCCTCAATAAGTGCTGGAACCACTTTGTGCACATCGCCTACGATGCCGAGGTCAGCAACACCAAAGATCGGGGCCTCGGGGTCTTTATTGATAGCGATGATGTGTTTCGAGCCCTTCATGCCAACCAGATGCTGGGTGGCGCCCGAAATACCGCATGCCAAATACACATTTGGCTTCACTACCTTGCCCGTTTGCCCAACCTGTTTAGAGTAGGGAACCCATCCAGCATCGACGATAGCTCGCGATGCTCCAGATGCAGCATTAAGTAAACCTGCGAGTTCATCGACCATCTCAAAAGCCTCAGGTTGCCCCAAACCGCGGCCACCCGACACAACTACCTCGGCGTCATCAAGCTGGGGGCCTGAGCGCTCTTCTACATGACGCCCAGTGACAGAAGCAGAGCCGGCTGGACCGGGGTCAACCGCGTCAACAGCTACCACCTCGGCAGCTCCACCTCCAATAGCCTCAGCCTCGAATGACTTCGGACGGAAAATAGCTAATGCTGGGCCGTCAGTTTTGAATGCGGTGAACACGTTTTGTGTGCCTCCGAATACCGGCTCTTCTACAACAAGCGTTCCCTCTTCCAAGGAAGCACCAACGTTGTTGGTAACAACTGGCTGGTCTATGCGAACCGCCAAACGGGCAGCCGTGTCACGACCATCAGGTGTTTGGCCAAAGAAGACAGCATCCGGGGAATTCGTCTCCATGTGTGCCTGCAATGCTGCCGCTGCATGAACTCCGATCAGCTTTCCATCTAGGGGTCCAGTGGCGTGAACTTTCGTAGCTCCATGAGCACCGAGTTCTGCTGCCATACCAGCTCCGTCACCGGCAACGAACACTTCCACGTTGGTAGCGAGGCCACGGGCCGCAGCAAGTAACTCAAGGGTCAGACCACTAGGACTACCCTCATCACCCTCTCCGAACACAAGGATTGTTTCAACAGACATTCGCAACCTCCTCAAACAATCTTGAGCTCACCGAGGAACTCAACGATCTTGTCATGGGCGTCACCTTCATCTTCGACGACTTCGCCCGCTTGTCTTTCTTCTGCCGCAGTAACTCGAACTGTTTCTTGACGAGCTCCGCTTTGACCTACTGCAGCCGCATCCACTCCCAAGGCAGCCAAATCCAACTCTTCTACCGGCTTCTTTTTTGCCGCCATAATGCCTTTGAATGATGGGTACCGCGGCTCAACAACGCCAGCCGTTACTGATACCAAAGCAGGCGTTTGACATTCAACATCGTCATAACCCGCTTCAGTTTGTCGCTGAACCTTTACCGTTGTTCCGTCGACCTCAATCTGTTTTGCGAAAGTAATCGATGGCATTTCGAGTACGCCGGCAATCATCTCAGGCACCGTTCCTGTATAGCCATCGGACGACTCAACTCCGGCCAATACTAAATCCGGAGACATTCTCGAAATCGCGGCGCCAAGGACTCGGGCTGTACCAAGGGCATCGCTACCGGCAAGAGCATCGTCGCTGACAAGAACTGCGTCTTCGGCACCCATGGCCAAAGCCGTTCTAAGCCCACTGACTTCTCCGTTAGCTGCCATTGATACCAATGACACTTCGCCACCCCCGGCTGCTTCTACAAGCTGGAGTGCCATCTCAACGCCGTAAGAATCGGATTCGTCAAGGATTAGCTTGTCGTCCCGTTTCAGATAGTTAGTTGAGGGATCCAACTCACCTGGCAAGGCAGGATCTGGAATTTGTTTAACGCAGACTACGACCTTCATGTGTGGATTCTGCCCCGAGGTAACTTCAGATCCAAATGAAAAATAGAAAAATTTACGTTCCGACAGATTCATATTCCTGATCGTTCAGTAACTCAAGCTCCGATTCGACTGATCACCTAGAAATCAGCGACACTAGGTGCGTGCGGATTTTGCTTCTTGTTAACGAGTCAGCTTCCTCTGTCACCGCCCGAACCAGAGTCCTGATTCAAGCGGCGCTAGCTGAACATCATGACGTCGAATTAGCTATCACTAGTCGGAGAGGACATGCATCTCGGCTAGCCCGAGGAGCTGCGGCGACTGGAACTGACGTTGTGGCAGTCCTGGGCGGAGATGGCACCCTAAACGAAGCTGCCAATGGTCTCGCCGGGACAGATTGCGCTTTAGCACCTCTACCAGGCGGTTCGACCAATGTTTTTGCCCGAACCATCGGATTGGTTGATGACCCTCTAGAAGCTACGGGCCAGATCATTGCTGCAATCGCCGCTGATTCAATCGAGCCAGTCGGCCTTGGAGAAGTTTCAGGCAGGAATTTCTTATTCCACTGCGGCAATGGTTTCGATGCAGCTGTGGTGCAGCAGGTTGAACGTCGAGCAGCGCTCAAGCGTTACGCAGGCCACCCATTATTCCTTTGGGCTGGTATCGACACCTGGTTCCGTCATTACGACCGCTCAAAAGCAAGAATGAAAGTTGAACATTCGCTGGGATCTATCGACGACAGCTACTTTACGGTCGTTCTAAACACCGATCCTTACACGTACCTAGGAAGTCGGCCGCTCTCTTTAGCGTCCGCAGCAAAACTTGATAACGGTCTGAGCGTTGTGGCGCTCCGGGACATGTCTCTAGGCACAATGGCTAGGTTGCTTCGTGAACTTTTCCAGGGCAACCCACTTGAAATGAGTGAGGGCGTTTATATCGCTCATGACATCGACTCCCTAAGCATCACGGGATATATGCCATTTCCCTATCAATTAGATGGCGACTATCTCGGGCAAGTTGAACAACTTGATTTTGACTGGCGCCCCGGACTACTTCGGTTAGTGAAACCGGTGCTTGACATATAGGAACTAATGACTCAAATGCAGGGTTTTGAGCACTTCGTCTGGAACATCAGTTATGAGACCGTCGACACCAAGTTCTGATAGTTCCCTTATCCGAAATTGGTCATTCACGGTCCACACGTTCAACTGAATACCTTCGTTCTTAGTTGCTTCTCGTATCTCATCACCTACGAGAGTCTCATGAGGATGAAGAGCTCCGTGCCCATTCCGAACCGCATGTCGCAGGACCATCTCCCATGGTTCGTCCCAGAAAAGAAGGCCCGTGAGAAAGTCAGAATCTTGCTCTTGGATTCGGTCCAGGACCTTATGTTCAAAAGAGGAAATGATCCATCTACTCACCGGCTCCGCCCGAGATCGCAAGATGTCCAGCAAATGATCAGCTGTCTCCAAAGCTATCTCTGGACGGTCGGGAGAGGCCTTGATTTCGATATTGACTTTAAGCCCAAGACACGCATCAAGAGCTTTGGGGAGAGTGGGGACATAATCCGGCAAATCTTTAGCTTGACTACTCTCGATCAAGAGCCCTTCCACAAACGGGTCATGGTGGACTATTAATTCGCCATCACAACTCTTCCAGACGTCTAGTTCTACACCGTCAGCCCCAATCTCGACTGCCAGCTCAAAAGACCGGACTGTATTTTCCTCTGCCTGTAGCGATGCGCCTCGATGCGCGAATACGGAAGGGCGAAGGCGCATTTAATACCCGCTGTTGTTCCGCTTGCGTTCCAGACGGCAGCCACCGAAAAGAATCTCTTGCTCATGCATGTGACCGACCGTAATGTGTCCTATCTCTGTCTGGGTGCCACCTTTATCGAAGATGTCCTTCGACTATTCGATTCGACACTTAGGCAGTTTCTTGCTGCCGACATTTGTAGAGTCAGCAGTGATTTATGAGCTTGCGAGCCCCTTCGCAAGCAGCACCTGGAGGATATGACGACGTGAGCGCTCGAGGGTCCATGCTGTTAGAGAGCGGCGTATGGAGGAACACTGCCAGATGCCGGGAAGTAGATCCAACTATCTTTTTCCCTATCGGCTCGACGGGTCGAGCCCTACGACAGATAGCAGCCGCCAAAGCAGTCTGTGTCGATTGTTCGGTCAAAGAACTCTGCCTCGAATTCGCGTTAAAAACCAATCAAGACTCAGGGGTATGGGGTGGAGCTTCTGAGGAAGAACGGCGAGAGCTTCGACGCGAACGCAACAGAGCTCGACGCAGTTTTGATTGAATCTCAATTCAGCAAGAGCGAAAATCCTGCCTAAGCTACTCAATCAACTCCTAGCGGAACTTGCACTAGCGCCTCTGAGCCCGGCTCACCTTTTCGCCGTCGCACCTCAATAGCGCCACCGAGTTCCGTAGTTGCCAGTCCCCTAATGATTGTTAACCCGAGCCCTTGGTGAGTCTCACTGTCAAACTCTGCCGGCACACCGATTCCGTTGTCTCGCACTGCCATCCTTATCTGTTCGTCAGTGCGGTCAAGAAAGATTTCTACCAAGCCAATCTCTCCTTCAGAGGCAAAAGCGTCGACAGGAAAAGCATGGTCGACTGTGTTTTGCAGAAGTTCGTTGAGCACTACTGCCAACGGCGTAACAATGTCTGATGGAACGAGACCGGCATCGCCAATCACCTCAAAGTGAATTGGCCGTTCAGGGGATGTGAAGCTATCTTGCGCCGTCCGAGCCAACATTCCAGCAACATCGGCCAAACTCACATCATCAACAGTTTCATTTGCCAGCGTTTCATGTACAAGCGCAATGGCGCGAATGCGGCGAACGGATTCGTCAATGGCTAATTTGGCCTCATCCGATTCAAGTCGCCGACCCTGAAGACGCAACAGAGACGAGATGGTTTGCAGATTATTTTTTACGCGGTGGTGAATCTCTCGAATAGTTGCATCTTTAGAGACTAATAACCGATCTCGCTGCCGGAGCTCAGTTATATCCCGCAAGAGAATGATCGCACCACGGGACTGCTTCTGACCAACTAGCGGTACCCCCAATAGTTGGACCGCTGTATCGTTTCGTTCAATTTCAGCTACGACTGCTCGCAGAGCATCGATGTCGCTACCAATCACTGGATGTTTAATCCCTAGATCTTCGAGTCGGCGCCCGGCAACGTTTCCGAGTACACCCACACGATGAAGGGTGCTGAGCGCATTTGGTGACGCGTATTGGATCCTTGTCTCCGGATCCACAACGAGTAACCCGTCACCCACTCGCGGGATCTCGTCCATATCGACTTCATTATCAGTGAACGGAAACACGCCTGCTGCGATCATTTTCGCGAGTTGGTGAAACGCCTCCAGATACGTCCGTTCAAGCTCTCCCGGGTCACGACGTTCCGCGAAATTGGGAACCAGCTCTCGACTCAGAACTCCGATCACTTCGCCACCGTGGCTGATGGGGATGCACATTACGCTGGCACGCCGGTTGGTCGGCTTGATTGGGACTTCACCATCAACGACTTGTTGTAGTTCATAAGCCCTCGCAACCAGAGGTCGGTCAACGTCTGAAACTCGAAGACCTACATGGTCGTCCCTGTACAAAGTTTGTCCCGTTGTTGGACGTATCTGGGATGCGATAGCGAACTCGAACTCCTGCTTTTTGATCGGAACAAATAACAAGAGATCCGAAAACGATAAGTCTGCGAGTATTCCCCACCATGCAATAAGTCGTTGCAGGTGTCGAAGTTGATCTTTTGACAGGCCGGTGTCTAAGCGAGTCAATTCGGCCAGGGTTGCCATGGCAAACGAAATTACATCCGGGATCGACGTCTCAGCAAAGAATCATTTGCCAAAAAGTCGTCCACAGAAAAACCAAGCCGGTTATTCGGTGGCAAATCCGATCCGTCTGTCTCCGGGCACTCCGAGTTCAACATACGCAAGCTGACCCACTACTAATCCAATATCGCGACCGTCGCGATCAGTCACCCAGAGCATGCTGTGTCCTGCAGTGGAAGCCGACTCCAAATCGGACTTGAGTTGGTCGGCCTCATCATCATTGACTTCAAAGGCCAACTCCCGTACCACGTTCATCATGCCGACTCTGATTTCCACGAAACAACCTTCTCTTCGAGTTCTGCGACTTTAGCCTTTGTTTAACGTCGCTACAGCTAGTCAAATAGCGTAGGCCGCTGTTCGCTTGGCACCACCAAGGATCCCATATTCATGATGAGCACGATAGTTGTGAGCAGCCGACCTTTGTTCGCGCCCAATCCGGACGACGTGCATAGTAACTGTCTTTATCTTGCTGTTCAGCGTAGGGAAACTTCAACAGGTCTAAGAGGTCCTGAACTAGCGACATGTCACCTTGCTCAGCTCGTTCGATGGCAAGTTGGGCTAGGTAGTTTCTAAGCACGTATTTGGGGTTAGTTGCATCCATAGAAGCGCGTCTAGCCTCGTCGTTAATACCCAGTCCTCGTTGTCGAGCAGCCCAATTCTCTACAAATTCCGTAAAGACTGACTTCTGTTCTTCGGTAACTCGATCAAAGTCATATACCGCATCCATTAGTGGTTGCACTCTGTCTGATGGTTCATCTGATTCCAAACAGCTAACGCTGCTGAGTTCGCGCCAAAAGATAGTCATGTCAGTTTCAACTGTCTGAAGCACTCCTAGCGCTTCTTCCGCCAGCGCTTTATCGGGCGCCTCTTCAAGATTGGGTAAACCCAATTTTTGAGCCATCATGGCAGCCCACTTACTTTCAAACCGATGTCGGTAGAGCTCTAACGCTTCTTGAAGCGGCTCAACCTTCTCAACTAAAGGAAATAGTGCGTTAGCTAATTGCAGGAGGTTCCATTGCGCTACCGACGGCTGGTTGCCGAACCGGTATCGACGATGTTGCGCGTCGGTCGTATTTGGCGTCCAATTAGGGTCATAGTTGTCCAACCAACCGTAAGGCCCGTAGTCGATGGTCAAACCCAAAATCGACATATTGTCGGTGTTCATTACGCCGTGCACAAATCCAACCCGCAACCATTCGACAATCATGTCAGCGGTGCGTTCCGCTACTTGGCTTAGAAGGGCTACATAGCGATCCGGGTCGTCATCTTCAATTTCTGGGAATTCAGTCGCCACGGTGAAATCAGCTAATTGCTTCAACGTTCCGTGATCTCCGCGTGCAGCGAAAATTTCGAAACTACCAAACCGAATAAAGGAAGGAGCAACACGACAGACAATCGCACCTGGCTCTGGGCGCGGATTGCCGTCGTACAACATGTCGCGGATCACTTGATCACCGGTACTGATCAACGACAGCGCCCTAGTAGTTGGAACACCCAGATGATGCATGGCTTCGCTGCACAGAAACTCCCGCACGGATGACCGTAAAACAGCTAAACCATCAGCAGAGCGAGAGTACGGTGTAGGACCTGCGCCCTTCAGCTGGAGCATCTGATGGCGACCGTTGATATCAATCACCTCTCCCAGTGCTATCGCTCTCCCATCACCGAGTTGTCCGGCCCAGTTACCAAATTGATGTCCGCCATAACAAGCCGCATGCGCATCCATCCCTCCAAGCAATTTGTTGCCTGCCAAGATCTCAACGGAATCTTGTTGTTTGATTTCTTCGGGCGTCAAGCCGAGAAGTTCTGCTATTTCAACGCTAAACGCCGCTAACTTCGGATCTTGCACTGCTGCGGGTTCCACCCTGCTGTAGCAAGCTCCTACAACCTGTCTTGAAGACTTGTCCCTTAAACCGTCCGAGGGAAGGGATGCCGTGAAACGGTTATCAAACTGGAACTTCTCATGTAGCGACACAAGACTGTTTTACCTCATACAAGTTTGAGGCCCTCGTTATATCTACGAGTGGGCAAATACTCCTCCGTCAGAAGTCGCGCCATCTCCTGAAAAACAATTGCAGCTTCGTTGTCCGGATCGCTGACCATTATCGGGCGACCCACATCGCCACCCTCTCTAAGGTCCGTTACTAGAGGGACCTGTCCAAGTAGAGGAACATCCAGTTCCTGAGCAAGAGCTTCGCCGCCACCACTTCCAAAAATGTCGTAACGCTTGTCATCTTCTCCTCTAAACCAACTCATGTTTTCTACGACGGCGCGGACTTGAAGATTCACTTTTTCTGCCATATAGGCCGCTCTCTGAGCAACCTTTTGTGCTGCAGGTTGCGGCGTCGTAACGACGATCAGTTCGGACTTAGGAAGGAACTGGGCCATGGAAAGGGATATATCTCCAGTACCTGGCGGTAGGTCTATGAGGAGGTACTCAGGGTCATCCCAATGGACATCTGTCAAAAACTGCTCTAGGGCCTTGTGCAGCATTGGCCCTCGCCAAATAACAGGCTGGTCTTCCCGAGCAAAAAATCCCATTGATATGCAGCGAACTCCATTCGCCTCTACCGGCACGACCATCTGATCGATCACAGTTGGCGGACGTTCAACACCTAACATTCGCGGAATCGAGAATCCCCAAACGTCAGCATCAATAACTGCAGTACGAAGACCTCGCTGTGCCAAGGCGATCGCTAAATTAGCTGTGACACTCGACTTGCCAACTCCGCCTTTACCACTGGCTATCAACAGCACCCGAGTCCGGTTACCCGGTTCAGCAAACGGAACTGCCCTGCCTTCGGCATGACCATGAGCTTCCTGACTTCCCACAGTTGAAGATGGGTCTCCAATTAGTTGATCCCGGACTGCGGCTTGTTCCGCCTCGTCCATAACCGCGAAATCGACAGTGACTGAACTGATCTCACCCAGTTCCAGTACCGCGGTTTCGATGAGCTCGACTAATTCACTCTGAGCAGGCCATTCTTCAGCTGGCAGCGCGACCAGAACATGGGCGCTGCCGCCTGCGACAGACGCACCACGGAGCATTCCCATGGTATGAAGGTCGCGACGTAATTCAGGATCAACTATTTGACCAACAATTTCAGCTAGACCGCCATCAGAAAGAGTCATTGTGTGAAGTCCCGGTCCCATTCATAGACGACGAAAAGCGCAGCGAAAGCGCTCCTGTAGAATCTAGTGGTGTGGATAGCCAGTCGCTCACTCCTGAGATTTTCTCCGCTGCTGTCAAATCGATAACGGCTTCTTTTGGCGATCCAACGCGACGGGAAATCTATTTGAGCATCAGGGAATCAAATAGTGGATTAACTGCAGCGGAAGTTGCGCTCAATATGGGAATCCACAACAACGTCGCAAGACACCATCTTGACAAGTTGGCTGCAGCCGGTCACGTAACAGTAGATATACCTCGTGAATCAAAGGCCGGTCGTCCGTCTAAGCGCTACCACTCCGCCAAGTCTGAGATCACGTTTGAGTTTCCCGCTCGCCACGATGACCTTATGGGGACACTATTGGGTAGGGCATTAGCGCTTCTTCCTCCTACTCAAGCCGAAGAACTGGCCGAAAACGTGGGCCACGAATACGGACTGCATTTAGCTTCAGAAATGTCTCCCGGCGATGCTCAACGTTCACTGCAGTCCGCGGTCACAACAGTGGCTGAAACTTTAACCTCGCACGGCTTCGCGGCTCGAACTGAAGGTTCTGATGGGCAGCTAAGAATCGTGTCAGAACATTGCCCTTTTGGTCAAGCAGCAATAGACCACCCGGTTCTGTGCGCTATTGACCGAGGCTTAGTCCGAGGAATGCTGGCAGGACTGTATGGAGAGACCACCCCTCAATTAGCTGGCTCTTTCGCCACGGGGCATTCGATGTGCACAACGCTCGTCTAAAGCTGCTCATTTATCTAGCCCGAGGTACGGTTTAGCGCCGAAGTCATCTCTTCGATAATTCTGTTGAGTTGTGTCTGCATTTCGTTAGGTGGGTTTCGATCAAGAGCCATCTCATACATTCGAATCGCTAAATCGAGGTTCTCTTCTAGTTCTCGTGCTACGAAACCACGAAAAATGTACGGGTCATACCCGTCAGGTTGCAAGGAAATCGCTTGGTCAAGGCTCTCTATGCCCTCCTCTTGGACATCTGGATCATCTATTCGGACCAAAATCCAGCCCCGCAGCGTTAACGCATCAATATTTATCGGGTCGCCTTCCAATACTTCGTCTAGCTGGCGAATAGCCGCCAATGGGTTGGTCATTCGTTCATGTATTCGCGCTGACAACACCAAAGCTTCAGACATGTCCGGGGCATCTCGCAGCACCTCTTCAACAACTACTCTTGCTCCTTCCATGTCGCCGGAAAAAAACAGGTTTCGAGCATCCGATAGCAGATTTCGGGGCGAACGATCTATCTCACCCGAAAGCGGTTCACCAGGAGCACGTAATCCTGAGAACTGAGCAACCGCATAACCGGCGCTAATTCCTATAAGAACGATTGCACTTATCCACCAGAAGTAGTTCCTCGGCTTCTCCAACGCCGTCGCATCAGATCCTGCAGCTGTTCGGGTAGCTGCGGCTAAACGACGTGTGTAATCATTTCTGAGCGTTACGTATTCACCATTACTCAAGTCACCTTTGGAATACTCGACTTCTAAATCGTCTAACGAGCGCAAAAGAAACTCTTGTTCTTCGGTAAGCGGCGCGACGCTTGGGGCAGGCTGATTCGATTCTTTCAAGTTCGCTCCCGCAACGAGGAGACTATTTCGAGATCTTCATTAGATGGTTCCAGTCCTCGACCTGCACGCCATTTTTTAAAAACGAAAACCAAGAAGGCTGCCGAAAGGACAGCTAAAAAGACCGGAACTGCCCACACCAGCGATGCAATTCCCGTGCGCGGAGGGTTTGCATTTACATCCTTACCGTATTGGCGAGCCATCCAAGCTCGAATCTCTTCATCGGATCGCCCTTCCGAGACCAGCTGATCTACTTGTGCCCGTATTGCTGAGGCAACAGGCGCATTCGATTCGAGGACATTTTGACCATCACATACCGGACACAACATCGTTTCTTTTATTTCGTAAGCACGCTCAGCTTCAGTAGCCGGAGGGTCATTCGCTATAACAGCGGCGACAAGAGCCAACGACGAAACAAACGCCACACAAAACCACGAAACCCAATGTCGAACTTTCACCGATCAGCAACTTTTCGTTCAAGATCATTCACAACTCGATCTACCTCATCAGCTGTTATCTGCCCTTGCCACTTGGCAACGACGATACCTCCAGGACCTACTAGGAAAGACTCTGGGGGTCGCATAACACCAAAAGCGACTGCCCAGGCAGCATCCTGATCCATCAAAACAGGCCAATCACCTCCGTGCTCCTCGAAGAAATCCCGCACATCGTCTTCAGTATCTCCAAACGGAATAGTGAAGACGATCCCATTCTCCTTATGACGGACTTGCCATTCAGCAAGCTGCGGGTGCTCCCTTTCACACGGCACACACCATGACGCGAAAAAATTTACCAGCACCCACTTGTCAGAAAATTCGTCAATATCGAAATCTATTCCGTCGATACTTTCCCCGCTGACTGCCGGAACTAGTTCACCGATCAATGGACTCCTAGAGGCCTCCCCGCTGCCGCTGTCTCTCGTTGCCAGGACGGCTATGAACACTAAAAGGATTACCCCGATAACTGCACTCACTAGTCGGACTGCCCAAACATTCCGATCGATCACAAACCAACCTCTTCGGTTTCCGGCTCTCCGAGAATGGCGCTAAACCGCCTTCTCCCCGGGACCATCGCGAGGAGCGTTCCCCCAGCTATAACCAAACCTCCTACCCAGATCCACGCAACCAGAGGCTCTACAAGAACTCGTATAACAACTAAATCGCTGCCCTCTTCAGGTATCGCGATCAAACTCAAATACACGTCGTCGACGAAACTAGTTGCTACTGATGGGGTGGCAATTGGTCTTCCAAACGTTGGATATTGAGTGATTGCCGGCGCATATACACCTCGACCTTCCACATTGATGCGGGCACGGACGACACGATCAGGGCCGTCCATCTCATCAACTACCTCAATAAACGTTATTTCGTGACCAGCAACCGATCCTCGATCTCCCGGTCGCAACTGAAACTCTGCTTCTTCACTGAACGAAGTACTTGCTATGAACCCGAACGCAAGCAACGCCACTCCGATATGAGCGACCATTCCTCCGCCAGATCTACCAGTAATGCCGGTCCAACCGTTTCGAATGACAGCGAGACACAGGTGGCGAACTGAAGACCCAACCACAAAGCCACCGAGCCCTAAACCAAGAACTGGCCCCAAGCCTTCAGCGCCGAACAACAACGCCAAGACCATCGTGAGAGCACCTACAGCAGCAGGGACCAAGGCCCGTTTCCCTATGGTCTCACCAGCGGTAGATCTCCAGGTAAGGACAGGCGCAATACCCATCACTAGAAGCAACGCAACTCCGAGGGGCAAAAGCATCCGATCGAAATACGGTCGCCCTACAGCCAACTGGTCATCATTAATCGCTTCAACAATTAAAGGGAAAACCGTTCCTAAAAGAACAATGAATGCGAAAAGTGTGAACAAAAGATTGTTCGCGAGAAAAGCTCCTTCGCGCGACAACGGTGAATCTATCGAGCCAGGAGAGCGAAGCTCATCGCCTCGCCAGCCAACGAGGGCCACCGACACAACCAGAATCAAGGCGAAAAAGCCAAGAAGCAAAGGTCCTAAACTCGAAGCACTGAATTCATGCACCGAGTCAATGACTCCCGAGCGCGTTAAGAAGGTGCCGAAGATCGTCAATGCGAAGGTTGCTAACAGCAACGACAAATTCCACACACGTAACATTCCACGGCGTTCTTGTACGAGCACAGAATGGATGAAAGCAGTTCCTGTAAGCCATGGAAGGAATGAGGCATTTTCCACTGGGTCCCACGCCCAATAGCCACCCCAACCCAATACTTCGTAGGACCACCAAGCTCCAAGAAGAATCCCAACAGTCAAACTAACCCAAGCAATAAGCGTCCAAAGACGTGTCAATACCAGCCAGCCCTCACCAAGACGACCCGTCACCAAAGCGGCTACGGCGAATCCAAAAGGAACAGTGAAGCCGACATACCCGAGGTACAACATCACTGGGTGAATCGCCATAAGTGGATGATTTCTGAGCAACGGATTCAGCCCATCACCATCAGGAGGGGCAACAAGCAAAGTTCCGAATGGATCAGCTGGTCCGACGAGAAGGCCAAAGAAAAAGATGCATACAACAAGGATTGTCAGCAAGGCCCATGCGACAAGACGATCTTCGATTTGCCGACGGAAACTGATTGTCACAGCCGTCACGTAACCAGACAGCACAAACGCCCAGAGGAGCAAGGAGCCTTCTAGAGCTCCCCATAAAGTTGCGATCTTATAGAGCAACGGTGTAGCCCGAGTCGAATTTGAGGCCACATAGCGCATAGAAAAATCGTCACGTAACAGCCCTACTTCCATCGCCACCACGGCCAAGAGGCATCCTCCAGCCATCAGAAAGATCCAAGCTATTGCGCGTCGGTGATGAGCCTCTCGTTTTGATGCCAACGCTGAAACCAAGGTGACTGCCCCACCGACGGCGCCAACAAATCCGATAGCAACCCCAACAGTGCCAAGTAGCGCTATCACGATTCAGCTGCCGGAACCTCGAATGAGCATTGGTCAAGAAAACCCTCTGGCGGTTCTTCTGTTACCCGCTGTTCATTAGCTGACGCGTACTCGTTGGTGTGCTTCACAAGCATTCGATCGCTCGAGAAATAATGAGTGTCACTACCCGCCAAGGTCGTGACTTCACCAGCTATCCAATGCCCTTCCAATACAACCGGAATCCATGGGGAGCTAAATAATTCAGGTGGGTCAGATGAATGCAAAACCGATGCGACAACGCAGTTATGAACTATTTCGAAAACAGTTAAACCCGATTCGCTCTTAACACTGAATGGAATCACCCGACCCTGTATTCGAAAACGCCGTTCTCCTAACTCAGAACGTTGCTCGACGGCCTCATCAACATTACGGAAAAACAAGGTTGCGTTACGTAAACCTTGTGCCGTAATAAAGGCCATCGCGAAGATCAGCACAGCTGCGATCGCCAACACTGACCAGCGACGGCGTCGGTGAACTCGACGACGCAGGTCGTTGGGTTCTTCAACCTCATGCAGCGGAGTTAAGTCCATTGTTAAGAGTCTGCTGTCGCGCTGGTGTCTTTTCCAAGGTCGGATTGTTCAATCCCACCAATACCAAGCTCTTGGCCGATGCTTTTCCCGCGCAGGACCACCCAAATCGAATATGTCGCTAGAACAACAAATGTAATTCCCCAGCCCGCTATAACTGTCGCTACTTCACTCATGGGCGTTCCTTCATCATCAGTGGCTCCCAACATCTTTATTGAGTCGCGATGCAATAAGCGCCTCTAGTCCCTCTTCATCTCGTAATTCTTCGAGTCGAATTACCCGGTACCGGTGAATAATTAACCATGTTGCCAATACGGTTACCGCCAACGCCGAATAAAGCAATGTCCAATACATTTCGCCTGTGATTTCAGGCCGGCGACCCACACTAAGACTCGCTTTTTGATGAAGAGTCCGCCACCAATCGACTGAAAAGTGGACAATCGGCACGTTAATAAATGAAATAAGAGCCATGACCGCCGCTCGTCGGCTACGAACTGTGGGCTCAGCGGGCAAACGTCTCAGCGCCAAATAGCCGAGGTATGTAACAAACAGAAGAACGGTGGTAGTAAGGCGCGCGTCCCATTGCCAATAGGTTCCCCAGGTAACTTTCCCCCAAAGCATGCCCGTGATGAGCGTAATGGCAGTAAATACAACGCCGACTTCCGCAGCCGCCCCTGCTAGTCGGTCATAGTGTCGACCTTGATCAGCCCTTCGCCCACTCCGCCACAAAAACAAGATGCTTGAGATCGAAGTTAAGGCGAACCCTCCATAGGCAATCCATATTGATGGCACATGCAAATACAACATGCGGACAGCCTCGCCTTGAACAACATCAGGCGGAGAGACAACAAGACCTAAGACTGCCATCACGGCCGTTGCTGCTAAAGCAGACACGCCAAGGACGCGGGTAATCGGTGTCGCTGTCATCTTCGCACCACTTTTTGCTGCTGCCGTCATCAACCCTCCTCCAACAAGAATCCAAATGCTCCGAGCCCAAGTGCCGTATGAACAGCGGCAATTACAGACATCAAGCCAGCCCATGTCCAGCCGGCTCCACTACGCACTCCTAGCGCTGTTTCAAAAGCTCGAGAACCTGCAAGCAGGACCGGCGCCAAAACAGGAACCAAGAGCAGCGGGAGAAGGGTAGCCCGGACTCGCAAGCCAGCGGACATCACACCCCAAAGAACCCCACAAACAGAAAAAGCGACCGTTCCTGCTAAAGCCGCGACAATAAGTAACGCCCAGTCAACGACCCGAACGTCATACAAAAGAACGATGCCAGGACCAAGTATCAACTCAAGGACAGTGATCTGCACAAACAAAGCCAGTGCTTTTCCAAGAAACAAAGAAGATGGCCCAATACCCGACATTCGAAGGGCGTCCATATTCCCATCATCTGTTTCAAGATCGAAAGACCGCTGTATAAGAAGCGTTCCACCGTACAGAACTGCTAACCAGTAAAGGCCTCCCGCTCCTCGTTCCAGCAACGACGCGTTAGCGTCAAGTGCGAACGCAAAGACCATCAGAATTAGCAAAGCCAGTGGTGCCACTTGCCCAAGAGCAATCTTCGCTCGCCGTTCAACCCGTATGTCTTTTTGAGCAACGAGAAAAACTTCAGCCAACACCGGAGTCCTCCATTATCCGGCCTCCATCCATAGTGATGACCCGAGACGCTATGCCCTTGCTGGTAGGACTTTCATGACTGACAAAAATTACCGTCGCCCCAGACGCAGAAGCATCCGTCAAGATGAAATCTAGAGTTTTGCGGCTTTCAGTATCGAGAGCAGCATGGGGTTCATCTAATAGCCACAGCCGGGGTCGGCCTACGAGCAACGAAGCAATAGCCACCTTTCGCCTCTGGCCAGCCGACAACGCAATAATCGGCACCGTCCATAGCTGCCGTGGGAAACCAACTTGTTCAAGAGCGGCAGCAGTATCGCTCGCTTTGGCACCAACCGACGCTGCCCGGAACTCAACATGGTCGCTAACTCGTAAGTCCTGATACAAGTTGTTTTCGTGGCTCAAGAGCCCTATGTACCGTCGCGGGGCCCTTCGATCGAGTCGCATATCGAACCCCAATACCGAGGCGTTACCTGAATTCACAGAAATAAGGCCAGCACAGGCACGTAAGAGACTGGTTTTACCAGCCCCATTTTCCCCACGAACAAGAAGTATTTCGCCTTGGTCGACGCGAAGGTCTAATCCGGTTAATACCGGGAAGGAGCCGGCTACGGAAACGACTCTTTCGAACTCAATGACTGCAGACATTCACCAAGATGCTACGACGCTGCTGCACCTAGACCACCCCGAGATTCAGCCGCAAAGCATCGGGGCGCTCTTTTAAGCTGGTTCTATAACGGCTACTACGTCGCCTTCATTGATTCGGTCTTCTTCTCCCACTCGTATTTCTGCCACTGTTCCAGCGACAGTCGCTACGACAGGAATCTCCATTTTCATTGACTCAAGGATTACAAGTTCATCACCCTCAGCGACTGTTGCACCTTGTTCAACCACCACTTTCCAAACCGTAGCTGTCAATTCTGCTCTGATCTCCATGGAGCTTCTCCTTCCATCGCGCCTGCGGTAAGCGTCGGTCAACCTAGCTCCCTTAGGGAGTTGATGCTTGATCATCGATTAGTGAGATCAAAAAATCGTCTCTGAGAAACCCATCTAGCCAACTACCATCGTGTGTGATGTATCTCATTCCATTGGCTTTGATAGTGGGTGCCGCAGTCGGGCTATTTATTCGCGGCTCAACCGACTATTGCCTCGCAACACGAGTCGTGTTCTGGCCTATTCCCGCAGTTGGGGTTGCCCTACAGGCTCTGGTGGGTTCAGGACTCGGTGTCCCATACCCATCATTGTTAACTGCAATCTCTCTCGTCTTAATAGCCACCACCTGCGCTATGAATCTCCACTTAACTGGAGCTTCTTTGATCCTCTTAGGGACGACGCTTAATCTAATTCCGTTGGTCCTAAACGGGTACGTTCCAGTGACCGTTGACGCCGTCATTAAAGCTGGGATTGCGGACCCTGAGTCGATCGAACTCGTCCGGCTTGGGGCAGCGCGAGCTTTTCGGACTGGTGAGGAAATCTTCTGGTTCTTAGGCGCGATAGTTCCGATTGGCAGGCTTAAAGAAGTCTTTTCTTTCGGAGACCTAATAGTCACTTGCGGACTCGCAAATCTTGGATTTCGGGTGTTCTTTCCTCTTAGAGAAACAGCCACCTACCACGACGAGTCAGTCGAATACGACCAGTTTCGTGACCCCACGCAACCAGACCCCTTCGAAGGTTATGAACCGGATCAGTCAACCTGGTCAGCATCTTCACCAAATGTCGCCAGTTCACCAAAAAGCCCAATTCAGTCGCCGGAGTCAAAACCTAATTTCTCCAGTATCGAAGGGTCATCTGCTATTCATTCCCTCGATGAGGAAAAGTGACAGAAAAGCACCCCGAGGACCCAATCCTTAAGTCTCGAGAGAGAGTGCGCCGGCTCTCCAATCTCGGCAAACGTTGCGGCTACGGTTGTTTTGGTGGGGCGTTAGTTACGTTCATACTGAACTACTACGCGAACGGTTCTCCTCTCTCCATCTCCATCACAGTCGCTCTATTGATTATCGGCTCGCTAATACTCGCTCCAGCCATAATCTTTAGCTACGCCGCCAACGCAGCCGACCGCGAAGATCAAGGCCTTCCACATGGTCACTAGCGTTCCATGGGTCGGCGCCATGTCGTCGGAATCGCAAATTATGCGTATCCTTCACTGTTTCTCTGTCTAGCCCCTGATACTCACACCATGTCCAATCGTCTCCCCGCCTCAGAACGAAGAGAGCAACTACTGGACGTCGCCATGACTGTCTTTGCAGCTAACGGCTACCACGGGACTTCAATGAATGGCGTTGCCAAGGCTGCTGGCGTGACTAAACCGGTTCTTTATCAACACTTCACTTCCAAACGAGACCTGTACGTCGAGTTGATAGAAGATGTCGCTGACCGCCTCGCAAACGAGGTCGTGCGCGCGGCTAAATCGGCCGAAAGTAACTACCAAAGCACAGTTGATGCGTTACATGCATACTTTTCTTTCGTTGAACAGAACCAGCGCGAGTTCCAATTGTTATTCGGCCGTTCGGCTCCTAAAGATGACGACACTGCAAATGGTAGTCAAATGGTTGAAAGCCGCATGTCGGCAACTATCGCTGAACTGCTGAGCGAATGGCTAGACAACGCTACCGTCGAAACGTATGCAAGAGCTATTGTCACAATGTCCGAAGGCGTCTGTCGGCACTGGCTTACTCAGATAGAACGACCTTCAGCTCAAGACCTAGCCGAGCAACTAGCAGGCCTCATCATGACGGGCATTGAGGGCCTAGTCCAAAATGCCAGCGCGAATCAGTTGGAAGAATTTGGTTCTTAGAGGGTCACGCCTGCCATGATCAACAGATGGAACATGGTGCTTTAGACGGGATCCGGGTAATTGATCTCACCACAGTCTTAATGGGCCCTATGGCTACCCGAATGTTGGGAGACCATGGCGCTGACGTTATTCGGGTGGAAACAACTACAGGCGACTCAACTAGGAATGGGCTACCCAGCAGAAGCGCCGGTATGTCAGGCTTTAGCCTGAATCTTCAACGAAACAAACGGTCGATCAGCATTGACCTGAAAGACGCTCGTGGCCGCGAAGTAATCCTGGAGATGGCAAAAACCGCAGATGTACTCGTAACAAACATGAGGGCGGAAGCATTGGCTCGTTTAGGGCTCGACGAGGACTCTGTCACATCGGTAAACCCATCCCTCATCTATTGCAGAGCTAACGGATTCTCGGCCGACGGTCCATATAAAGATAAAGCCGCATACGACGATGCGATTCAAGCGGCTTCAGGTCTGGCTGGACTGTTTACTGAAACTGTGGGGCGTCCAACTTATGTTCCAGCGGTTATAGCCGACAAAGTGACCGGATTGCATATTGTTCAGGCTGTTATGGCAGCATTAATCCACCGATACCGAACAGGCGTCGGCCAACAAATAGAAGTACCAATGTTTGAAACTATGGTCAGCTTTAACTTGGTTGAACATCTCCGCGGTGCGGCATTTGAACCACCCGAAGGGTCATTCGGTTATGAACGACTTCTCACACCGGCTCGAAAACCTTATGAAACGGTTGACGGATTCGTCGCCCTATTGCCCTACACAGATAAGAACTACGAAGATTTCTTTAATTTCATTAAACGGCCCGAACTTGCTCGAGACACAAGGTTCGCAACGCACAACGCAAGAGTCGCCAATACATCTGAACTCTATGGACTGATAGGTGAAGCTGCCCAGCATAAAACGACGCTCGAATGGCTGGAGTTTTGTGACGAGGTTTCTATACCTGCTGCCGCAGTGCTCGATTTGGCGAAGCTTGGGGAAGATCCGCATTTATCTCAAGTAGATCTAGTGCAAATAATTGATCATCCAACTGAAGGAAAATATAGATACGTCAGGGACCCAGTTAAATATTCAGCAAGTTCAACGGGACTTCACCGTCATGCCCCACGACTAGGCGAACACAGCACGGAATTGCTAGCGGAATTGGGCTATGACGATCAGAAGATTGCAGAGATGGTACGCGAAGGCGTCGTCACATCAACTTCATAGGTTGGCACTATCAACCAGCAGTCGGGTCAACCAAGATCTTTACAGCATCAATTCTCCGTTCGGCTAAATCATCGATCGTGGAACCTAGAGAATCTAAGTCGATAACCGTGTCACGGAGAGGCGTTACCGACAGTCGACCATCAGCGATCATGCCCGATGTGGCCTTCATTTCTTCCAACGTAAATACGATCGACGTGTTTAATGTCACCTCTTTGCTAATCCATCGAATTGGATTTATCTGAGCCTCTCGTCCTGTTACTCCGACTAAGCAAACCGATCCCCCGCGCCGCACCATATCGACCGACTGCTGCATTGTCTGAGGAATCCCTGCGCAGTCGAAAGCCACATCAGCTTGCAAGCCCTGCGTTAGCTCATCCAAGACCGTTCGAAGTTCCTCACCCGGAGTTACAGCGATATCGCTTCCGGTAGCCAAAGCAAGCTTTCTTCTGTTCTCATCAGGTTCGACCGCTACCACTACTCCGGCGCCAGCCGCTTTGGCTACCTGCGCAGTTAGCAGGCCGATCGGGCCACAACCAACAACGCATACAACATCACCCACTCGCAACTGGCTTCGACGAACCGCGTGAAACGCTACCGACGCCGGTTCTATCAATGCCGCATCATCCATGTCTAACTCTTCGGGGATAGCTATAACTCTTTCTGCCTTCAGCCCTAAAAACGGTGCGAAGCCTCCCGAGGTCGGGCCCGTAGGGCCGGCGTAGTCTGACCATGCGGTCCTGCAGTACTGGCTCAAATCATTTCGGCATTCCAAGCAACCGCCACATCCCGGCGCTATGGCGCCAGTAACACGATCACCCTCTTTAACGTTCACCACATCTCGCCCCGATGCCACGATTACGCCAACCCATTCATGTCCACATACACTCGGTGAATATTTCCAACCTTCGACGTAAGCGTGAACGTCACTTCCACAAATACCGCATCTTTTGATCGCGACTACGACTTCATCGCTATTCGGCGCGGGATCTTCTCTCTCTACGAGCTCAAATTGACCTTTACCTGTTACCAAACCTGCACGCATCATTGACCTCGGTCTGTCCTAAACACTGGAAGAGCTTTGTTTACGATAATTCTGTCACGATTATGTGAGGCCATCTCAATAACTTGCGATCGTCTGAGAGACAACAAAGGAACAATCCGTCGGGACTCCTAGTTAGGTTCGAAAGTCATCAAAAATGTTCGAGGACCGCCAAGCTGACGGTCCTCAACACTAAGGCGCTCAGAGCGCCCTATGAAATAGGAATCGCTAGTTAGCGGCCACCGATACCTTTACCAAGTGCCGAAATCGCGGCGTCCCGAATTGGGATGAAGGCCAAAACCACTATTGCTGAAGCAATATCGAGGCCAAAACCTCCCATCTGCAGGATTTCAGTGTCCATGGCGTAACCGTTAAACAAGTTCACATCGGTAATCGCTATAAACAGATACGCCCATATTAAGTTGAGGTTCGATCCAACTACCGGAATCGATTTCAACATTGAGTTCACGTTCACAGTGTCGAGAACGCTGTCTATGACTGCCATCACACCTTGAAGCAACATGCCCACGATGATCGCAGTCAGTATCATTTCCATCATTTTGCCAGGACCCCCTTATGGTCTACAGACTGGCAGTGCACCAATCACCACATGGTGGTTTTGGACACTACGTCCATGGTAGAGGACCCAGAAGAATGAGTCGCGCATATGAAAACGTTGCTCATTTTTTGCTTTCAATTAGCGAATTTTGATGGTAAACGCCCCTCAAAGCCTCTGTTTCAATGGGTTTACCTATATTTATTCGATTCTCATACCCGAAATAGCTCGACTGATGACAAGTTGCTGAATTTGTTCGGTGCCTTCGAAAATGTCGTAAATCTTGGCGTCCCGATGCCAGCGCTCTACGGGATACTCACGAACATACCCGTAGCCACCCAAAATCTGGATAGCTCGCTCTGTTGACCAGACGGCGACTCGGCCTGCCTTGAGTTTCGCCATTGATCCTTCAGCGTTCTTGTATTTTCGTTGTTTCCCGAGCCACGCTCCTCTCCAAACAAGAGCACGAGCAGCGTCTATTTCCATTGCCATATCGGCCAGTGTGAAGGCAATGGACTGATTCTGGATAATGGGTCGCCCAAACTGGTGACGTTCTTTCGCGTATTCGAGTGCGTATTCATATGCGGCCCGCGCGATGCCTACCGCTTGAGCTCCCACAGCTGGCCGAGTTGACTCAAAGGTTTGCATGGCAGCCTGGGCGTTACCCGACTTGCCTTCTTTCACTCTCGCTAGACGCTCGTCAAGTTTCTCTCTACCGCCAAGCACACAATTTCCAGGGATTCGACAATCAGAAAGGACTACCTCTGCTGTGTGGCTCGCACGTATGCCATGTTTCTGAAATTTTTGCCCCTGAGAAATTCCAGGACTGTTTGGCGGGATCACGAAACTCGCATGCCCCCGGCTACCCAGGTCAGGATCGACTACCGCCACCACGACATGAACGTCAGCTATACCGCCATTTGTGATCCATGTTTTTGTGCCATTGAGTACCCACTCATCTGTTGCTTCTTCATACACGGCTCGTGTACGCATCGCCGCCACATCGGAGCCCGCATCAGGTTCCGAAGACGCGAAAGCTCCCAACATAAGTTGGTCACTTGTGCCGTAACATTGGGGAACCCATTCCATCACCTGTTCAGGCGTTCCTGAGGCCGCGATGCCTGCAGCAGCTAGGCCACTACCCATAATGGAAAGCCCAATTCCCGCATCTCCCCAAAAAAGTTCCTCTAGTGCGACCGGCATCGTTAACCCAGTTGGGTCATTCATCATGGCTTCAGCCATGAATTCCCAGCTGTATAAACCGATCTCGGCTGCCTCTTGGATCACAGGCCACGGAGTTTCTTCCCGCTCATCCCATTCAGCAGCTACAGGTCGTACGACATCCGTGGCGAAATCGTGAACCCATTGCTGGATTTGAAGTTGGTCTTCGTTCAATTCGGGGTTGAAATCCATGCCTGAAAGTTACTAACGGGTAACCGTCACAGCAATCCCTGCACTATTTTACTTTCTAGAACTTGAAGTCCTAGCCGACAGCAGACTCCAAGTGCTTACCTGCTTCATGGATAACTAGGCGATCATCACCATTGCGTCGAGCGCCAAAGGCCTTACGACCTGCAGCTTCAATTAGCTCGTCGGGAGCGCCGACATGATTAGGGCTGTACGCAACCCCAACTCGAGGATCAACTTCTACTGACCTTCCACCCACCGAAACTGGGCTCTCTAACCGCTTCAGAATTCTTTCACCAACCACGGTCGCATCCATGAGCTCATGTAAGCCCTCGAGCAACACGACAAAAGCGTCAGCGTCACTAGTCAACACTTGATCTTCTAATCGCACCGCACCACTAATTCGTTTCGCAACAACTTCACGCAATGACTCAGGCGACATTTGCGACGGCAGCCCATCAGCAACCGCTATATCGATATAAACCACAGCAAAACCATCTCCAGGTAAGCGTCGTCGCTCTGGTTGCTCCTCGGACAAATCTCTCCGATTTATGACCGTGGAAAAAACGGAGTTCAGTTGCCGATAGTTAGCTGCGGCAACGGCAAGCACAAGCAAGACCAAAACCTGTTGAACAGTCGTTACCAAGCCAAATTCAATGTCTTGGTAACGGCTAGCCGCCCAGATTTCACCACCGACATAAACTCCGAAAAGCGAAGTGAAACAAAAAGCCATTTGCTTTGCCTGAAGTCTAAGAACAGCTTGAACAATAGGGAAAAGCAACAAGACCCAAAGACTGCTCGCCGGATTTAGCCCGACTAACCAAATAGCGATAAACACAATCAGGGCATCAAGAAAAAGTTCGATGCCCCGCCGCTGAAGAGCCACTTTTTGAGATACCCGCGGATCTCTTGTCGGGTCCACAAAATTTACAAACATCAACAACCCTGCCAACACGACGCCCAACGGCAGCGGAGGAACGGTCGCTCCGGGAACAGCATCAGCTGCCTCAGATGACAGCATCAAAAGCATCACAACTGCGGCAAAGGCGCGAACACGCCTTGCCATGGCGGCGCCTTTTCGCAGCACCATTTGCACTGACTGTTCTTCATCGAATCGCTGGTCATCAGGTGAACCGTCAGCGCCAGCTAATTGGGGCAGGGAGGTCAAAGTAGTGATGTCATGCCAGAGTACGTACAGCTGCTACCGAAAAACGGTATTTAACTCCAAGTTTTCAATTATTTACTCACGCTTCATCGGATCATTTCGACTGACATGACCTATATGCCTTGGGTGATAAGGATGCTCCAGATACCGTTCACATCATGACAATGGTTCCTGACAAACCAACGATCGAAGGCCTTGAGTCCAAATGGAACGACATCTGGGAGGAAGGCGGCATATACCAGTTCGATAGGACTAAGACCCGGGCCGAAATCTTCAGTATTGACACCCCTCCGCCGACAGTGAGTGGGTCGCTGCACGTCGGTCACGTATTCAGCTACACCCATACGGACACCATTGCCCGGTATCAACGCATGAGCGGAGCCGAAGTGTTCTACCCAATGGGATGGGATGACAACGGCCTCCCTACCGAAAGAAGAGTTCAGAATTATTTTGGTGTCCGCTGCGACCCAACCCTTCCATATGACCCCAGCTTTGAAACACCTCTAGACGCTGGCGATGAAAAAGCAATAAAAAAACGCGGTGATGTCAATGTCTCAAGGCGAAACTTCGTTGAGCTATGCCACATCCTGACAGCTGCGGATGAACAGGCATTTGAAGATCTTTGGCGACAACTCGGTTTAAGCGTCGATTGGTCAATGACCTACGCCACGATTGACGAACATTGCCAGCGCGTTGCGCAGAAAGCATTTCTTCGGAACCTTCAACGCGGTGAGGCATACCAGACAGAAGCTCCATCGTTATGGGACGTGACATTTAGAACAGCGGTTGCTCAGGCAGAGTTAGAAGACCGTGAACAACCAAGCGCTTACCACCAAATCAAGTTTCACAGTTCAACGGGCAACGGCGAAATCATCATTGACACCACCCGACCTGAACTATTACCTGCGTGTGTTGCTTTGGTAACACACCCAGAAGATAAGCGCTATCAAGATCTCCTCGGTACAACGGTGACCACACCCATCTTCGATGTTGAAGTACCCATCCTTGGTCATGAATTAGCTGATCCTGAGAAAGGGACCGGGATCGCAATGGTTTGCACTTTTGGTGACACAACTGATGTCACTTGGTGGAGAGAACTTGAACTCCCAGTCCGTGCAATCATTGACCGTTCTGGACGCATAACAACCAATCCACCTGAAGTCATTAGTTCCGAAAAGGGACTAGAGGCTTTTAAGTTGATGGCTGGAAAAACTATCTTCTCCGCCAAAAAAGAAATCGTTCGAATACTCCAAGAGGCCGGAGAAATGGTCGGCGAACCAAGGCCCATTAACCACGCCGTAAAGTTCTTTGAAAAAGGTGACCGGCCACTGGAAATAGTGACGAGTCGCCAGTGGTACATCAGAAACGGTGGCAGAGACCCCCAGCTAAACGAAGCGCTAATAGCTCGCGGCGATGAAATGAGGTGGCATCCGCCATACATGCAAGGTCGTTACGCCAATTGGATCGAAGGACTAAACGGTGATTGGCTTATCAGCCGGCAACGATTCTTCGGAGTGCCTATTCCGCTCTGGTACAGAATTGATGACCAAGGCGAAGTCTTGTGGGAACAACGCATCGTCCCATCTGAAAATGAGCTTCCGGTGGATCCGGCATCGCATGTTCCTTCAGGTTTCGACGAGACTCAACGAAACGAGCCAGGGGGATTCATAGGTGAAGTCGACATCATGGACACATGGGCTACTTCCTCATTAACTCCACAGATTGCCTGCGGTTGGGAGGAAGACGAGGACCTATTCTCTCGCACCTATCCCATGGATATGCGACCTCAGGGTCACGACATAATTAGAACTTGGCTCTTTTCGACAGCAGTTCGTTCACATTTAGAAGAGGACACTGCGCCATGGCGTAACTGTGCCCTTTCTGGCTGGATTTTGGATCCAGACCGCAAAAAAATGTCCAAGTCAAAGGGAAATGTTGTCACACCTACTGGGCTCTTAGACGAATACGGTTCAGACGCGGTCAGATACTGGGCAGCTAACGGACGGCCAGGCACTGATACAGCTTTCGACGAAGGACAGATGAAGATCGGTCGCCGTTTAGCGATAAAAATCCTCAACGCATCTAAGTTCACTTTGACGCTCGCCAGCAACGCCAAAGCGGACCCGAGTTTAGTTTCGAATCCCCTAGATCAGGCTCTCCTATCCAAGCTCTTGAATCTCGTCGAGACAGCGACAGTGGCATTCGAAGAATTTGATTACGCCCGAGCACTCGAAAAGACTGAGCAGTTCTTTTGGAGCTTCACCGATGATTACGTCGAGCTAGTCAAAGCTCGAGCCTACGGGAGCCAAGGCGACCAAGAAGCGGAGTCAGCCCACGTCACCCTAAAAATCACACTAGAAGCACTATTACGTCTGTTCGCCCCTTTTCTTCCATTCGTAACCGCAGAGGTCTGGTCTTGGTCGCACGAAGATTCAATTCATACAGCATCATGGCCTACGACAGCGGACCTAAGCGGTGGGCTGACAAAAGCGATTGACCTCGGAATTCTGGATGCAGCCTCGGAAACACTCTCTGAGGTTCGGAGAGCAAAAACCGAGGCAAAGCGAAGTCTTAAGGTCAAGGCAACCACAGTTGTCGTTTCCGCATCGAAACAACGCGTCAGCCAAGTCAACCTAGTTCGCAACGACCTGATTGAGGCTGGCAACATTGACGCTCTTGAACTAGTAGAACAAGAAGATGCTCCAGCTAGCGTTGAGGTAACTCTCGCATCAGAGGAGTAGTCCACCTCAGTTGACGACGAGACAAGTGATTTACCGAAACCACCATCAATGACTCACTCTTTTGTTCCATCAATAACTCGCTGTTTTGTTTTGCTCACCCTTCTCCTCGGGGTGCTCTATTGTGCCCCTCACAGCGCTTGGGCGGCAGATTGGCTTGAACCAGGCGTTTACGCCGATACTGATTCCAAGCGGAGTGGAGAGGTCCACGTCTTCGGTAACGCAGAACACCTTGGTGATCTTCCTGAAGAAAGTTCATCCAATCTTGTGGCCGTGGCGTCTTCAAAAACGGGGGCTGGCTACTTAGTCGCAACAACAACGGGGAAGATTCAAGCTTTCGGCGACGCTATTCATAGGGGTGACTTGAGCTCCATTTCTCTCGATGCTGCCGTAGTAGATTTAGCTTTGACACCAGATGGCGACGGCTATTGGCTCGTCACCGGTACTGGGAGCGTTTACGCATTTGGGACAGCCCTATGGAGGGGCTCTCTCACTCACCTTGCTCTTCAAAAACCAGTTGTTGACCTTGAACCTCACCCGTCCGGTGACGGTTACTGGCTCACCTCAGCAGACGGTGGAGTTTTCGCGTTCGGCGAGGCAGAATTTTTCGGCGGATTAGCCGACCGCCCGCTCTACCGGTCAATCATCGATATGTTGTCGGCTCCTGATGGAACTGGCTACCTTTTGGTTGGCGCTGACGGCGCCATCTACCCTCACGGGACATCACAGTTTCGCGGATCGTTAGCTAACAACGAATTATCCAGCAGGAGTATCGTCGCAGCCGAACGAACAGCCGATGGGAAGGGATACTGGCTAGTCGGCCAAAGAGGAAAAGTATTTACGTTTGGGTCAGCGCCTTACTTTGGACAAATGGTCGCGCACGAACTAACACCCATCAAAGCCTTCGCAGTCAACGAAAGCGGCGATGGGTACTGGATCATTACTACGGCGCCACCCCAAGTACCTGCCGACTCCGGATCGGGGCGCCGAGCTATCTATTCGAAAATAGAGCACCGCGTCTGGCTCGTTGAAGCTGATGAGTCGGTCAGCCACACTTTTCTTGCTAGTGGTCGAGCCGATAGACCCATACCCGGCTCCTACAAAGTGTTTTCGAAATCCCGCCATACGGTCGCCGGGCACGACGACATACGAATGGAATATATGGTCCGCTTTGCCTGGGGCACCGAATTAGCAATCGGCTTTCACAGCATCCCTATTGATAGATTTGGTGAAGCCATGCAAACAGAAGCACAGCTGGGCACTTTCCAATCAGGAGGATGTGTACGCCTCCGACATGACCAAGCAGAGACGCTGTACGCCTGGGCACAGGTAGGAACTCAAGTAGTAATAATCGGCTAGTGGTTTTGGCTTATTCGGAGTCATCGGTTCCGCCATCGCGGGAACCAGTTTGAAAGCCTGGGCCCACCTTCTTCACCGGGTCTTTTTGGTCGCCTTCGCTCTTCAGCCACACAGTTCGCTGAGGGAATGGTATTTCGATACCTACTTCATCGAAAGCTTCCTTAATCCGCTTTCTCAACACCCGACCAGTACTCCATTGTTCTGCGGGCTCGGTCCTAACCGATAGGCGGATGGTCACTGCGTCAGCTCCAAAATTTTGGACTCCAGAGATCACGGGTTCCTCGAGAATGGTGGCTTCTTCAAGCTGTTCTTGCCATAACCCATCTGCGACCCCTTTGATCGTCTCCATAGCTAAATCAAGGTCAGTGTCATAAGCAACATCGATATCCAAGATCGCACGGGCCCACACTTGTGACATGTTCCCGACCCGGCGAATCTCACCATTCGGTATGTGCCACAAAGTTCCACGTACATCTCGAATCCGGGTGGTCCTCAGACCTACTGACTCCACAGTGCCTGTTGCGTCACCAGCGTCGATTACATCACCTACACCATATTGATCTTCAATAAGCATAAAAATGCCGCTTAGCAGATCTCCAACTAGCGCTTGGGAGCCAAACCCAATCGCGACGCCGACAATGCCCGCTCCAGCGATCAGCGGTCCGAGATTTATATCAAATTCGCCAAGCAACATCATGATGGTCACAACTCCAATGACTGCTGAAGCAATGCTCTTAAACAAGACACCGAGAGTCTTGGCTCTTTGTCGAGCCCTCTCTGTTCTTTCACGTAACGAGGCCAATTTCTCGGTCAGCAATTCTCGACGTAATGTTCCTGTCGCTGCCTCAGCTGCTGCTACAGCGTCCCGTTCATCTGAAGACCGTTCGGACATCAGTCGTTCAATCAGTCCATCAATCGCTCGATGCACAACTCGACGAATAACCATTGCAAGCAAGGCGATAACAATTACTTTGACCGGTCGGTCTACTAGCCATGTCGCTACACCCGCTAAGTCTGAGTTGTCAGTCCATTCAAAAACTTTCCGACACAACCAATCTGGGTCCGCTCCACAAGCTTCGTTTAATGTCGCGGCCATCGAGGAGAAAGTATTAGTCACAAACAACAGCTTAGATTCACCTATAACTAAGACCTGTGCACTCACTAGGCTCAGAGTTGTGACAAATTCAGAAGCAGCATCGCTCTATGAGATAGACCGCGGGGTAGCAACCATCACCCTGAACCGTCCAGAAAACAAAAATGCTCTAAGTGTTGAGATGGTTAATTCCCTCGGGGACCATCTGACAGCCGCTCAGGGCGACCCTGAAGTACGGGTCATTCTTTTCACCAACAATGGGAACACCTTCTGCGCCGGAGCTGACCTCAAAGCCAACCAACCCGGAGTAACTCAACCGACTGCTCGCCACAGTTTCGTTCAGATTCTCGATGACATCATCGAATCACCAAAGCCGGTTCTAGGCCGAATTGCTGGACACTGCACAGGCGGCGGGGTCGGTCTCGCCGCTGCATTTGATATTTCAATCGCTGCAGACGATGTAATCGTAGGCTTTACTGAGGTCCGAATCGGCGTGGCTCCAGCAGTGATATCTGTAGTTTGTCTCCCCAAACTCCGGCGAGCTGACGCCAGCGAGCTATTTCTTAACGGTGAAAGAATCCCTGCTTCTCGTGCAGCTGAGGTGGGTCTTATAAATCGAGCAGTCCCAAGAGACTTACTAGATCAAGAGGTCAATGAAACACTCGGTAAAGTTGTGCGCGGAGGCCCCAAAGCCCTTGCCGCGTCTAAACAGCTGATCTCAAAAGTTCCCCAGATGCAAAGAAGTGAAGCGTGGGAGTGGACAGCCGAATTAAGCCAATCGTTATTTCAAAGTTCTGAAGCCGCAGAGGGAATCGGAGCTTTCAGAGACCGTCGCGACGCCAATTGGGTGCCACCTAGTAATCACTAACAGGGCTGGTAGCCACTCATTGAATAATTTGAACTTGGCCGACTCGAGGCAACGCAATCCAGACACGTCCAGATGGCATAGCAATCGGTTGCCCGTCACGATCAAAGTATTGAGTGACTTCACCAGATTCAGTTCGTTTCCAAAAACCTTCCGTCATATGTCCATCGAAGAAAATTAGTGCCTCACCTTCACCTAGCAGCACAGCCTCAGGCGATCTTCCATCCGCCCTGCTGCGCCCATATGCGACAACTTGGACGATGATTACATCAGGAGCCACAACGACACCGTCACTGTCGACATGCAGCGTTCCATTCTGGCTTCGAACCCACTTCTTCCGCTCTTGGTCCCACCGGTACTCCACAAAAGTGTCTCCGTAATCAATGTCCAGTCCACTCACGGGGTTACGAGGCGCAACTGATAAATCGGCATCCGCACGCACGAACATTGTTGGCGGCGACCCTCCCTCTCCGCGACTAGTCCCAACGGCGCGCAAAGAGTCGGTATCGCTGAAGAGGTTATGGGGCGATGGTCTCTCTTCTATCCGTTCGTAGACGTCTATGGCGGCGTTAGAACTGACATCTACAAAGTCGATGTCTTGCAACAACTGAAGCACAGCTTCATTGCCGCCCGAGTTCGCGAACAACGGCCTGTTCAGGTTACGCAGCAAATCAAAATCACTCGTTCTAACTGAACGTATCGGACCTAGGTTCTCTGCCTGCTGCGAGTGAAACAGCGCAGCAAAGCGAGTGAGACCACCTTCGACAATTTCCTCGAACACCACATCCGCCGAATTAATCCCGGCCTGGGGCCTTGCTCGATCGTGGTTATCTATCTTCGCTAGGAGCACCGGCCGTGCACTCACCTCATCATCTTGAATTCCTGTCAGGGGCCATCTATCAAGCTCTACAGCCTGGCTGACACTTGTGACAGCGGTATCTCGACTACCTTTCCCATCTGACAAATCATTTGTGTCTTCAATGGATTCATCTGGGAGAGCAATTTCTGGAGCAGACGTCGGCGATGACGACAGCCGAGCGCTTGGAGGCGTTCCGGCACAGCCAGCGAAAACCAAGGCTAGAAGTAGGAGGAACGAACACCGTTTTGCGCGTCTATGCATCGAGCCGAGAATAGCCACCTATCGATAGCGCACAATGCCGTGTAGCGTTCTAATGGTGAGCGGAGTTGTGCATATTCGACGAGACGGCCATATCGGTTCCATTGTTCTAGACCACCCTGAACGTCATAACGCGATAAGTGCCGATATGTGGCAAGGGTTGCTCGAAGCGGCCAATGACCTAGCTAAAGACGAAGAAATTCGGGTCGTACTCCTGCGCGGCCAAGGCGAAAAGGCCTTTGCCGCTGGAGCCGATATCAGCGAATTCTCTGACAAACGAACTGATAGTTCGGAAAATCAAAAGTATGACGATATTTCCGATCAGGCATACTCAGCTTTAGCAAATATGCCTAAACCGCTAGTAGCCATGATTCACGGCTACTGCATTGGCGGCGGACTCGCTGTAGCCCTAACCGCCGATTTACGCATCGTCTCTGACGATGCCAAGTTCACTATCCCTGCTGCTCGCCTAGGACTTGGTTACCGTTCAGCAGGACTAGGGCGACTCGTCCAACTAATTGGACCTTCAGCAACAAAAAGAATCTTATTTCTGGCAGACCGATTTAATGCAGAGGAAGCTCTCTCAATCGGCTTAGTCAATCGAGTTGTACCAAAGAGCGAACTCGAATCGGCAACCGATGATTGGCTTCAAATCATTTGCGCCAATGCGCCCTTAACTATTAGCGCGGCAAAGGCTGCGACCGACGAGTGGACAAAACCTGAGTCAGATAGAAACTTTGATGCGATTAATCAATTAGTAGATAGCTGTTTCGACAGCTTCGACTATCGCGAAGGCGTAGAGGCATTCATGGCAAAACGTCAACCTCAATTCAGGGGCCGCTAAGTAGAACGAGAATCTCGCCGTCGGCGCTGAGACCTCTGGTAACCCTCTATTTCATCGCTGAGTTCCTGCAACTCATGGCATAACGTCAGATAAGAAAGAAGACGATCCGAACTTATTCTGTGGTCCGCACACGCAGCCCTTACTGCGCATCCTGGTTCTTCTCTATGGCTGCAATCCGCAAATTTGCAATCAAGAGAAGCCTCAGCTATTTCCGGGAAAACAGCCTCCAAGCCCGCATCGTCCCATATCTGGACTTCGCGTAAACCTGGAGTGTCAATCACCACACCATTGCCAGCTAGAAGTAACTCACGCCGCACTGTTGTGTGGCGGCCAGAGCCTTCACTATCGACTGACCCTGTGGCTAACACTCCATCACCTACGAGTTGGTTTACCAAAGTTGATTTACCTACACCAGATGCTCCTGTTAACGCGAGCGTAGCGCCTCCACTCAAAAGCTTCGCTACTTCACCTAAGTCGTCACCCCGGAGTGCGTTAGTCAAAAAGATCGGGTAATGAACGCCTCGTTTCGCGAGTCGTTCACGGATCTCAGCGCCGCCACCTAAGTCGCTCTTGTTAATAATGATTACTGGAGATACACCGCCACCTTCAGCACTGACTAAGTAACGCTCAACTAAGTGTTCATCGACCTCTTGGTCGGTGGATATGACTATCCCTAGGACATCAACATTGGCTCCGACTAATTGAGGTACTGGAGCAGTTCCTGATGCTCGTCTAAGCACTCGCGAACGTCTCGGCAAGACTTCCACAATGCCAAGTCGTCGATTGTCGATTGGATTCAACGTATGAATGACCCAGTCACCGACTGCTGGATAATCGGTCGGGTCGTCAGCTTGTTCTCGCGACGAGGTTGCCAATATGGCTTCATGCAAGCCGGCAGGGCCCAGTAGTTCATAAGCACCTCGATGTTCAACCGCGACCCTTCCAATTCCCTCATTTTCTTTTAACTCGGGGTATGTGAGACCTTGTTGGCCCCAACCCAATAAGTCGAGTGGTGTTCCCTCGTTACTCATCAGACACCCAGACATCTGACCAGCGACCCACTCCTGCTACTTGGCCATATACATCTCGGCCATTAGGAAGCTGCCAATACCCCAAACCTTCTGTATTCGGGTGCCCTACAACAGCAGATTGAGCGTGTGAGAGATAAATCATGGGCATTTGTTCAATCAAAGCCAACATGATCTGTTCGACAGCAGTTTGGCGGACAGTTTCGATTGAGCTTGATTCCAGCAGGTCTACAAATTCAGTCAAGGACTCATTGTGGAGGTTGCTGACATTTAACGGCGACGTTCGAATCGGGCCGAAGGTCGGCGCAAACATCAACGCTGGATCAGATTCTCCGCCTACTCGCCAGCAGGTGGCTACAAAGTCTCCACTAAAGCCAGGCCGATCCGTTATAGAACCTAAGACCCTTTGTATCAAACCGCTCCGAGTAACGGTTTCAGTTTCAACTTCAACTAATCCTGTCGCCTCCCACTGCCGAGATAGTTCTCGGGTCATAGACGAAAGATGGATGTCATCGGTGCATTGAAGATCGATAGAAATCTTTGAACCCGGAGGACGTCTATCAGAACGATCTTCATCGTTGATATAGGCAGTGAGGAGTTCTGCTGCGGCAGATGCATCCGAATCGGGCCAAGCTTTTTCTGCTAATCCCGACCACCACCGACTCTCAGGGGCAAACCACTGAGTAGCTAGTTCACCAGCACCGGCCCCTAACGAAGCTTTTATCAAAGCTTCTTGGTTCGTCGACAATTGAAGAGCACGTCTGACTCGAACATCGTCCACGGGTGATTGCACCGTATTAAACATCACCACACCAACGTTGTCTTCATTACGTGAGATGACGTTTAACTCAAGGTCTCGAGCACGAGAGATCGCCAAAGTAGATCGCGAATGCGCAAAATCTGCTTCTTGACGTTGCACGATTTCGATTCGTTCTTGTTCATCCCTTACTTCGAGAAAAACTAGTTCGTCCAAATAAGGCAGGCGCTCGTCGTTTGGACCCGTTCTCCAATATCTGCGGTTAGCTGACAACTTGACGGGCTCACCAGCTTTCCATGGCTCCATAACGAAGGGTCCGGTGCCTACTGGACTCCTGAGAAAGCCGGATGGGTCAGCCATCGCAGCCTCAACAGAAAAAACTCTGCCAATAGGTCCCGCTAAGACTGCATCCAAAGCGGAGTTTGGTTCCGTTAAGTCGATCATGAAACGGCGTTCGTCGATTACTGTAACTGCACTAATTCGGGCATCACGAAGTAAGCCGCGAGTCACTTCGCCCTTCTTCAGGAACTCTTCATACCCGTCTTTGATGCCCTGTGCCGTAACTGGTTGATCGTCGCTGAATCTCAGACCTTTGCGCAAAGTAATGGTCCAATTCAACATCGATGGATTGGGTTGGACCTCTTCAGCTAACCAGAGCGCTATTGACCCGTCGGGGAGAACGACGGTTAGGGTCTCTAAGACCTGGTCCAGAACGTTTCGACACGACCAAGCACACACATGGTCCCACGGGGTCCAACCAATAGTTGGTGTGGGGTCTACGGCTAACAGAATTGTGGCTGACCCACCCACAGACGAATCTCTTATGGAACCTATGCCCTCGGCAACTGTTTCTATTATTTCTTCGGCCGATTGGCTTGTCTCGGTAGAGGTAGCAACCGGCTGAAGCAGCGATGGGTCGGATTCACGCACCACCGAAGGTCCATCTGGCCCACAACCAAATGTCATTAAGGCTGCTAGGAGGAGCGGAAATACTTTCCATTTACACCGGATCAATATTTTTCCCGCCAATCATCGGGCCAAAATTCTGCGCCGAAGTGCCATTCATCGGTTCTGTAAGTAGTTCCGGTGGCACTAGCAACTAGACGATCGTTGACCTTTATCTCCACCCTATGGTGGCCAAATCGTCGGGTTCGGCTGATCTCACTTGCAGTTGCAATAACTAGGTCGTCGGGAAGCACTCCTCGGTGGTACGAGATATCGATCTGAGTTGCTAAAGCCTGACGGCCGTAACCGTTTGAGGCGAAAGACATGGCAATGTCTCCGAGACTGAAAACAATGCCACCATGTCCGCCCCCGAGAAAATTGGTGTGAGCCAGCTGTACCTTGGTCTGAACGGTGGCGAGGCCCGGAGACCAGGACAGTAATTCCGCACCCAAACCGGTCATTAACGGGTCTGATCTATATAAAGCGTCGAGACGGTTACGCGCTTCAGCGGGTAGTTCTTTGACTTCATGAGACACAGAGTTCACGGTACCTTCCAAACAGTCACCACGAACAAGCACAGACTCCGCTATTGAGTGTTACTGCACCGATTAAGACGCTGGTTTGAGATAACTGTGTGATGGCCCCAAGGCTGTCTCCGACAACGCCCCCTATCGAACGATAAGACCAGGCCCACATCAATAGGGTGGCCGGAACTGCAAAAACAGGCAGTAATAGCCCTTGAGTTCCATTTATCAGAAACACGGCGACAACTACTGTCAGTATTCCGAGGGCACACCGAATCCTGCTCAGTTCGCTTATGTAATCAGCGCCTAATCCTTCTCTGACGCTTTTTCGGCTGAGGATCATCACACATACTGATGCGCCTCTTCCTATCGCATAGGCACTTATTAAGGACCTCAAGCCAGTGTTTGGATCTAACGCAGCTAATGCAGCCATCTCTATCAGCAGGACCAGAGCAAGCGCGCTAGTCCCATAGGTCCCTAGCCTCGAATCTTTCAAAATCTCTAAACGGCGCTCAACGGTTGTGCCTCCAGCAAAAGCATCGGCGCAATCTGCTAATCCGTCTATGTGAAAGGCTCCAGTTATAGCTACTCCGAAGCTAACCGCCACTGTGGCTGAGACGGTTGCTGGAAGTGCTTGATTGAGCGCTAGGTAGACGAGTCCGACAAGCGCACCTATACCTGCACCGACGATTGGAAACCATGGAACTGTCCGGGAGAGTTGGGGCGGCCCATTTCGACCAACTCCGACTGGGATTCTGGTTAAAAAAACAATCGCAGCTCTGAAAGATCTCATGTGTCAGCTTCGAAGAATTCACTGAAAGTCGGGACTTCTGTAGCTGCTGCGCAAGCCATAGAGATTAAAGGTATAGCGGCCGCTGCTCCAGATCCTTCACCAAGTCGAAACTCCATATTGAGGATCGGCTTTAAATTTAGGTGGTTGAGGAGCTGTTGATGACCTGTTTCCGCCGACTGGTGTCCAACAACACAATGAGCGAGCGCTCTTGGGTTACATGAATAAAGAGGGGCAGATGCTGCAGTTACCACGAAACCATCTAGAACGACTGGGATTCGACAGTTACGGGCTTCGACGATTGCTCCAGCGAGCGCAACGATTTCGGTTCCGCCTAGTTGTCGAAGAACTTCGTACGGGCTTGCCTTACCTACACGCGAAACAGCGCTCTGAACCGCAGTAACTTTACGTTCCATACCCTCGTCATCTACGCCTGTGCCGCGACCTACCCACATAGCGGCGTCGCCACCAAACAATGCGGCGGCAATGGCTGCAGATGAGGTGGTATTGCCTATCCCCATTTCCCCGAGAGCCAAAAGATCGCAGTCGGAATTTTGCACCGCCGTTCGACCTATTTGAAATGCTTCTTCAAATCTGTCCGGGGACATGGCCGGTTCTGTTCGAATGTCGTCTGTCGGTCGTCCAATGCCGACATCAACAGCTGTTACCGATGCACCCGCTACCCGTGCCAGCGCATTGATCGTCGAAGAGTCAGATTCAAAGGCTGAATACATCGATTTCGTTATCTCTGAGGGGTAAGCACTGACTCCCCCTTGAGCTACACCATGGTCGCCTGCGAAAATCAGAACTTGCGCTTTGTTCACGGTCGGGATATCCAATCCCTGCCAACCAGCCATAAACACCGCGAGTTCGTCTAGTCGAGCCAACGCTCCTTTTGGTCGCAAGATGTCAGCCAATCTCTCCTGCATGTTTTTCATTGCCAAGAAATCTGGAGAAGTCAAATCTGATAAATGGCGGCTAAGTGGGTCTGTCACAAGATGTCCTCAATCTTTTGGAGTTGAGTGACTCTGCCCGCAGAAAGGAATAGCACCCTTTCAGCTACTTGGGCTAACGCTTGGTTTACGCGGCCCAACATATCTTGGTACAGACGTGCCAGTTCGTTTTCAGGAACAATACTCAATCCGACTTCATTGGTAACGATGACCACCGGAGCTTTGCGTCTAGAAGCCATCGAAAGAAACGCTGCGGTTTCTTGTTCCATTGCCACAACATCAAATTCATCAAGCAAGCAATTCGCAACCCACATCGTCACGCAGTCGAGAATCACCAGAGCATCGTCAGGCACTTTCCTGATAACCGAGGTTAAGGTCAACCTAGTTTCAGCAGTAATCCAATCTTTTGGCCGCTCGCTCTTGTGTCGTTCAATCCGCGTCGCCATTTCCACGTCACCAGCAGTTGCGGTCGCGATTACCCAAACAGGCCCATCCCATGACTGCCCTAGGCGTTGGGCGAGGTCACTCTTTCCACTGCGAGCACCACCAGTTATCAATGTTATTCCGTTCGGAACAGATAGCTGATTCTCCGCAGTCAATAGTCAATGCCTTTCTTCGCGACAATGCCTTTTTCGTATGCGTGCTTGATATTTCTCATCTCAGTCGCTGTGTCTGCGACTTCTATGAATCCGGACGACGCATCTCGACCGGTAAGGATGATGCTTGTTCGTTCCGGCCGGTCCTTTACGCAATCAAGTACCTCTTGTTCATTGAGCCACCCCCAATTAACGGGATACGTAATTTCATCCAGTACTACTAGCCGATACTTCCCGCCATTGATGCAATTCTTAGCTTGCTCCCATGCGGCATGGGCAACGGCTTCATCTTCACTCAAGTCAGGTGAATCCCAAGTAAAGCCATCCCCGATAGCCCACCAATCCACGCCGAGTTCTTCTCGACACAGTCGTTCTTCTCCCGTGTTCCAATTACCCGATTTCAGGAACTGCACCACTGCCACATCCCAATCTCTAGCCACGGCCCGAACTACAACTCCAAAAGCTGACGAAGATTTGCCCTTACCATCACCGGTATTGACAATCACCAATGACGGGACTGTCCTGTGTCCTTCAGCACTGGGGGGCTCCGTCGGAGGGGTTTCATTCATCAAAAGTTCTCCTTTGAAAGACTCGGCACCACTACAAGATGGCCGTCGACTTTAAGCACCTTTACTTGGGCTCCGTAAAGCTCCGATAAACGAGTTGGATCTAGGACATCTTCTGGTTTGCCTTCAGCAGCAATCTGACCTTTAGACATCAAAATTATTCGGTCGCTGTATTGGCTAGCCAGGGTGAGGTCATGCATCGTCATAACGACTGTCACTCGTTGCTCTTCGCGCAGGAGCCGAATTCGATCTAACGCCTGCTGCTGGTGACCTAAGTCTAAAGCCGTCGTGGGTTCATCGAGAAAAACTATTGGTGTTGCTTGCGCAATCGCTCGAGCAAGGTGGCACCGTTGCAACTCGCCCCCACTTAACGATTCGAGGGTTCGTTGTCCAAGACTGGAAAGATCAAATTGCAATAAAACTTGCTGGACTAAATCGAAATCGCTTGAACCCTCCGTCCCTAGAAAGGGTAGGTGGGGGGTTCTACCAAGCAGTACATAGCCACTAACCGTCATTCCAGGCGGAATCTCAGGATGCTGTGGAACATATGCAAGTAATCGAGCTCGTTCCCTGGGAGTCATCTCATCAATGTTCCGCCCCGTAATCGCAACGCTTCCCGATGCTTGTCGTAATCCAGCCATGACTGAGAGAAGCGTGGTTTTTCCTGCGCCATTTGGTCCCACTATTGATACCCACTCTCCAGCTTCCACGGAGAGTGAAACGTCATTGAGGATCGCCACATCTTCTATGTGCACACCAAGTCTGTCGGCCACAAAGAAGTTCATCCGAGTGTCCTCTTGCTTGATCTCAATACGATGACAAAAAAAGGTGCCCCGCAAAAGGCAGTTATGACGCCTATGGGGATCTCTGCAGGTGATGCAAGGCTGCGGCCTAACAAATCAACAAAAACAAGGAAGGCTGCGCCGAACAGAATCGACAAGGGCAGAACAACTCGGTTGCTCGCTCCTATCAGCAAGCGAACCGTATGGGGAACAATAATTCCGACGAAGGCAATAAGACCGCTGACTGCAACTGCGGCGGCGGTGCCAAGCGAAGCTGCGCAGATAACAATTAGTCTTACTAGCTGCGGGCGAATCCCTAATGAAGAGGCTTCAAAATCACCAAGTCGCATGACATCTAAGATCCGCCGACAAAATAAAATCAGCAACGCCGATGCAAAGGCATACGGCGCCAATAAAGAAACTTCGTCCCAAGAAGCGGTGTTTAAGCGTCCTAAGATCCAGCTGTAAACCTGTCGAATCGTCTCAACATTTTGCTGTTGAATGAAGGTTTGAACTGCGGTGAGGAAACTCGCGACCGCCACCCCGGCAAGCAAAAGTGCCGCTGGAGATCGTTGGGTTCCTGAGCTAAATCCCAATAAGTATGTGAGAGCCACCGCAGCCAAAGCTCCGACAAAGGCAAGGAGCGGGACTAGATCGAAGGTGCCGACCCCGTCGCCTGAACCCGTGACAATAGCGACGGTTGCTCCTAGACCAGCTCCTGCCGCAGCGCCTAGTAGATAAGGATCAGCTAGTGGATTACGAAACACAGCTTGATAACTCGCGCCGCTCAGTGCAAGAGTCCCGCCGACCAAGGCGCCCAGCGCAACACGGGGCATTCTGACTTCCCAAATGATGTTCTTTTGGATGGCCGACAACCCGCTGTCTACTGATAAGAACGGTAGACGATTAAGTATCTCCTTTAACGCGTTGGTCTTATCTATATCCGCCGGCCCGATCAATAAAGCAGCGCTTGCTGCTATAGCAATCGCTAAGACACCAGCCATGAGACTACGAACGCGAAGCCTCTCGGTGACCACTCCTGTTGAGCGAGCTGCCGCAGCTCTACCAAGGAACTCCTTAGCGAGCATTTACGGTCGCGACTGCATCTGAGACCGTTTCCAGAAAATCAACCAAACGAGGCCCCCAACGGCTGCTTATGTCACTATCCATTTCAAAGATGTTTCCATTGCGGACTGCGGATAACTCTGACCAACCAGGGCGAGCACTAATACTCGAAACCGATTGGGCGCAACATTTCCCGTCAGCGTAGAAAATGATGTCCGGGTCAGCTTGAAGAATGAATTCTTCACTCAGTTGCGGATAGCCCCACGCACTTCCATCCTCGTCAGCCGGGTCAGCAATATTTACAAGACCCGTCATCGCGTAAATCTGTCCGATAAAAGTTGAACTCGTGACTGAATACAAGGTGTCGTCGAGCTCATGGAAATAGGTCAACGGTTCGTTAGCCATTTCGATCTCGGTGATTATTTCTTGTATCGCGGCTTGCATAGCCAGTACAGCCTCGTCAGCAATTGCAGCGTTACCCGTTAATTCTCCAAGGGCCAGCATTTGCGCGTAAACGTCATCTAGGTCAAGAGCAGCGGGGGCTACAAACACCTCAATTCCCAGCAGTTGCAGTTCCTCCTGAACACCACTATCGCTAAGTACCACTAGATCAGGTTCAAACGACGCAATAGCTTCGACATTTGGATTCCAGCCCGACAAGCCTTCTACTACCGGAGCTTCAGGCGGGTAGTAGCTATAGTCATCGACTGCGATCACCTGACCGCCAGCTCCTACAGCGAACAGCATTTCCGTTGCTGTCGGAGATAATGAGACAATCGCCTTAGGGTAAATTTCAACTACAGCTTCATCGGCTTGGGTCTCTGAATCTTTTTTGGCAGATTCTTCAGTTTCAGCAAGATCTTCGGGCACTTCTGTAGCAGGAACCGACGTTGCTGTTGGCTCGTATGTAACTTGTTGGGTTGATGAATCTTCTGGGCTGTCACTGCCGCAAGCAGCGAGCATCAGCAGTCCGAAGACTATGGATAAACATTTTTTCATCGGGTTTCTCCTGTCGTCCGAGGGCGGAGCGGCAGGAAACCTGCCACACAACGCTTCTTCCTCGAGAATCGTCGTGCGAGGCATTGATTCAGGCGACCGGACTTGTTCTCCGAGGAGACTTCACCGTTGCGGGACAGTGCCGGATTTTTACCGGACTTCGCTGCATCGCTGCACCGTACATGGGCCATGATATCTGTGTCACACAAGGCAGAGTTGTTTAAACGGAACCATTCTCTAATTGTGGGAGGGGTATAACAATATGGCGGTACGGGGCACCTCAGTGAAAAGACGCGAAGACGCTCCTCTCCTCAGAGGTGAGGGAACTTTCGTTGCTGACATGAAGTTCGATAACCCGGCTTACGTCCACTATCTGACGTCGACAATGGCTCATGGCAAGCTACTTTCAATAGAGACTTCAGCAGCCCGTTCAATGCCCGGCGTTATTGACGTAATTACATATTCTGATCTTGATATTGGTCCCTATCCATCTGCGAACCCGCTCTTTGATGAGGCAATGATTCGCCCATTGCTAGCTGATGAGCGAGTCCGATTCGTTGGAGAGCCTGTCGTCGCAATCGTCGCAGATTCTCCATCGATAGCTGCAGACGCAGCAGAGCTAATCGAAATTGATTACGAACCTCTGGAAGTTGTCATTGATGTTGAGGCAGCCTTGGAGTCAGAGGTCTTTTTGTTCGAAGGTACAGATGAAGGCAATGTTGTGTGCCGGATGGAGGCTGAAGGGCTAGATGCTGATTTTGGTTCTTGTGAAGTGGTTACCGAGGTGCGGACACTAAACAATCGGCTAGCTCCAGCACCTATTGAAACCCGTGTCGCGGCAGCAGAATGGACGAGCGATGGTCGACTTCATTGTTTCAATGCCGGACAGGGACCGCATCCAGTTCGCGCAGTCATCTCTTCCATTCTGGAAATTGAAATAGAGCAGATACGAGTAGTTTCTCGCGACGTTGGAGGGAGCTTTGGCGCAAAAGCACGTCCCTCACCCGAAGAGGCACTTTTAGGTTGGATTTCGAAACGCGTGGATCGACCGGTCATCTGGGTGCCAACCCGAAGTGATGACATGGTGGGTCTTGGTCACGGTAGGGGGCAGGTGCAATATTGCCGTATTGGTGGCACCACTGACGGAAATATCACGGCCTATCAACTTCACGTAGTTCAGGAGTCAGGCGCCTACCCGGCAGGTGGAGCTGGGCTTCCGGCAAATGCCCGAGCAATGTTGACTGGTTGTTACGACATACCCAGTGTCGGGTTTAGCTCTGTCTCGGTGGTGACCAACACGACACCCACGGGCGCCTACCGTGGCGCCGGTCGACCTGAAGCGGCAGCCGCGATCGAAAGAGCCGTCGATGCATTCGCCGCAGAAATAGGCATGGACCCAGCAGAAGTTCGACGGCGTAATTTTCTGAGTCCGTCAAGCTTTCCTTTGGTCACTAAGACTGGGTCGCATTACGACAGCGGTGAGTACGAAGCAAGCCTTGATGCGGCTTTGAATGCAAGTGGCTATGAGAACCTGCGAATAGAACAAGCACGTCGTCGACGGAACGAAGAGTCACGTCTATTGGGTATAGGAGTAGCCAGTTATGTGGAACGCACAGCTGGAGCTGGCCGCTCAGAGTACGGCGGGGTCGAGCTTTTAGCCGGAGGCAAACTGCGGGCTAGGACAGGATCATCGCCTTACGGGCAGGGACACCATACGGCTTGGGCAATGCTCATTAGTGACGTTACCGGTGTCGATATGGAGGAGATTGAGGTTCTGCACGGCGACACCGACGAAATTCCTCAGGGAGGTATCACCGGTGGTTCTCGATCGGTGCAGTTGGCCGGTGCGGCGATCTGGGAGTCATCTCAGTTGTTAGTTGAGCAAGCGAAGACGATCGCCGCTGATTTGCTAGAAGCTTCAGAAGAAGACTTATCTCTTAACACCGATAAGGGTCTTTTCCACGTCATCGGAACCCCATCTATTGGAGTTTCTTGGCCCGAAATAGCTGCGCGTATTGAGACTCAGACCGACGGGCCTCGTCTTTTGCATGCCGAGGAGGTCTTCGACTCCGAGGGTCCTACGTTTCCTTTCGGCACTCATGTTGCATTAATCGAAGTAGATATTGAGACCGGCGCAGTTGAACTGCAGCGTTTAATAGCGTGCGATGACGCTGGTGTGATCTTGAATCCTCTACTTGCTGATGGTCAAGTTCACGGCGGCCTAGCACAAGGCGCAGCGCAGGCTCTCGTAGAGGAGTTCCGATACGACGCTCATGGAAACCCAATGACTAGCAACTTGTCTGACTACTCGGTTATCTCAGCTACGGAGTTGCCGATGTTTGAGCGAGTCGTACTTGAGACACCGACACATATCAATCCTTTAGGCGCTAAAGGCATCGGTGAGTCGGGGACAGTCGGGGCAACTCCGGCAATTCAAAACGCAGTGGTTGATGCGTTAAGCCATCTTGGTATTCGCCATTTAGACATGCCTCTAACTCCAGAAAAGATCTGGCGAGAAATTCAAGCTCATTCGAACTAGTCACCACTGGGCATTTGGGTCAATTTGGATGACTGCAGTCATTTCGTTGTGCAGGGTTACGAAATCTTTTGAACGGATTCCAAATCGACCAGAACTTTGGGGCCCCACATTCATGTCAACTAAAATGTCGAATTCAGCAAAGGTCTCCAACACTTGCTCAACCCACATTCGTTCCTGGTCAGCCATGGAAATCGTTAACAGTTCCTCACTCAATAGCCCCTCATCAGAATCAGCAAAATACTCCCGGCCGTACGGAGCGAGTTTGCGAACTATGGGTTCTAAACGTTTCTGACCCTCGTCGCTAGAAAGCAGGCGACGCAGCAGAGACAAGCCGTGTTTGATATGGAAGTTTTCCTCAGCAAGCGCTCGTTGCGCAGTCTCACCTAGTGCAGTCCAACTCGAATTTGTCAGAGCTGACCAGCGGATCTGTTCTGCCATGTCGTGGAGTACGTGCCGAACCAGCGCTGACGCCCAGTCATGGCATAGGAACTCAGCGATATGTGCCGACCGGTATTCTGAATAGCTCCTGCCGTACGCCAGATGATCGACGTCGTCGGAGATCAACGAATACAGAGCTCGCGCGTGACCAAGTTCGTCTTGGGCAATGGAGCTAAAAGCTAAGTCCTCTTCTAGGAAAGGTCCTACGGCAATCCACCATGAGTGATTCTGCCCTACACATAGTTCATCATCGGCGAAGGAAAGAACAAGTTTGCGAGCTTCTTCCGATGGGATCATTGGACTAACCTTGGTCGCTCGGCGCGGAGCGACGTAGCTTTGCTACTAGTTGTCCATCGTTGTGTTTGTGGATTCGGTCCGCCATTTCAAGCTCTACTTCGTCAGCTACTAAAACGTTGCTCCGAAGCACTATCCACATCTGGTCTCCTTCGCTGCGTCTGCCATAAGTTTCGCGAGCATAAGTGAGAGCCATTTCATCATCCGGTGCGTCGACTGATCCGGCGTGAATGAACGGATCCTTGCCATCCTTCTTGAGAAAGACTTCATAGGTTCTCATAGCGCTTCAACTTTGGAGTCTGAGGTGAGCCCATTGGTCAGCAGTAGATGAATTTCATTACCTAAGGAGGTCGTGTCCAAGGTTCCTTCAGTTCTGAACCATCTGGTAGTTCCGTTGAGTAATGACAGTATTAGGTTGGCCATTAGGGAAACATTTAGATCAGACCGAAATTCGGAGTTGATGCAGCCAGTTTCTATTATTTCGCGAAATGTTCCCTGATATCGGTCGAACATTGCGACTGCTTCTTCTCGCTCTAGGTCGGGGAGAAACCGAATCTCATTGAGGAAAGTCTGCGCTTGATACGGATCTTCCACCAGAATTTGGAGGTGCCCTTGGATCAGTTTGAATAATTTTTCCGTGGCTGTTCCGGACATTTCACTCACTTCGTTCGCTAAGCCTTGGAAGCGTCCGGCGGCTTCTCGTACTACGTCAACTAGTAGCTCATCCTTCGAAACCACGTGGCTATAGAGCGAAGAACCACGGATACCTAGTTCTTTTCCGAGGTCTCGCATCGAAGTTCCGTGGAATCCTTGCTCCGCAAATAAGATTCGCGCCGCAGCGATGACGTCAGCGCGGTTTCGTCGAGTCATTGAGCAGGTACCTCTCGGGAACGCACGACCTCTATTGGGTTTCGGCATTCGGCGCACCAATACACCGATCTACACGCTGTGGGACCTACATCACTCCGTTTTTCTAGTGACCTCGCTCCGCAGAGCGGACAGCGGGTGCGACCAGAGCGCGGACTTATTGCAATGGTGTATTCGTCCGCCAAGATTTGTTGTGCATCATCACTTATCCGCTCGGGTGTCCACACCGGTGATAGGCAGAACCGAACAGCTACTTCATGTCCGAGTCTTCGAGCTGCGGCTTTGACGTCTTGTTCGATGGTGTTTAACGCTGGGCATCCGAGAATGGTAGGGACGAGGTCAACCCGGATAGAAGATCCTTCAACCACCAAATTCTCTAAGATCCCGAGCTGCTCGATTGTAAGATCGGGATATTCGGGATCTTTAACGGCCGCCACGGCGGATCGGACTATTTCGAGATCTGATTGTGTAATAGTCACGCGATTAACTCTGCCGAGGAGTCCAGTGCTCTTCGGACCCAATCAGCGTTTTGCCATGCGGTTCGCGCGTCAGCAATTCGACGAGCACTATCGGGTCCCCCGTTTCGCATTGTTTTCTTCAAAGGTTCCCAATCAATCTCACTAATCTTCCACTTCCCATCATCAGGGTCTTGTCTAAGGCCTGGGTCTGGAATAGTGAAACCTCCGTTTAATAGCTGTGGCACAAACTTTTGAACGTAACGGTCTCTCAAGATTTCGTTACGTTCTGACTTGATATGCCATTTCAGCAATTCATCGCCTGGCCGGGAGTCGGGGCCAAACAATTGAACTGCCGGTAGCCACCATCGATTGATTGATTCCTGCATCATGTCGTGCTGCGTCTTTGTTCCGCGAGCCATCAGGAGCATCATTTCTTCGCCGTTACGCATGTGAAAACCTTCCTCTGCTATGACCCGTCGCAGAATCCTCTTATAGGGACCGTAGGAACAGTTTTTGAATACAGCCTGTTGGCTAGCTAATGCGGCTGCATCAACCAAATAAGCAACCGCGATTTGGTCCGTCCAACTGTGCACTCGATAGTGAAAGACATTATGGAAGTGGGTTCGTCCCTCCAGCAGGTCAACCATCATTTCTTCACGCGTCTTGATTTGTAGATCGGCAGCGACCATGTATAGGAGATGAGCATGGCCTATTTCATCTTGAGTTTTGGCAAGCGCGGTTAGCTTTCGATGCATTCCTGGCGCTTTGGGAATCCAGTCTCTTTCCGTGAGACCACCCATATATTCACTATTTGCGTGTAACTCGATAAACCGAAAAACAGCATTTCTGTAGGTTTCGGGCATAGCGTCGTTGGGTTCAACAACGCCCCCAGCATCCAGAAATTCTTCGAATTCTTCCATGCTGTTCCATGTGCGCATGAAAGAAGTGTACACACGAACGTTCGTTAGTTTATTAATAGTTCTTCTTCTGTCAGCCGACCGGTCGAAAGAGCCCAGTCCTGAATCAGTAACGCGTGGCGCCACGTACTGTCCTTGTAACCACGGACATCGCTGGGCATACGTATCAGGGAACGCATGAGTTCCCGAAAGGCTTGGGGGTAATCGGCCACCGATGAAATCTTTTGTCGAAGGATTCTGATGGTAAATACAATCACGTCGGTTTGAGGTAGCCGTCGGAGGGTCTGATATTCGACACGTAACCAAACCCGATCGGCCACGTTGGTAACAGTGATGTCATCACGCATTGGTTGATGGCGTCGCCGAGGCGCCAATCTCAAGTTTGGGTCATCAGTAAGAGTTCGGTTGGCCCTCCAAACTGGTGCTTCGGGCCGCAGGCGGTCAAAGAAAATTCGCATTGGTTGAGATAGATCTGGGTCGTATCTGGGTACCGGTCTATGGATGACGTCGAGTGTTTTTCCATATTTTGAGGGCACGTCCCATTGAGTTGGAATTGCAACAGCGCAAGCTGTCATGGTCCAACCCTCAGGTCGCCTCTCTAGGAGACAAAGATCTTCTTGGACGACACGTCGAATCGCTTCAATTGAGGCGCTATGAAGCTCATTGTTGATTGTGACGGTCTCCAAACCAGGTTTTTGTCGGAGGTGCCGAAGAACTTCATTTGATAGTTCTTCGCATCCTGGGTGAGCGCTCGGCTCACTGTAAATAATTTCTTCTCGCTGAGAGTCGATGAGCCGTCCGATTTCCTTTAAGTCTGCGTCGCGGTATTGGTCAACAAGTAGCCATTTATCGTTATCAAGTGGTTTGACTCCCATTCGCCACTTAAAGGGCTCTACGTCTGGTGAGATCAGGTCGGCAGCACATACCGGTGTCTGTTTCAACATTCACCGGAGGTCTGTAGTTGGGAGGCTCTTCTAAGGATTCGGAAGACAGGGTCTTTGGTTGCTTCCAACGCCTCCCATATGTCTTTTTCTTCTACAACCTCGTCTGTTGTGCCTGCGGCAAAGTTCGAGACGACTGCAATTGAGGCGTATCGGATACCAGCTTCTCGAGCTAACGCAACTTCCGGGTACCCCGTCATTCCAACTACGTGAGCACCCAATTGTGTGAACATCCGGATTTCGGCTGGCGTCTCAAATCTCGGTCCATCCGTACAGACGTAGGTAGCCGTTTTGGTAACTTCCTGGCCCTCGAGTTCTGCAGAGCGTATGAGTATCGCTCGAAGGTCTGGATCATAGACAGAGGTCATATCTGTGTGAGTAACTTGGCCCGGGCGGTCAAAGAATGTGCATTGCCTTCCTTGCGTGAATTCAATGAAATCATCAACTACAAATAGTGATCCGGGACCTCGGTCGGTGACCATGGAACCCACTACGTTGACGGCGAAGACTGACTCAACGCCTAGCTCTGCAAGGGCTTTGATGTTCGCTCGATAATTAATCGCATTAGGAGGGATGGAATGGTCGCCTCCGTGTCGCGCTACAAAAGCAATGGGGATACTGTCCCATGTGCCCATCGATACAGTTGCCTGACCATATTCGTTGGTAAAGAGTTCGTCTTTTCTTTGCAGAAGGCCTGGAAGTTCGTAGTATCCGCTGCCGGCGATGATCCCGATCATGGAAGCCATCGTTACACGCGCGGATGGGGCTGTGGGCGAACTTTATTTATCTTGTATTGAGCCGAAGCTATGTTCCTGAGTCTGTGGCTAGCCGTTTGCCGCGCTTTTGGACTTGGTGGAGAGCCTCTTCAAGGTCAAAATTCGGTAGTCGCCCATCAGCCACTACTTGTCTGCCTCCGACCCAGACGTCGGTTACATGCTTCCCGCTGCCGGACCAAGCGACGTGGGCGATCAGTTCATCGTCGTTGGTGACTGGAACGAAGGTCGGGTCGTCGAGGTTGAGTCGAATAAAGTCAGCTTTTGAACCGACTTTGAGTATTCCAGCGTCCTCGTTACCTATTGCTCGGGATCCTTCAAGAGTTGCCATTCTTATTGCATCTCGTGGCGTCATTGACAGCGCATTTAAGCTCGACACTCGGGCAAGCAGGGGAGCAAATTTTATTTCTTGCCAGAGGTCGAGGTCGTCATTTGACGCTGGGCCGTCAGTTGCTAAACCAACATCAATTCCTTTTGCGCGCATTGATGTGATGGGAGCCACTCCCGAAGCAAGTTTCATATTGCTGACCGGACAATGTGCTACTCGTACGTCTTTTTGGGCGAAGGTCTCAATGTCAACGTTGTCTAACCACACGCTGTGGGCCGCTAATACTCGACCGTCAAATACTCCATGGTCAGATAGGAGTTGGACCGTTGAGCGACCTCCATTCTGAGCTTCTAGCGCGGCGCCTTCGGTTTCGGTTTCGCACACGTGAATGTGGAGTAACGCTTGCAGGTCCTGAGCCGCCGAAGCGATTTCAGCACACGCTTCTATAGGTAAGTCATAGGCAGAATGCGGTCCGAAACCAACGGTTACCAATGACTCGGGGTCGTGGTATTGAGAATGAAATTCGGAGATTTCACTGATCCGATTGTCGACTGCAGGCACGCTATCTCCGTGTACTGCAGAAATTATTCCTGGAGTAATAGCTAGGCGAATCCCTATCTCAGTAGCTGCTTGGACAATGGCATCTTCGAATAGATACATCTCACAAGTACTAGTTACTCCAGCGAGCAGCATCTCCGCTGCGCCAAGTCTCATCCCCCATAACGCGTCTTCTGCATTCATCTGACCCTCTCGAGGCCACATGACTTTCGTCAACCAGTCCATTAGTGGAAGCCCATCGCCTGCACCGCGGACAAGCGTCATGGGGGTATGGGCGTGACTATTGACCAATCCGGGCATCAGTAGACCGCCGAGTTTGCTTGTGGGGCCATGATGAGTTGGCGCGTCGGAGTATTTCCCAATCCAAGAAATTCGACCGTTGGTCACATCTATCGCTACATCAGAGAGAAGTGAAACGTCGTCCTTGCAGGTAATCGCATAATCAGCGAGGTAGCGGCTTGTGGTCACCTAAACCCTCCTGCCATGAACTCTTAATCTCAGTATGACCGTTAGATGATGCTTCTAGCGTTAGAGAGTGACAGACTTTGTTGTGTATGTCGTTGTTCTTGCAAAGAACTTTTGATTCTCTGGCGAATGGCTCTGCTTACGCAGCGCTGGCCGTAGCTATTTCCATGGTCTTTCGTTCTACAGGTGTGCTAAATCTCGCACAAGGTCAGCTTGCGATGTTTTCAACCTATATTGCGTTGGTTCTTGCTACCGGGCCTAGCCCCTACATGAAGTTCTCATCAAACACTGATCTGATCGGAGCCGCATGGCCCGTGTGGGCAGCAATTCTTGGTGCGGTTGTTATTTCTATGGTCATCGGGGCTTTCACCGAAAGGGTGATTATCCGACCTATCAGCGATAACCCGGTGGCAGCTGTCGGTGCGACGTTAGGCCTGTATCTACTTTTGGGGGCCTTTGTCCGTAAGCAATGGGGCGGGCGGACGATGTTTTTGGGTTCTCCCTTTCCTCAAACCGCCGAAGACCGGTGGGACATTGGTGGCGCCCGTCTCTGGCATGACAGTGTCGGAATTACGCTAACTATGATCGCCGTCTTAGGCTTGCTGGCGGTGTTGCAACGACGCACCAAAGCTGGCCTCGCATTCAGAGCGGTGACGTCGAACCGAACCGGTTCGCTGCTGGTAGGTGTGCGGGTAAGTAGGGTTCTTATGTTCGGTTGGGCCTTGGCAGCCGGGATCGGGGCGTTGGCTGGGGGGCTAATAGCCGGGGAGATTAACGTGCGTCCAGACATGATGGGTCGACTACTAGTGTTTGGTCTCGCAGCTGCCACCTTGGGGGGCTTACGCAGTCCAGTTCTTGCTTTCGTAGGCGGGTACCTATTCGCTTTTCTGGAAACGATGCTAGGCGGGTACGTAAGTTTCGTTGATAGCCAGGTGACCCTTGTTTGGGCCTTGCTGGTCTTGATCATTGTGTTATTCGTTAGACCTTCAGGTTTGATGCCCCGGACGGAAGCGTGGCAGAGAAAATGACGAGTCAGAAATTGTCGACGTCTCGGGTAACGCGTTCGGCTTGGATCATCGGATCAGCAATATTCGTTGTGATTTGTTTGCGGGTTGCGTTTGCGGCGACTCCGAAGATAGTTACTGACTTATCTAATGTCATCGCTCTGTCGCTTGCGTTCGCCGGATTAGTGGTGTTGACCCATTATTTGGGTCTGCTCTCGCTGGGACAAGGCGCTTTCGTTGGCGTAGGTGCATATGCGGCTCTTCATGCGGTTAATGATTTTGGTGCGCCAGTGTTATGGATGCCCCTAGCTGGTCTTGTAGCGGGGACATTGGTGGGAGCGGTAGTTGCTATTCCTTCGTTACGGTTGCCAAAAGCATATTTAGCGCTACTAACTCTCTCTTTAGGGGTGGCCTATCCGATTATTCTGAAGCAGGTAGATGGCAATTTGCCGGTGACCTTAGATGGGGAGTTCGTACCACCATCGTGGACTGGCATCGCTGAAAACGATGAACATATTTGGGAACTGTTTCTAGTAGCAGCCTACGCAGCGATAGCTATTTTTCTAGTTCAGGGCTTGTTGCGTGGACCTATCGGGCGAGCCTTTATTGCTAGCCGCGACGAACCTGAGGCTGCACGTGCATTTGGTATTCCGGTCTATCGACTGAGGCTTTTTGGCGTTGCTTTAAGCGGTGGAATGGCTGGCCTTGCTGGAGGCCTTTTAATGGTTCCTACGAACTTCAACGACTACACCCATTTCCCCGAGGAACTATCAATCAAGATGTTTGCTCTTGCGATGGCATTTGGCGGTTCCCGACTTATTTCCGCTGTACCGGGTGCCCTTGTATTGATCTTTCTGCCAGTTTGGTTATTGGACCGAAATTGGGTGGTCGAATATGGGTGGGTCGGCTTCGTAAAGTCGGAGGGTTTCATATATGCGGCGCTTCTTCTGATAACCGCTTATCTCACAAAAGGCAGGGGTTTTATGTCTTTGTTTGAGGCGCGTACCCCAAAGCCAACATTGAAGCCCAACAACCGTCGCGTTACCTCGGTCGTACGAGGGCTTGTTGAACTTGATACTCAACTAGTTGAATTGGAAGACCTTGTAACCAAAAAATCTGCTTCGCGTTCACCCAAAGAATCCAAAGATTAAAGCCACTCTGTCTTAACTCAAGAGCCAATCTGCCGGAGCGAAATCACTTTCGGCAAAAAGTTGACTTTGGAAACGCTGCATTCCGCTAATCCATCTATCAACATCGTTGGCTTTTCGTTCCCTGTAAGTCTGTACTTCGGGGTGAGGGAGCACTAAGAAACGTTCTTCCGCCATGCAGTCAATTACAGTGTCAGCAAGCTGTTCTGCTGTGAGGACCCCATCACCTGCAGCACTGCCTGGAGTACCTCGCCCTTGGTCGAGCCGGTCAGGGCTGTTTGAGAGGATGTTTGTTTCTACTGCCTGTGGGCAGAGCATTGAAACTCGGATACCTCGTTCTCCGTACGTGATCGCCAAAAACTCCCCAAGCGAGACGGCGGCAGCTTTGGTAATGGAGTATTGCATCGAACCAAGTTGAGTGAGGAGACCAGCTGCTGATGCTGTGTTCAGCAAATAGCCACCTCCATTCGCCACCATGGCAGGTATCGAAGCTCTAGCTGCGTAAATGTGGGACATGACATGCACTTCCCACATTCGCTGGATCTCTTCGTTGTCTGCTTCTAAGCCACCCTGAGTCACATAACCCGCGTTAGATACGAAAATGTCGATATTCCCATGAGTTTTTATCGTCTGATTAACAAGCTCGGCAACTCCGGTCTCATCTGTTACGTCTAATTCGACGGCGGTACCCCCAACTGCTTGGGCGACGCGCTCAGCATTCGATTTATCTCGGTCAACAACGACTACGCCACTGGCGCCTTCATCATGAAATCTTTTTGCCAATGCTTCGCCGATCCCGCTACCTCCACCGGTGACGATGGCAACTTTGTCTTTTATCTGCATGTCAGCAGAGTAACGACCTACACCGATGGGTGCATGTTCCGGGCGCTCACCTACGTAGGGTTTTTAATTTGAGAGCTATACAACTGCGAGATTGCGACGGTTGTTTGACTAGTCTCCCTCTAGGCGCCAAGGGGGTTATTCGATGACTGCACCATTGGAAGATATAACCGTTATAGAAATCGATAATTGGATGGCTTCACCCAGCGCTGGCGCCATTCTTGCCGACCTCGGAGCAAATGTCATAAAGGTAGAACCACTAACTGGCGATCCGATGCGGAACATGGGTCGACCTGCAAAAGTTTCGGACGACAAGAAAGATTTCGACTACCAATTCGACGTTTCGAACCGAGGCAAAAAGTCAATCGCCGTTGATCTGGAATCAGACGCCGGCATCGAGGTCGTACGTGCTCTAGTCGCCACAGCCGACATTTTTATGTGCAACCTTCTACAACACCGTCAGCAGCGATTCGGGTTGGATCCAGCGACCCTACAAAAAGCCAATAATCGAATTGTCCACGCAACGCTTACTGGCTACGGGACGAGAGGACCTGAAGCTCATCGGCCCGGGTACGACGTCACAGCTTTCTTTGGTCGGTCAGGGTTGTACGACGCTATGAGAGAGGGTGAAACCGGCACGGTACCGATGGCCAGACCGGCTCAAGGGGACCACACCACAGGGCTCGCCTTTGTAGGTGCAATTCTGGCTGCTCTGCGACTCGCTGAACGAACTGGCGAGCCACAAACGGTGGAAACGTCGCTTTACGAAACGGCTATTTGGACTCAAGCCACGGATTATGCGATCACAGCTGTGGATCATGCGCCGCTTCGTCCTCGCGCAAGGGAAAACATGATCATCCCAACTGCGAATCGATATCCATGTGGTGATGGAAAATGGGTGGTTTTGAATATGCCCGAAGAGAGCGCTTGGTCCAAGTTGTGCAACGTTATCGAACGAACAGACCTCCTGAGCGACGAACGGTTCCAAGATATCCGAGGTCGTTTTAAGCACATGCCGGAGATCGTTGCGGCGATTGATGATGCCTTGTCTCATAAAACTCGAGATCAATGGGGAGAAATATTTGATTCCAGCGGAATTATTTGGGGTCCGGTTCTCGCACTTCATGAGGTGGCGTCTGACCCTCAAGCAGAGGCATTGTCATTGTTTCCAGCGCTCGATAGCGAAGAGATTGGGACCTATCGCACGGTCGCTGCTCCTATGAGATTCCTAGAGGCTGAGGTCGGCCCTAAGTCGCCGGCACCAAAGTTGGGCGAACACACTCGTCAGATCTTGGCTGATGCCGGGCACGATGGCGTTGAAATCGATGCGTTGATTGAGAATGGGGCTGTCGGTGAAAATTCTTGAGCAAGCTGACATTGGTTCCAGCCAGTTGTTAGACAAGTAATTCAAAATTGAATGTTGCTGGGAGCGACTATCTGACTTTGCAACACCCATCCGAGGAGACCAGCTTGGTCTGTCAACGTTGTTTTACAGCACGCAAGATTATTGGTTACTCGTTGGACCTTAGATTCGAATAGAACCCATTCATTATGAGGTTCTCTAAGCAACTGAAGAGTGACATCGGTATTGATCAAAGGCTGATCGTCCTCTGTGTTTTCCCATCCAACAGCAGCTCCAAGATCAGACAAAGTAGCTATTTGTTGGAACGGAGAAGGGGATTCGCCGGCAACCAGCGGATGGTCTAATCGAGCCCATATATGCCCGGGTCCGGGTTCCTCTGTCGAGCCTGAAAGGATTCTGAGGTCTACGGCGTCTGCATTGAAGCCGGGCCTTGGATATTCAATGTCGGGGTGAGATCCAGGATCGGCGCGCACCGCTGGGATATCGGGAACTTCTCCTTTGTGCGGCACAACCTTTTCTGGTCTTGTCAACCATTGAGATGATGCCCTAGCTAATAGTTTCCCTTGGCGAGATATAGACGCTTCTACAACCGCTGTTTGTTTACCGCTCTTTATTACTTCACTGGACGGTGACAGATTCTCAACCGGGACGCCAGAAAGGATTTCGACAGTCAACCGGGTGCATACGAGATCCTCACGGTTCAGTTTCTTTTCGAGGATCCATGCAAGTAACCCACAGATGGGCCCACCGTGCATTACCCCGTGGCTCCAAGGTCCACGCGTTAGTTCAGTTGGTTTCACTTCTCCCTTAGTAAACGCGAATAGAGCATCGGGATATTGATTAGAAGCAAGAGAGGCCATCGAACCACGTTAGGGTGCGGGGATGCATCCGTTTCGGTTCGGTGTCCAGTTTTCGAAATCTTCTTCAGGTGATTCTTACAGGGAAACTGTCCGGAAGATTGAAGATCTGGGCTACAGCACAGTGTTTTGCCCTGACCATTTTGATGATCAATGGGCACCAACTGTCGCTCTGACGGTGGCTGCGGAAGTGACGTCAACCCTTCGAGTAGCCGCGCTGGTATATGACGTGGATTACCGCCACCCAGTAACTCTTGCCAAGGAAATCGCCACTCTAGATCTCGTTTCAGGTGGCAGAGTTGAATTTGGAATAGGCGCAGGATGGATGGCTGACGACTATCAAGCTGCTGGCATCCAGTACGACAGACCGGGTGTTCGTATAGATCGAATGATTGAGGCCATTGAGGTTGTTCAAGGTTTGTGGTCCGGGCAACCTTTCGATTTCCATGGCAGCCATTATGAAATCAGCGGCCTAGTTGGGACTCCATCTCCACATCGGGTCGGTGGGCCGCCCCTAATCGTTGGCGGAGGAGGAAAACGAGTTCTTACCGAAGCGGCCTTGCGAGCGGACATTGTTGGCCTTAACGCATCACTTCACACTGGGTCTGTAGGCCCTGAAACAGCATTATCCGCTCTTGGCGAAAGATTTTTAGAGCGTCGCAATTGGGTTGAAGAAGCCGCCGGGGATCGGTTTCCCGAGATTGAGTTGCAGATGAACACGTTTATGACTGCAGTAACCAATACCACTTCACAAGCAGATGAAATGTTTGAGGGTATGGCACCAATGTTTGGTCTTTCGCCTGAGCAAGCACGAACTATTCCGATGGTCCTAGCTGGAACTACTAGCGATGTCTGTGATCAACTTCATCGATACAGAGAGTTATACGGCACAAGTTATTGGGTTATCCACGACGGTGAGGTAGACACCATGGCACCAGTGGTTGCAAAGATGACCGACACATAGATTCCACCTGTTTTGTTTCGAGTTGACCGTCACTCCCCCGACCTATGTTTGATGCAATGATTGATGCTTGCGAAGTTAGCTTTGGTCGTGAAGCTAACGAACAACTCGCTCAACTCTTGCGCGATACAAAAAGCGAGGACGTATTTGCGTCAGCGTGCGTCATAGTACCGAGCAATTACGTGGCGGTTACCCTTCGCAGAGAATTAGCAACAGGCGGCTTCGGAGCGACATCGTGGGTTGGTAAGGGTCTGGTTGGAACTGATTTCTTAACTTCGTACCGGATTGCGGAGGCCGTGGCTGGCCACAGTTTTCTCACCCAAGGCCGTCAGCCCATACGTGGTGTTGTTATCGGCGCTGCGATACGTCAAATACTTATCGATAGTCCAGGCATCTTCGAACCAATTGCTCACCATGGGGCCACCGAGCGGGAGCTGGTTCGCGTATACCGTGAACTTCGCGACCTAGAAGAAGACGAACTAAATACGCTTGCGTCGTCTGGAGAGCGAAGTAACGAAGTAGTTCGTGTTTATAGAGCCTCCAACGAGTTGCTCCAGGACCAATGGTTCGATGAGTTTGATCTATTTCGGTCTGCAGACCTAGCCGCAGAGAAAGTTTCTGATTTCGGCAAGTTGGTGCTGTTTCTCCCCCAACAGCTTGCCAATACCGAAATAGCGTTTCTCTCTCGCTTGTCTAAGCTCAGTTCTATAACAGCCATACTCGGCTTAACCGGGGCCGAGGAAGCAGATCACGATTCAAATAGGCTCGCTAATCTTTTCGGCACACGGCGCTCTGCTTCAAACGTCGTTCTGCCTTCTGCCAGCACAGTCATTTCAGTGAGCGATCCCGATGATGAAGTTAAAACGACCGTCAGGTCCGTAATTGGTTTACTCGATCAAGGTGTTACCGCTAGCCAGATAGCTGTCCTCTACCCGCAGCAAAACCCCTATGCCCGTCAACTTGAGGAACACCTCAGTGATTCAGCAATCTGCTTCAGCGGGGTTTCCTCCCGAACAATTGCTGATTCGATGCTGGGTCGTTTCATCAGCAGTTTGTTGACTCTCCCCGACCAGAATCTGAATGTCAAAGCGGTCCTCGACTTTCTTTGCAACTCCCAGACACGGCTAAATGTCGACAGCGCAATATCCGCCCCTTCGGCTTCGTGGTCTCAAATCGCTATGGCCGCTGGTGTGACCGCAGGGTTAGGTGACTGGTCAGAAAAACTGTCCCGCTATAAAGAACAGTTACTCGCTACCGCTGAGAAAGAACGAACTCGCAACGGAGATGATGGTCAGGCAAGCCTCCACGAACGGAAATCGCACGAACTTGATGAACTGTTGACGTTTGTCACAGAACTAAATCACCTTGTGAACCCTGAGAGCTT